>Ga0209477_1000392_pt1 | contig 27062 bp, 23 predicted proteins | sample KloWWTupernatant_FD_187180 | JGI IMG/M metagenome (GOLD analysis project Ga0209477, IMG submission 187180) | Active sludge microbial communities from Klosterneuburg, Austria, studying microevolution and ecology of nitrifiers - Klosterneuburg... | ecosystem: Engineered > WWTP > Aerobic digester >...
CCGCGCGTCGGCGTGCCCCGCGAGGGCGGAGGATGCAGCCGCGACTTGCCGACAGGCCGCCAGCGTCGGTGGGCATCGTGCCACGAAGGCGGACGGGCTTCGGGCGATCCGTTCTTCATCCTGACTTCCCACCCATCGTGGGAGCCGAGTGCTCGGTGATGCCACCAACACAGGAGGACGCCGTTGTCGGTGTGCGTGGGGCCGCCCCCGGCGTACTCGACAACGTGGTGCAGTTCGCACCACCCAGCGGGCACCCCGCAACCCGGGATGACGCAGGCCCCGTCACGCAACACGATCGCCTTTCGCTGCCAGTGATCGAAGACACGGTTCGTGATACCGAGACTGTGGATGCGGCCGTCTTTGATCCGAATCCGCTGGATCGTCGACTCACAACCGATCTGCCGGGCGGCGTGAATCGAGAGTGGTTCGTCTACCCCGTCGACCACGGCGAACCCACGGCCAGAGTCGAGGTCTTCTGATTTCACGGACACCACAAGCGTTGGTGCGTCGCCTCCGAGGGTGGGAAGCTCGCCGCTCCGGGCTGCGATGCTGAAGATCGTGGCCAGCACATCGTGCTGTTTCTGCGCGCGGGTGCGGAGATCAGTGGGATCGCCCTCACCCGAAGCGCCATCATCCGCCGCCTGGCCGCCGTCGTCGGCCCCAGCTGGGCGAAAGCGGGGCCCCGCGAGCTTGGGATTGAGCATCGCATCGCTGATGCGCTGAAACTGCGCCGCCACCTCGACGAGCGTGTGGCCCGAGACCGGCACGAGCCCGTCTCGTGGAATGCCGAACGTGATGCCGCGCTTGCGCAGCGCCCGAGCATCGCGTGGTTCTGCACCATCCGGGTCGAGGTGGAACGCGAGCGCCTGCGCGAGGGAGTGCAGGTCGCGCACGCCGAGCGGCGATGGTGGCTCGCCCGAACAGCTCTCTGAGGAACACGCAAACCCGCCACCGACAAGCTCTACTGCCTCTGCGCAGCAAGCGCCGCGTGCGGCGGCGGCCAACTGGCCTTCGGCCTGGCGCATGATGGTGGCGCCGACCGCGACGTGGAGATCTTGCAGTGGCCCGAGCAAGCCCGAGACCGCATCGACGCTGACAGCACCTTCGAGGAGTGCCTGGCGAAGTGCCGGCAGCTCGGGAGGGAGAAACGCGCCCGACGCGATCCCAACGCCGCGCCGCACTTTGCGTGCGACCCGCAACGACGCCGCAACCGCGTGGGGCGACGCGAGTGTCACCGCCTGGACGAGGTCGTTCACATTGCGGCACCCAATACTCGCCGCCAAGCCCCCGGCATTCGGCCGACTCGCCGAGCGTGCATCGGCCTCGCCCACCAGCTCCGCCATGAGCCCGTCGAGGCGGCGCTGCACGCCGGCCGCAACCGCCATTGCTTCGAGCAACACGCTGTCGCTTGATGCGTCGACAAGCTCCGACTCGAACACGTTGCACAGGAGCTTTTCGATCGAACGATCGACCCCGCGAACCAGCTCGACGAGGGCACCAACCGGCGGGATGCCGGGGCTCTCAGCCGGAGTGTCTACGAGGTGTTTCATGCCTCTATTCAAGCGTGAGCCACCGACATTCAGGGCTCGAAAACTCCCAGATCCATGGTGTTTTGAAAAGCCGTGGAAAAAGAATTCTCGAGGGGCCTGGGGAGGAGGACTGAGCGGCAACCCGACGATGAACTGAGCGGTAGCCCGACGATGAACGGCTCGGTTTGGAGCATCCGGGCCCCTGAGATTCAGGCGCGCGAGAGACAACTTCCGAAACTCGCGTCATAGCTGGCTGAATTACGCATCTCTCTGAGTGAGACCGATATTCCGAGGGGGAGCGATGAGTGAACAACAGGGGAGCATGGCGCGATGGCTCCGGAGTCAGATGAACTCGGCGCGTGCGCTCGCGCAGGGGCTGCGCGAAGCGGAATCCGCGCGTTCGACCCGCCGCCTGGTCGGCGGCCCAGGCAGAAGCCGGGCTACCTACCGCAGCGTCGCCCTCTGAAACCGCAGCGCCCTCTGACAACGCGTCGCCCTCTGAAACCGCGTCATCCTCTGAAGCCGCGTCATCTTCGAAGAGCAACCAGCACCGAACACCGAGCACCGAACAACGCTGAGCGAAGCGCGACAGCTACGCGTTCACGTCGACAACCGTGCGCCCGCGCACTCGCCCAGCAAGGATCTCGGCCGCGAACGGCAGAGCTTCGGCGAGCCCGATCGTCGTGGTCATCGCGTCGAGTTGGGTGAGGTTCAGCTCCGCGCCCAGCGCCTCCCAAGCCCGCTCACGCAGCGCGAGCGGTGCGTCGACAGAGTTCGCACCACCGAGCGTCACATCGCGGAGGATGAACGGCAACACGGTCACGGGAAGGTCGGCGCCCTGTGCGAGCCCGCACGCGATAACGGTGCCGCCGTACTGCGTTTGCGCGAGCACGTTCGCAAGCGTCGTGCTCCCGACCACATCGACCGCCCCGGCCCAGCGAGTCGACTGCAGCGGCTTGCCGCCCGTCGCCGACAGCTCGGCGCGATCAATCACCCGCGACGCTCCGAGCGCACGCAGGTAGTCGCCCTCCTCGAGCATTCGGCCGCTTGAGGCGACCACGCGATATCCGCGACCCGCGAGAAGTGACACGGCAACCGAACCGACGCCACCGGCGGCACCGGTCACGAGGATCTCTCCGTCACCCGGCTGGACACCGGCATCCGCAAGCTTCAACACCGCGATCATCGCGGTGAACCCGGCCGTGCCAATCGCGGCCGCCTGCAATGGTGAAAGCGACGCCGGCACCCGCACGAGCGCGTCGGGGCGCACCCGCGCACGCGTCGCGAACCCACCATGGCGACCCTCGCCGAGCCCATCGCCGTTTAGCACGACGAGGTCGCCCTCGCTCCATGCGGGATCGGCAGAGGCGGTCACACGGCCCACCACATCGATGCCGAGCACGAGGGGCCACGCCCGCACAATGCCGCCGGCGCCCGCCACCGCGAGGCCGTCCTTGTAGTTGTAGCTCGAATACAGCACGTCGAGCTGCACCGCCCCGTCGAGCAGCGCCTCCTCCGACGCCTCGACGACCTGCGCCGCGGCGCCCTGGCTCTCGATAAGGATTGCGCGCATCGTGGGTGCTCCAATTTCTCGTGTGTGTGGTGCTGGGGGCCGCGCCCGGAAATTGCAGAATCAGGATGCCGCGGCCCAAACTTCGAATCAGGTCAAGGCGCGTTCTCGGCGGCGAAGTCGGCTTCTGCGGGGACCACGGACGTCTGCCCCTTGGCACCGCCAGCAACACCGTCGCCGCCGCCGACACGACCCGGGCCGTCACCGTTGGGCGCATCCCGCCCCCAAATGCTTGTCACCCGCCCGAAGACCGACTCAACTGTGAGTGCGACCGCGCACAGCACGGCGATGCTGCCGGGAACGAGTACCAGCAGGTCGTCGATCCGCTCCCAGGCCTTCGGGCTCCAGAGTGCGACCCAGGTCAGCACGAGGGCGATCGAAGTGGTGAGCTCGCCCACCAGGCTGACCACGGCGAACACAACCGCCCGGCGGTGATGCTTGCGGGCGGCCTTGCGCGAGACCCGAAAGTCGATCCCGAATGTGATCAGGAGAAGTGCGAAGAGCGACAGCAGGATGCCGAGATCGCCGGATGTGAGTTCGCGCATGGCCTCATGATGCCGGGTATTTCTCCCAAGCGGGAGCTTTGCGCGCCGATGCGTCGATTCCGCGGTCTCGCGGGGGAGTGCACCGCAGTACGCTAGGACGATATCCCGACCGCTCAAAAGGAGTACCCGTGTCTGACGGCTTCGCCCTGTTTTCCGACCGCTCCGTTGTCGCCATGCGCGTCAACGGTGAGCTGAAAGACCTGGCGGCGACGCTCACGGGCACCGAGACTGTCGAGCCGGTGCACATCGACAGCCCGGACGGCCTCAGCATCCTTCGCCACTCGGCGGCGCACGTGCTCGCGCAGGCGGTCCAGCGGATCAACCCGCAGGCAAACCTCGGCATCGGTCCGCCAATCACCGACGGCTTCTATTACGACTTCGGTGTCGAAGAGAACTTCACGCCCGAAGATCTGAAGGCCATCGACAAAGAGATGCAGCGCATCATCCGCGAGGGCCAGCGCTTCGTGCGCCGCGTTGTCAGCGATGAAGTCGCGCTCGTCGAGCTCGCCGACGAGCCGTTCAAGCTTGAGCTTGTCGGGCTGAAGGGTGCGGCATCGGTCGGCGATAGCGGTGAGAGCGTCGAGGTGGGCGCCGGCGAACTCACGATCTACGACAACGTGAACCGCGAGGGCGAGACCGTCTGGAAGGACCTCTGCCGCGGACCGCACCTGCCGAGCACTCGCATGATCGGCAACGGCTGGTCGCTGACCCGCATCGCCGCCGCCTACTGGCGCGGGAGCGAGAAGAACCCGCAGCTGCAGCGCATCTACGGCACCGCATGGCCCACGAAAGACGAGCTGCGCGCCTACCAGCTGCGCCTCGAGGAGGCCGCGAAGCGCGACCACCGCAAGCTCGGCCGCGAACTCGACCTCTTCTCCTTCCCTGAAGAGATCGGCTCTGGCCTGTCGGTGTGGCACCCCAAGGGTGGCATTGTGCGCGGCGAGATGGAGCAGCACGCCCGTGCGCGCCACATCGCGGGCGGCTACACCTACGTCTACACCCCGCACATCTCGAAGAAGGATCTCTTCCTCACCTCGAACCACCTCGTGACCTACAGCGACGGCATGTACCCGCCGATCCACATGGACGAGGAGCGCAACGAGCAGGGCGAGATCACCAAGCATGGCGTCGACTACTACTTGAAGCCGATGAACTGCCCGATGCACATCCTGATCTACAAGGAACGTGGCCGGAGCTACCGTGACCTGCCCATGCGCCTGGCGGAGAACGGCACCGTCTACCGCAACGAGCTCTCGGGTACGCTCCACGGACTCACCCGCGTGCGCGGGTTTACGCAAGACGACTCCCACCTGTTCGTCACCCCTGAGCAGCTCGAGGTCGAAGTTGCCAAGGTGCTCGAGTTCATCCTCTCGATGCTGCGCGACTTCGGGCTGACCGAGTTTGAGCTCGAGCTCTCGATGCGCGACGACGTCGCAACCAAGTGGATTGGCAGCGAGGAGTTCTGGGAGTCGTCGACCGACGCGCTGCGGCGGGTGGCTGTGGCATCCGGCCTCAAACTCACCGAGGTGCCCGGCGAAGCCGCGTTCTATGGCCCGAAGATCGACCTCAAGACGCGCGACGCGATCGGCCGTGTCTGGCAGCTCTCGACCGTGCAGGTTGACCCCAACCTGCCCGAGCGCTTCGGCCTCGAATTCACCGACAAGGACGGGCTCAAGAAGCGCCCGATCATGATTCACCGCGCGCTGTTCGGCTCGATTGAGCGGTTCTTCGCGATCCTGCTCGAGCACTACGCGGGTGCGTTCCCGCTGTGGCTCTCGCCGGTGCAGGTGGTGGGCATCCCCGTCGCCGAGCAATATGGCGACTACCTCAACGACATCGTGGAGCGCCTGCGCGTGGCCGGCGTTCGCGCCGAGGTCGACCACTCTGACGACCGCATGCAGAAGAAGATCCGCACGCACACCGCCTCAAAGGTGCCGGTGCAGCTGATCGTCGGAGAGAACGACCGGGCCGGTGGCACGGTCTCGTTCCGCTTCCGTGACGGCACGCAGACAAACGGTGTGGCGGTGGATGCCGCGATCTCGCTGATTCTGAACGCCATCGCCGCGAGGGTCCAGGTTTCAACGGCCGAAGATCTCACCGGCGTCATCGCGCCCGACGGGCCGGTCGAGGTCAAGGCTTGATCGACGAGCCAGGGCAGGGGCCTGGCCAAGGGCAGGGCCAAGGGCAGGATTCGGGCTTGCCCGAGCACCGTCTCGAGCCTCAGCCCAGGCTCGAGACGGCCAGCGACTTTGCGGGTGTGCCCGACCAGTTTCAGCGGCTGTGGACCCCACACCGGATGGCATACATCGCGGCCGGCCCGGAGCCGCTGCGCGAGACGTGCCCATTCTGCGCCGCACCGGGCAAGAGCGACGAAGACGCGCTCATCGTCGCGCGCGGTCGCACCGCGTACGTGCTGCTGAACCTCTTTCCGTATAACTCGGGCCACATGCTCGTGTGCCCGTATCGGCACGTCGCCAGCTACGACGACGCCACGGCAGAAGAGGTCGCCGAGATCGCCGAACTCACGCAGATCGGGATGCGCACCCTCCGTGCCGTCTCGCGCTGCGACGGCTTCAACCTGGGCATGAACCAGGGCGCCGTCGCAGGGGCGGGCGTTGCCGGCCACCTGCACCAGCACATCGTCCCGCGATGGGGGAGCGACGCAAACTTCTTCCCGATCATCGCCAAAACGAAGGCGCTCCCGCAGCTCCTCGGCGAAGTGCGCGAGTCAATCGCGCAGGCCTGGCCCCACTAGGCGCAAGCGGTAAGGTGCCGGCGGTGAGGTGCCGGCGCCGCGCTAGGCGTAGGCAGCTCAGTACCGACGTGTCGGCGCCAGCCAGCCTCAACGGACCTGCTGCACCTCGAACTGCATGCGCGGGTTGGCATATGCCTCCTGCGACTCGACCAGCTGCAGTTCGCGCTCGCCCGACTCGTGGGTGCGGGTGAGCAGGTCGAACACGCTTGACGTTGCGCGCGCGAGGGCGTCGGCGAGGTCACCGGTGCGGCGATAGTGCGCCGTAAACAGTGCCGCGGTTACGTCTCCTGAGCCGTTGGCCTTGAGGGGGATGCGGGGGGTCTTCACGATCCACGCGCCGCTGTCGTCGACCGCGAGCATTTCGATCGTGTCGGTGTCGGTGTCGGTGTTGCGCTCGGGGCGCTGCACGCTCGTCACGAGCACGGTGCGCGGGCCGGTCGCGCGGACGATGTCCACCGCAGCAAGCGTCGAGTCGAGCGTGTCGGGCTCGGTGTGGGTGAGGAACCCGAGCTCGAACTGGTTCGGTGTGATGATGTCGGCGGCGGGCACGACCCGATCGCGCAGCAACACGGGAATTGCGGGGGCCACGAAGCATCCCGAAGTCGCATTGCCCATGACGGGATCGCACGAGTACACAGCTGCCGGGTTGGCGGCCTTCACGCGGGCGACCGTGTCGAGAATGACATCGGCGATACCCTCATCGCCCTGATAGCCCGAGAGCACGACGTCGATGTCGGCAAACGCGCCGCGCTCTTCGATGCCAAGCAGCACGTCGCGCACATCGGCCGGGTTGATGACGGGACCGCGCCACGCGCCGTAGCCCGTGTGATTGGAGAAGTTGACGGTGTAGACCGGGAGGACCTCGACGCCGATACGTTGCAGGGGAAACACCGCGGCGGAGTTGCCAACGTGTCCATAGGCGACGGCGGACTGAATCGAGAGAATCTTCACGATTCGATCATTGCACCTTGCGCTGCGCAGCCTGAACGGCTTGGACCGAATCGGCGATATCGGCCGCGAGGCGAGCGGCATCGGTGTCATCGAGTTCGTGGATCGTCATGCGGAGATGACCCAACGCGCCTGTCGCGCCTGTCGCGCCGGCATCGCCACGAGTGAGCACAAAGTCCTCGCCGCTGCGTGCGAGCCAACCGCGCCGCATCAGTTGTTCCGTGACCGCGCGGGTCGCGACGGGCAGCGGTACCCAGACGTTGAGCCCATCGCCGGCGGTGGTCGGGACGCCGTTTTCAGTCAGCAGTGCCGCGAATGCGGTGTTGCGCGCGCGGTAGTGGGCACCGGCATCCGCAATGCCTGTGAGCACGTCGAGATCGGTCATCTGCGCGTGCGTGAGGCGTTGCAGGAGGTGACTGACCCAGGTCGTGCCGGGCGTCAGCCGCAGGGCGAGCCGCTCGGCGGTGTCGGGGTCGGACGCCGCAACCGCGAGACACATGTCGGGCCCCAAGAACTTCGAGACCGAGCGAATGAATGCCCACCGCTTGTGGTCGGGCCCGATCAGCGAGTGCAGCGGCACCTGCGAGAGCATCGAGAAGTGGTCGTCTTCGATCACCAGCACGTACGGAAAATCGCTCAGTACGGCGCGCAGTTCGGCAGCGCGAGTCGCGGTCAGGCTCGCGCCCGTTGGGTTTTGCGCCCGTGGCGTGCACAACACCGCACGCACGCCCTGCTCGAGCGCTGTGCGGAGCCCGGCGACCGTCATCCCCTCTTCATCGACCGGCACCGCTACCGGTCGGTAGCCGCCGAGGCGCACGGTGTGAATGCTCGCGAGAAAGCACGGGTCTTCGAGGGCGACGCCGTCACCGCGGGTGAGGACGTCGGCAAGGAGTCGCTCAACCGCATCTGCTGCACCGCTGGTGATCGTGAGGCGCATGGATGCCGCAGGCGCAAGATCGCGGCTCATCCAGGTGTGCGCCCAGGCCTCGAAGCCGGGGTCGATCACAGGTGTCCCATAGAGCACCGGCCGCTCGACCAGGCGGCCCAGCGCGTGCAGGGCATTCGGGATGCGCGCGGGATCGGGATTGCCCGTGCCAACGTCACGTAGCACGCTGTCGCCGGCGTAGCCCTCCTGTGCAACGGCCGCGTGGTCGGCAACGTGCGTGCCGCCGCGGCCGCGCGTGACGACCAGGCCGCTCCGGGTCAGTTCGCCGTAAGCGGCGACGACCGTGTTGCGATTCACGCTGAGGGTCTCGGCGAGGGCACGAACCGAGGGGAGTGGGTCGCCCGGGCTGAGCACGCCGCGTTCGAGCATTCTGCGCAGGCTTTCGGCAATCTCTGACGCAGACTGGCCGCTGATTTCGAGCTGCATGTCGTCACCCTTCACCGCACTGTTGCGGACTGTCTGGTACATGCTATCTTTTGGCCTAGGTCAATGGTAGCTGCGCCAATCCGTGCACAGCTACGACATCACATCCGTGCGCGATGACGACAGTAATTGTCGCGTGAAGCGCGCACCCACCGAAGGGATCACTCGTGAGCACAGCGAACACGGGAACCGGTCGCGTCAAGCGCGGCCTCGCCGAAATGCTCAAGGGCGGCGTCATCATGGACGTCGTCAACGCAGAGCAGGCACGCATCGCAGAAGATGCAGGCGCCGTGGCGGTCATGGCGCTCGAGCGCGTTCCCGCCGACATTCGTGCCCAGGGTGGCGTCTCGCGCATGAGCGACCCCGACATGATCGACAGCATCATCGCGTCGGTATCGATCCCGGTGATGGCCAAGTCGCGCATCGGCCACTTCGTCGAGGCACAGGTCTTGCAGACACTCGGTGTCGACTTCATCGACGAGTCGGAGGTGCTGAGCCCCGCAGACTACGTCAACCACATCGACAAGTGGAACTACACGGTTCCGTTCGTCTGTGGCGCCACCAACCTCGGTGAGGCGCTCCGCCGCATCAACGAGGGTGCCGCAATGATCCGTTCCAAGGGCGAGGCCGGCACCGGCGACGTCTCCGAGGCGACCAAGCACATCCGCAAGATCCTCGGCGAGATCAACGCGCTGCGCTCGATGACCAAGGACGAGCTCTACGTCGCCGCGAAAGAACTGCAGGCGCCCTACGACCTCGTCGCCGAGGTTGCCGAGACCGGCAAGCTTCCCGTCGTGCTCTTCGTTGCAGGTGGCGTCGCCACCCCGGCAGACGCCGCGATGATGATGCAGCTCGGCGCCGATGGCGTGTTCGTCGGTTCGGGCATCTTCAAGTCGGGCAACCCGGCTGCTCGCGCGGCCGCGGTCGTCAAGGCAACCGCCGCCTACAACGATCCCGCGGTCATCGCCTCGGTCTCGCGCGGACTCGGCGAAGCGATGGTCGGCATCAACGTCGCCGACCTGGCTGCCCCGCACCGTCTCTCCGAGCGTGGCTGGTAGCCCGCAGGTCGGAGTCCTCGCCTACCAGGGCGACGTGCGTGAGCATGCCCACATGCTCTCCCTGCTCGGCGCGGATGTCGTGTTGGTGCGACATCCCGCCGAGCTTGCCCGGGTCGACGGGCTGGTGATTCCGGGCGGCGAGTCGAGCGTGATCGACAAGCTCACAAGAATGTTCGGGATGCTGCATCCCCTCCGTGAGCGGATCGCCACCGGCATGCCGGTCTATGGCACGTGCGCCGGGCTCATCATGCTCGCGGATCGCATCGAGGGCGCGGCCCCTGGTCAGCAGACCATCGGCGGCCTCGACGTTACGGTGCAGCGGAACGCGTTTGGCGCGCAGGCCGAGTCGTTCGAAACGACGATTGACGCCTCGGTGCTGGGCGGGGCGCCGCTTCATGCGGCCTTCATCCGCGCGCCGATCGTGTCTGAGGTTGGGCCGGCAGCGACAGCATTTCTGACGCTCGACGACGGCCGGATCGTGGGTGTCGAACAGGGCAACCTCATGGGCACGTCGTTCCACCCCGAAGTCTCGGGTGAGACCCGCCTGCACGAACGATTCCTTGCACGTGTGCGGGCGGTCGCCTGACCGGTACCGCCAAGCCGGTGCTGCAAGCCCGCTGTCGGAGGGAGGGTGCACACTTGAGATGTGACGATCTGGGTAGCACTTCTCCGTGGCGTAAACGTCGGCGGCATCACGGTGAAGAGCGTGCCGCTGCGCGACGTGTTCATTGCGCTGGGTTTCGATGACGTGCGCACAGTGCTCGCGAGCGGCAACGTGGTTTTCAGCGCCGCGCGCGCTGACGATGGGGCCTTCAAACCTGAAGCGGCGCTGAAAGCAGAGATCGAGCGCGCGCTCGGCGAAGAGTTCGGCTACGCCGCGTGGATCGTGTTGCAGACACGGGCGCAGGTGGATGCCGCGGCCCGCGGGTTTCCCTTCGACGCCGACATTGCCGAGCGGCAGCCGATGGTGATCTTCGGCTCCGACGACCTCGTGCTTGCCGAGCTGGCGGAGGCTGCGGCATCCATGAACCCGGTTCTTGATCCGGTGCGCCTCGGCGACGGTGCGCTCTATTGGAACCCGGCGAAAGGGTCGAGCACCACGACGCCGTTCGCGAAGCTCCTCGCCAAGGCGCAATACAAGGCGCGCACCACCAGCAGAAATCTGCGGACGCTTGAAAAGGTGTTGGCCGCCACGAGCCGCTAAACTCGTGTTCATGTCTGGACACTCCAAGTGGGCAACGACCAAGCACAAGAAGGCAATCCTCGATTCCCGTCGTGCGAAGTCGTTCGCCAAGCTCATCAAGAATATTGAAGTTGCGGCAAAGCTGGGCGGTGCTGATCTCTCAGGAAACCCGACGTTGGTCGACGCCATTCAGAAGGCGAAGAAGACCTCGGTCCCCAACGAGAACATTGACCGCGCCGTCAAGCGCGGCGCCGGGCTCACCGGTGAGTCGATCGAGTACACGACGATCATGTACGAAGGCTACGGCCCGAACGGTGTCGCGTTGCTGATCGAGTGCCTCACCGACAACAAGAACCGCGCCGCGGCAGAGGTCCGCACGACCATGAGCCGTAACGGCGGCACGATGGCCGACCCCGGCAGCGTGGCGTACAACTTCCACCGCAAGGGCGTCATCGTGGTCAGCGGCGAGAACACGACCGAAGACGACGTGATGATGGCCGTGCTCGAGGCCGGCGCCGAAGAAGTGCAGCCTCACGGTGGAACCGACTTTGAGGTCATCACCGACCCGAGCGACATGGTGAAGGTGCGTACCGCGCTGCAGGAAGCGGGCATCGACTATGAATCAGCGGATGCCGAATTCGTGCCGACCCTCAAAGTTGAGGTCGACGCAGCCACCGCCCGCAAGGTGTTCCACCTGATCGACGCGCTTGAAGACAGTGACGACGTGCAGAACATCTACTCGAACTTCGATCTCACCCCCGAGGTGCAGGCGGAGCTCGAAGCGGCCGACGCCTGACCCAAACTCAGCGTGCCCTGTGTGGCCGGTGGTGATGCTCTAATGAGCACTTCCCACCGGCCACACAGGGCACGTTTTATTGTGTCCTTGCCGGATCCTTCGATCCGCCGCGTTTAGGTCGTGCGGCGGCGACGGCGCAAGCCCATGAGCGCGAGGCCTGCCAAGAGTAGCCCGAACGCCGTCCATGCACCGGGTGCGACGTCGACACCTGTGGCGGGCAGTGCGCCCGTGCCCGGTCGCGACGGGGAAACCGGCGCGGGGGTGATCACATACGTGAATCCGTCGTCGAGGGTGGCGTCGCCGCAGGTGGCGGAGCCGACGACCGTGATGTCGACGATACCCGTGCCAGCGGGCGAGACCGCCCGAATTTCCGTGTCGCTGATGACCGTGAAGCTAGTGGCTGCCGTGGTCCCGAAGAAGACACCGGTAGCTCCGGTGAAGCAGCTGCCGATAATCGTCACGGTCGTGCCACCGGTTGTAGGACCAGTGTCGGGAGTCACCTCGTCAATCTTGGTTCCACCCGACACGGCGTCGAACGTGAAGGTGCTCGGTGCGCTGGTGCCAGCCGTGGTTGTGACCGTGACGGGCACGGCTCCGGGTGCGTGAGCGGGTGTGGTGAACGTGAGCGAAAGCCCGTCGGTCGCGATCGAGTCCGGGGTGATTGCTGCACCACCATCAACCGAGACGGTGCTTCCGGTAGCGAACCCGGTGCCGGTGATGGTGACGACCGTGCCACCAGTCTCGGGTCCGTTGGTGGGGCTCATTCCGGTGATTGCCAGTGCGGTGGCTGTCGCTGCGTCGAACGTGAAGGTGTTCGGTGCGCTGGTGCCGGCGGTGGTTGTCACGGTGACCGGGACTGCTCCGGGTGCGTGGGCGGGTGTGGTGAACGTGAGCGACAGTCCGTCCGTTGCGATCGAGTCGGGGGTGATTGCTGCACCGCCATCAACCGACACGGTGCTTCCGGCAGCGAAGTCGGTGCCCGTGATCGTTACGACGGTGCCACCAGCCTCGGGCCCGTGAGTCGGATTCATGCCGGTGATTGCCGGTGCGATGAACACCACGTTGGGGCCAACCTCGGCGCGGCCGAGATCTACCGTTGCGCCGGCGCCGCTGAGGAGCGACACCCGTGCCGCGACCTCCCGGAATGTGCCGGCGGTCGCGCCGGACTCTTGCACGTTCAGGTTGATTCCAATAACCGTGCCAATCCGCACCAAGACGGGGTTGAGCGCGGCGGTAAGCGTCGTGACTGCTGTTGTCGTCGTGGTTGCGACGGTGCTCAGCGAAGAGTTCAGTACCGGATTGACGACGCCAGCGAGCGTGTTCTGCAATGTCGAGAGCAGCAAGGCGGTCACGGGGGCAAGGAGCGCGGGAACTGCGCCGGTCCCAGAGGGAACGATGGTGGCACTGCCAGCAGCCAAATCACCCAGAGTGCCGTTGTATGCGAGGGAGAGTTTCCCGCCGAGCGGCCCGTTGCATCCCAGCGCGGGCATGCAAATCCCACCGCTGATCGTCACGGAGACGGCTCGGAGCGCGGTCGACAGCTCCGAATTGATGTTGGTCTGCAGCGTCTGAAGAATCGCGTTGAGATTGGTCACCACGGCGTTCACAACGTCTGCACTGAGCAGAGGAGTATTCGGCGTGCGATTGCTCAGCCCGCCGATCACTGTGGCGAGGTCGACATCGATCGTGCCGTTGGCCAAGCTGAGGGTGACCCCGCCGTTTGAAATATCAGCCGAAAGCACAGTGGACAATGCGTTGCGCAGGTCTGCGTTGATTGTGACGGCGATGTCGTTGCTGCCACCAGAAAGTGCGCCCAGAACGTCGTTGACAACGCCGGTGATCGACGTAAGGAGCGTCGAGGACAGCCCGTTTACCGTGGTGCTCACACCATCGAGGCTGGTGTTGACCGACGACACCATCGTGCCGACCAGTGGTGTGGAGAGGTTCATGGTTGCGGTTGCAACGTTGTAGCCGCGGCAGTGCCCGGGGGCTGAAAGGTCGGTGCAAGTGGCGGCCGGCGGACCAGCCTGGCTTGCATCGAGCGCCGCGACACCCGTCACCGCTCCGAGCGAAACTGTCGCTTCGTCGAGCACCCCGTTGGCGGGATTTCCGAGAAGCCCGATCAGATCAACGTGCGCATCTGCCGGGAACCCTTGGGCCCCGCCGAGGTCAACGATGCCCGAGTCGCTCACAGCACCACTGCCGGCGCGCGAGAGGCCGTTGTCCGAAGCCTGCGCGTACTGGTTCACGGCCCCGAGCTTTAAGAACTGAGACAGAGGCAGGCTCACACCGCCAGGCAAGTTCACTTGCAGCACGCCAAGCGCCGCCGCGAGGTGGAGGCTGTCAGTTTGCGTGTCCGCGGTGGGGCTCCCCGCGTTCACCGCCGTCACACCGGCAAGCGCTGCGAGCGCATCCAACAACCCGTCACTTGTGATCAGCGTTCCAGAGAGAAACCGCGCCGAAGCCTGCGAAGAGTCTGCAGTACCCGCCATTGCGGGTGCCGCACCGCCGGCGATGAGGGAGGCGGCAATCATTGCCGTTGCGGCCACCGACGCGAGCGCACGTTTCCATCGCTTTCGCAGAGCGGAGCGGGCAGCGGCACGAGCCTGGACACGAGTTATTTGATACAAGGTTCCTCGATCTTTGGGAAATTCTTACTGACATTGGTTGTCCCCAAAACTCCGGATACCCCATCCAGATCGCGCACTAGACGCAGCACGGATGGTCCGTGTCGCAAAAAGTAGCGCTCACTTGACAGGCCAGCAGCGGACTGGTCGTTTGCCAGCCTGGTGAGTTGCGAGTGACGCTAGCACACGGCTTGGACGCGACCGAGAACGTGTCGTGACCGGGTGTGTTCCAACCTGGGTTAGCCTGTCGACATGGTTGCGCGAGGTGCAGTGTTACGGGTCATCGGGATCGATCCCGGCTTGACTCGTTGCGGCGTGGGGATTGTGGATGTCGCACCCAACCGGTCCGCCAGTCTCGTGCATGTCGGGGTGATCCGTTCTGCACCCGAGCTCCCACTCGAACAACGGCTTTTGACGGTGGCTGCCGGTATCCGCGCCGCCGTCGAGACGTTCTCACCCCACGTGCTCGCGGTCGAGAGAGTCTTTGCACAGCACAATGCGAGCACCGTGATCGGGACTGCGCAGGCGAGCGGCATCGCGCTCCTCGTGGGTGCCGAATTCGGCCTGCCCGCGGCACTGCACACGCCCACCGAGGTGAAGGCGGCGATTACCGGGCATGGCGGCGCCGACAAGAAACAGGTGCAGGCGATGGTTGCACGCATCCTCCGGCTGAGCGAGATCCCAAAACCTGCCGACGCTGCGGACGCCCTGGCGCTCGCGTTGTGCCATGCATGGCGCGGCGCGCCGGCGGTGCCGGCGGTCGCGAACGGGACGGGCGCGGCGGGTGCGATGGGTAGCGGTGAGACGCCCGCGATGAAGGCCTGGCGCGAAGCCGAACGTGCTGCAGGGCGCCCGCGTTCTGTGCAATCTGCCCGCCGCCCGGCATCCCTGCGCGTGGCACCCTAACGATGTCTGGGGCCTCGCATAGGCTGGCCAAATGATTTCGTCGCTTCGTGGCTCTGCCGTGCATGTTGAGCCCGGGGCACTGATCGTCGAGGTTGGGGGAGTCGGCTTCGCAGTCGCGGTGCCGGCGACCCTCAGCCAAGCTACCCGCGTCGGCGACGAGGTGCACGTGCACACGTGGCTTGTGGTTCGCGAAGACGCGCTCACGCTCTTCGGGTTCGCGACGCGCGACGAGCTCGCGGCATTTTCATTGCTCCTCGGCGTGTCGGGAGTGGGTCCCAAGTCTGCGCTCGGCGTGCTCTCGGTGCTCGGGGTCGATCAACTGGCCGCGGCCGTGGCGAACGAAGACGAGAAGCCGTTCCGTCCGGTCTCCGGCATAGGTCCGAAAACCGCCAAGCTCATCATCTTGTCGCTCACGGGCAAGGTCATCGCGCCCGTCGGCGCCGCGAGCATCGCCACGGCCCCGCCCTCGATGACCGACGCCGTCACGGCCGCGCTGGTCGGCCTCGGCTGGGCCGAGCGCACCGCCGTCGATGCGATCGCCACCGCTTCGGCTGAGGCATCCGATGCTGATCTTGCGTCTGTGTCGGCAATGCTGCGGCTCACGCTCGCGACTCTCGGGCCCGCTCGGCCGGGCGGAGCGCGCATATGAGCGACGAGGCATATACCAATGACTTCGATGATGTGAGCGACCCAAATCCCCAGGGCGACACCGAGCTCGCGATCGAGGGCGCGCTCAGACCGCAGTCACTTTCTGAGTTCGTCGGCCAGCGCAAGGTGCGCGGGCAACTACAATTGCTGCTGGATGCCGCGCACATGCAGGGGCGTGCGCCGGATCACATCCTGCTTTCGGGCCCCCCAGGGCTCGGTAAGACCACGCTCGCGATGATCGTTGCGCACGAGAGCGGCCGGGCGTTGCGCCTTTCAAGCGGACCGGCGATCCAGCACGCCGGCGACCTTGCGGCACTGTTGTCGAGTCTCACGCCGGGCGAGGTGCTCTTCATCGACGAGGTGCACCGCATGGCGCGTTCGGCCGAAGAGATGCTGTACCTCGCGATGGAGGACTTCCGCATCGACATCATGGTCGGCAAGGGGGCGGGCGCGACCAGCGTGGCGCTCGAGCTCTCGCCGTTCACGCTCGTCGGCGCAACCACCCGCTCGGGTCTGCTGCCCAACCCGCTGCGCGACCGATTCGGGTTCACCGCCCATCTTGAGTTTTACGATCCGAGCGAGCTCGAACGCGTCGTCGAACGTTCGGCGTCAATGCTCGGGATCGAGATTCCGGGTGAGGGCCGCGCCGAAATTGCTCGCCGCTCGCGCGGCACACCTCGCATCGCCAACCGGCTTCTGCGTCGAGTGCGCGACTACATGCTGGTGCACGACACCGGCGGCACCCCCGAAGCTGTGCACGCCGCACTCGAGCTCTATGACGTCGATGCGATCGGCCTCGATCGGCTCGACCGGGCGGTGCTCGATGCCCTCATTCACCGCTTCCGTGGCGGGCCAGTCGGGCTCAACACCCTCGCGGTGACCGTGGGTGAAGAACCCGAAACGATCGAGAGCGTGGTCGAGCCCTACCTGGTACGGATCGGCTTCATGGGCCGCACCCCGCGGGGCCGTATCGCAACGGCGCTTGCATACGATCACCTGGGAGTCGTGAGTCCAGACCACGCAGCGAAGTTGCATGACCTATAATTTTTGCAGGCCTCTTGGTCAACAGTTCTCCGGCGTTTCGCACGTCGGCCGGCGCCGTAGTGCGCACCTCTGAAAGGCATCACACCGCATGGATTTCTTCGCACAGTACGGTCTTTTGATCGTTCTCGCACTGCTCCTCGTCTTCATGTTCTACAACCAGCGCAAGCGCATGACGAAGCAGAAGGCTGAGCAGGAGACGATGCGTCGCAACACGGTGCCTGGCGCCGAGGTGCTGCTGCAGGGTGGCCTCTACGGTCACATCGTGGCCTACGACCCCGACAACCTCGACGAGCCCGCGCTCATCGAGCTGGCACCGGGTGTCGTTGTGCGCACGCACAGCCAGGCGATTCTCCGTGTCGTTTCGCCGCTCGAGGCCGAAGAGCCCTCGACGACGTCGAGCGATGCTCCCGCCATCGAGTCGATCGATCCTCTCAACGACGTGATCGACCGCGAAAACAAGAAGTCCGACGACTGATCTGACCCCTCACGCCCGGGAGCGATCGCACCGGGCGGCTTAGAAAGCGGACTCTGTGGCGACCTCCACTCCTGTCAAACACGCCTGGCGTGCCCTGCTCAGCCTCGGCATCATTACTGGGGCGCTGTTTGGCATTAATGCCATCGGTGTTGCCGTCGGGGCCAGTTCGTGGGCGCCCGCGCTCGCGCTCGACCTCCAGGGCGGCACGCAGATTGTGCTCGAGGCACAAACGACCGACGGCGAGCAAATCTCGCAAGAGCAGCTCAATCAAGCGGCGACGATTATTCGTCAGCGAGTGGATGCCTCGGGTGTCGGTGAGACCGACATCACGACTGAGGGCGGCCGCAACATCGTCGTGCAGATTCCCGGTGCCGCCGACGAAGACACCCGCAACCGCATCGAAGCCAGCGCGCAGTTGCAGTTGCGTCCGGTGCTCTTCGTGTCTGGTCAGGTCTCGAACACCTTCATCGGCGAAGACGGCAACGCGACGCCGTACCCGCAGCCCGACCCGACGCTCGTTGCAGAGCCGTCGACCGCTCCGAGCAATGCCAGCGACGTTGCATGGATCACGCCGGCGCTCGAGGCCAAGTACCTCGCGTTCGATTGTGCAGACCCAACCAATGATCCGGCCAGCGAGCCGCACGACCAGCCGCTGATCACATGTGACCAAGATGGCACCGGAAAGTACATCCTCGGCCCCGTCGAGATGGAGGGCTCGTCGATCACCGACGCCACCTTCGGTCTCGACCAGAAGACGAACCGTTGGAGCGTGAACCTCGCGTTCGACAGCGCGGGCACGTCGACGTTCGGCAAGATCAGCCAGCGCCTCTACGGTGCCCAACCGCCACTCGACCAGTTCGCATTCGTGCTCGACGGTCGCGTGCTCTCGGCGCCGTCAATGAACGGGCTCATCCTCGACGGCAAGCCCTCGATCTCGGGGTCGTTCACCCAGGAGTCGGCCAAAGTCCTCGCCGATCAGCTGAAGTACGGTGCGCTGCCTCTGAGTTTCAAGGTCGTCAGCTCCGACACCATCTCGGCGACCCTCGGTTCGCAGCAGCTGCAGATCGGCCTGATCACGGGTCTTGTCGGTCTCGCGCTCGTCTGCATCTACGCGCTGTTCCAGTACCGCGTGCTCGGCTCGGTCATTATCGCCTCGCTCATCGTGATGGGCGTGTTGACGTACATCGCGATTTGCATCCTCGCGTGGCGCATGGGCTTCCGTCTCTCGCTCGCCGGTGTCGCAGGTTTGATCGTGTCGATTGGCTTCACAGCCGACTCATTCATCGTCTATTTCGAGCGCATCCGAGATGAGCTCCGCGATGGCAAATCGATCACAGGCGCCGTCGAAGACGGCTGGGGCCGCGCGAAGCGCACCATCTACATCTCCAAGAGCATCAATATCTTGGCCGCCGTCGTGCTTTATATCGTTGCGGATGCCACGGTCAAGGGCTTTGCGTTCACCCTGGGTCTTACGACGGTGATCGACATCTTGATCTTCATCATCTTCACGCACCCGATCATGCAGCTCCTTGCACGGACGAAGTTCTTTGGGGGCGGGCATCCGCTCTCGGGCCTCGATCCGACGGGGCTCGGAGCGGTGTACCGCGGGCGTGCGCAGTTCCGCACACCGGTCGCAGCGTCTGCGTCACAGGGCAAGGCCGCCAAGGCCGGACGATCGCGTGGTGAGGCAGAGCGTCGACAGACGATTGCCGAGCGAAAGCAGGCAGAGCTTTCGGCCAGCATGAGCGGGGCAAAGCCCACAACGACTCCCACGAACACTACGAGTGACACGAAGGGGGGAACCGTCTGATGCGTTCTATGAGCGATTTTGGAAACGATCTCTACTCAGGAAAGCTTTCGTTCCCGTTCGTCGCGAAGCGACGCCTGTGGTTCGTGATCGCGATCGCGCTGATCGTCGGCGCGGCAATCGTGCCGATCTTCAAACCGATCAACTTCAGTATTGAGTTCACCGGCGGATCGCAGTTCACCGTCTCCGGTTTGGAGAGCCCCGACCAGTCGGTGGCCTCTGACGCGGTCAAGTCGGTCGTGCCGAGCGCGACGACGAAGGTGACAACCATCGCCGACAGTGCGGTCCGAGTGCAGACCGACCAGATGACGCCGCAAGACACCAATAAGGTTTCGGCCGCGCTGGCGGAGGCGTTCAAGGTGCCGGCAGACGAGGTCACCAGCTCGTTCATCGGCCCGAGCTGGGGCGCCGAAGTGACCAAGCAGTCGCTCTGGGGTCTCGCGATCTTCCTCGCACTGACATTCCTCATCCTCGCGATCTACTTCCGCACCTGGAAGATGTCGGTTGCCTCGATCATCGGCCTGCTCGATGTGCTCGTCATCACACTTGGCGTCTATGCGCTCAGTGGATTCGAGATCTCTCCTGCCGCAGTGATCGGGTTCCTCACGATCCTCGCGTACTCCCTTTACGACACCACGGTGGTCTTCGACAAGGTCCGTGAGAACACTGCGGAAGATGGCGAGATTTCGGGCCGCACCTTTGGCGAATCGGTGAACCTTGCGGTGAACCAGACGCTCGTGCGATCGATCAACACCTCAGTCGTTGCCGCGTTGCCGGTCGGGGCCATCCTGTTCCTTGGAACATTTGTGCTCGGCGCCGACACCCTCAGCGATATCTCGCTGTCGATCTTCGTCGGCATCATCGTGGCCACGTACTCGACGCTGTTCGTTTCGGCACCGCTCTACTCGCTGATGCGCGAGACGGAGCCGAGCATCAAGCAGCGCGATGCCAAGGTACTCGCAAACCGAGAGCTGGCGCGCGCGAAGGTTTAGCGCGGCGTTTTGGGTGGCGCCGGGCACCCGCTCGGGGCCAATAGGATTGGTTTCCTGGGGAGGTGCCATCATGGCTGATTCGACGCCGATTGCTCCGCAAGGCTCGACGTTGCGGCGGCTTGTGCCGCGCATCTTCTCGCGGTCTGTCCGCAGCGACGACATCTCGGACCTCTTGCGCACCGTTCGGAGCAACCACCCGAAGAGCAACGACCTCGCGGTCGTCGAGCGTGCCTACGAGGTCGCCGCACAGGCGCACAAAGGCCAGAAGCGCCAAAGCGGCGAGCCCTACATCACGCATCCCGTAGCGGTCGCGCAGATTCTCGCCGACCTTGGGCTCGGCCCGCGGGCAATCGCAGCCGCGCTGCTGCACGACACGGTCGAAGACACGGGATACCCGCTTGATGAGCTGAAGGCCGAGTTCGGTGACGAAGTCGCCATGCTTGTCGACGGCGTGACGAAGCTTGACCGGGTGAAATACGGTGAGAGCGCGCAGGCCGAAACCGTCCGCAAGATGATCGTCGCGATGTCGAAAGACATCCGCGTGCTGCTGATCAAACTTGCCGACCGCCTCCATAACGCACGCACCTGGGGTTTCGTGCCGCCAGAAAAGGCGACGCGCAAGGCGACCGAGACGCTCGAGATTTACGCACCGCTTGCGCATCGCCTCGGCATCCAGAGCATTAAAGCCGAGCTCGAAGACCTCTCATTCGCGGTACTGCACCCGAAGATCTATGCAGAGATCGAAAGCCTCGTGCGGCAGCGCACCCCGCAACGCGAGCAATACATGCAGTCGGTCATTGCCGCGGTCGATGAAGACCTGCGGGAGCTGCGGATTCGTGGCCGGGTGATGGGCCGACCGAAGCAGTTGTACTCGGTGTACCAAAAGATGATCGTGCGCGGTCGTGAGTTCGATGACATCTATGACCTCATCGGGATTCGCGTGCTCGTCGGGTCGGTTCGCGATTGCTACGCGGTGCTCGGCGCGATTCACGCACGGTGGACGCCGCTGCCTGGGCGATTCAAGGACTACATCGCCACCCCCAAGTTCAACCTGTACCAGTCGCTGCACACGACGGTGATTGGCCCTGGTGGGCGGACCGTCGAGATCCAGATCCGCACCAACGAAATGCACGAGCAGGCCGAGTACGGCGTGGCTGCGCACTGGAAGTACAAGGAGCGCGTCAACGGCGGCAAGTCGGTCGAGACCGACACCGACATGGCGTGGCTCGCGCACATCTCGGACTGGCAGGCAGAGACGACCGACCCGGGGGAGTTCCTCGATTCGTTGCGCTACGAGATTGGTGCGAAAGAGGTTTACGTCTTCACGCCCAAGGGTCGCGTCATCGGGTTGCCCGCCGGCGCAACTCCCGTCGACTTCGCGTACGCGGTGCACACCGAAATTGGGCATCGCACGATGGGTGCGAAGGTCAATGGACGCCTCGTGCCCCTCGAGTCCGAGCTGCACAGCGGTGAGGTGATCGAGGTCTTCACCTCGAAGAACCCCGATGCCGGGCCGAGCCAGGACTGGCTGAACTTTGTGCGGAGCACCCGCGCGAAGAACAAAATTCGCGGATGGTTCACGAAGGAGCGTCGCGAAGAGGCCGTTGAGCAGGGCAAGGATGCCATCGCCCGGGCGATGCGCCGTCAGAACCTTCCGTTGCAGCGGCTGATGAACCAGGACTCGTTCACCGAGGTCGCCCAGCAAATGCGCTACGAAGACGTTTCGGCGCTCTACGCTGCGGTTGGTGAGGGCCACGTGAGCACGCAGTCGGTGCTCGAAAAGGTCACCGCGCTGATCAACCAGTCGAGTGCCAACACCGGCACGATTGATCTCCCCGAGATCGGTCGACGACGAAACACGCGGAACAGCGACTCGGGGATTCTCGTTCGCGGGGCCCCCGACATCCTGGTCAAACTTGCGAAGTGCTGTACGCCGGTCCCAGGCGACGGGATCGTCGGATTCGTGACTCGCGGCAGCGGCGTCTCGGTGCACCGCAACGATTGCCCGAACGTGGCGTCGTTGCAGAGCGAGCCGGATCGCATGATCGAGGTCGAATGGGCGCCCACCACGAAGAGCATCTTCATGGTGCAGATCCAGGTCGAGGCCCTCGACCGTGGCGGCCTGCTCTCAGACGTCACGCGTGTGCTGAGCGAGCACCACGTGAACATTCTCTCGGCGACCGTCTCGACGTCAAACGATCGTTTGGCGCTCAGCCGCTTCGTCTTTGAGATGGGCGATATCGTGCACCTCGACCGTGTGCTGAACGCGGTGCGGCGCATCGACGCGGTCTACGACGTGTATCGGGTTACCTCGGGGTAGTTGGAATCTTCGGGGCTCACGCTCCCCTCGGGGTTTCGGCTGCCGTTGCGGTCGTGGTGGTGGTCGCGGTCGCGGCTGCGGTCACGGCAGTGGGTGCGGCTTCGATCGCGGCTTCGAACCCGTAACCCGACGGCGTCGGCAAGTGCTCGCTGAGCGCGAGCAAGAGCGCACGGGATGCCTGGACCCCCGGCATCCGCCGCCGTGTTGCGAGCCATGCCAACGCTTCGTGAGAGTCTGCCGACCCCATCTCGATGAGGGCGCGTGCCGCTTGCACAGCTGGGTGCTCGAGCGGCTGGGCGGAGGCCAGCAGGATGGCCGGCGGGCCAGCAGCCGACGAGACGGTGGTTGATCGCGCGGAAAGTTTCGGGCTCGGCGCCGCGACCGCGTGGCGGACGAGCGCGATGAGCGTGTGCAGGGGAGTGCTCACCCAGACACCGCCGAGCCGGACGCGGGCATCGTCTGCGAGATACACGTCGTGCAACACGAGCCGCCGGTCGACGACATGATGCAGCCGATGTGCGACCGCGCGGTGGGCGCTGTGCCGAGCGGGTGCGGATGGGATCGCACCCCAGATCCACGCGGCGGTCAGCAGGCTCGCCGCCTTCGTTTCGCCCATCAACGATCGCAGCGACGCCGCACGCATTGCCGGAGTCTCGACGGCGTCGGCTGGCATGAAGCCCTCGCCGAGCCCGACCAGATGGCCGTCGAGACTGGCCGCCGAGAGCTCGGCGATCGACAAAGCATCACCGGCAAAGTAGATGAAACGCGAGGCAGACATGCCTCGATACTGCGCCACAGGTATGGCCTCAGCTCACGGCGGCGCAGAATCTGTGGACAACGTAGCCCTGTGGAAACCGCCGAGCCGTGGAGAACCCAGATCTGGCGAGAACGCCGCGAACTACGCGCCGAGTGCGCCCAGCCACGCCTTGCGAGCCGCGAGCGACTCTTCGAGCTTCTTCGCAGCCGAGGCGTTGCCCGCGGCCTTCGCGGCCTCGAGCTCGGCTTCAAGCTTCGTGATCGCGTCTTCGAGCTGCTGCGTCATGTCGTTGGCACGAGCCTTGGTGCGAGGATCGTTGGCCTTCCAGTCCGCGTCTTCACGCCCACGAAGTGCCTGCTCGATGCGGCGCATCCCGTCGTCCAACGAGCGCTCCTGGTCGCGCCCGAAGATGCGACCGATCTCGTCCCACTCGCGCTGGATCTGCGTGAGCAATGCGCGAGCCTTGGCGAGGTCGGCCTCGTCGGCGACGGCCTTGGCCTGCTCGAGGAGCGCCTTCTTTGCTTCGATCTTGGGGAGTGAATCGGCTGCTTCTTCGGCGTCGCGCTCGGCACGTGCGCCATAGAGCGCGTCGCCAGCGGCCTTGAACCGTGCCCACAACGTGTCGTCGACGCGCTTGCCCGCGCGACCGGAGGCCTTCCACTCGTCGAGCAGGCCGCGGTACGCGGTAATTCCGTCTTCGCCCTTCGGCGCGAGCGCTTCGGCGCGCTCAACAAGCCGCGTCTTTGCATCGCGTGCAGCGCGGTGCGTGTCGTCGAGTTCGGCAAAGTATTCGCGGCGGTGGCGCTCGATCGTGGTGCGGGCATTGCGGAATCGCTTCCACAGTGCCTGCGCGTCAGCCTTGGGCAGGCGAGGACCGTTCTGCTGGTGGTCCTGCCACTTCGCGAACGCGTCGTTCAGCTGCTGCGTCGTGGTCTTCCACTGCGTCTTCTGCGGGTCCTGTGCCGCGAGAGCCTCGACGGCCTCGACGATTGCCTCGCGTTCGCGCGCGGCGTCGACGACAGCTTCGCGGGATGCCGCTGCCTCAAGGGCCGTGGCCTCTTTCAGTGAATCGGCCAACACTTCAAGACGAGCATCCAACTTCGCAAGATCGCCAACGGCTGCAGCGCCGACGACGTCGGCACGCAGCTGACGAACGGTCGGGGCGAGCTCAGAGGCGGTTGCGCCGCCACGCTTCGAGCGCTGCTCGAGCAGGGTGACCTTGTCGGCCAGGTCGGAAAACTTGCGGGCGAAGTACGCGAGCGCTTCGTCGGCCGAGGCGTCGGGGTACTGCCCGACCTCGCGCCACTCGGCGCCCTCGCGCACATAGACGGTTCCGTCGTCGTCTACGCGCCCCCAGGGCTGGACGGCTTCGTTCGGCTCAGTGTGGGAAGACACGTGATTCCACCTCGCTGCGGCCAGGGCCGCACTCTTGTCGCTCAGTCGCTCAGCGCGCTTGCGCCGCGATGGGTGTGTCAGCGCGCAAAGGCATGCACGTGACGGCCCCTAGCCTAATACGACGTCGTGGCAGGCGCCGTGATCGGCGGGCATGTCAGTGCGCGATGAGGGCGCCGATGCTATTCGGCAGGGGCTTCAGTGGTCGCGCTCGGTGCGGGCATCGTGGGCGTCGGGCTTGGCGCGGGCGCGCCAGGGCCGGTCGTGAAATACACGGCCTGACCGGCGATTGCGCCGGCGACGATGACGCTCGCAGCAATCGCGGCTATCCAGTTGTCGCGGGTGCGCCGGCGTCCACGTTCCTCGTGGAGTTGCGTGCGCGCTTCATACACACGCGCGCGCTCGCGCGCCTCGCGTGTTGCCTTGTCTTTGTTCCGCGATGCCACGGCATCCTCCTGACGCACTCACGCTGGTCTCGTTTGCCGTCTTCGGTCACGAGCCGCTGAAACTCTACGCACCCCAGGGTAGAGCGACAAACCGCGAGCGGTGTCGCATCGGCGACTAGCCTTGAGACATGGCCAATCCAACCGCGGCACAAGCGCTCTTTCAGGGCGCCACACCGTTGGCCGTGCGGATGCGGCCGGTTTCGCTCGATGAGATCGCGGGCCAGGAGCATCTGCTGCGGCCCGGGTCGCCGCTGGTCGCGCTGGCCGATCCCGAACGCGCGACCCAGGGGTCGGTATCGGTGATCCTTTGGGGGCCGCCCGGCACGGGCAAGACCACGCTGGCGCAGGCGATCGCGCGCTCCTCGGGCCGGCGTTTCGTTGAGCTCTCGGCGGTGACGGCGGGCGTGAAGGACGTTCGTGAGGTCATGCAGGGCGCGCTCACGCAGCGCGATATGTACGGCCAATCCACGATTCTCTTTCTCGACGAGATTCACCGCTTCACGAAGGCGCAGCAGGATGCACTCCTCCCGGGTGTCGAGAACGGCTGGGTAATCCTGATCGCCGCGACTACCGAGAATCCGTCATTCTCGGTCATTTCGCCGCTGCTGTCGCGCTCGTTGCTCCTCACACTGCAGCCCCTTGAAGACGAGCAACTCGGTGAGCTCATCGACCGTGCTGTCAGCGACCCGCGTGGCCTGCGCGGTGCCGTCGAGGTGTCAGCTGAGGCACGCGCTGCGCTTGTGCGCCTGTCTTCAGGAGACGCGCGCCGCGCACTGACGGCGCTCGAGGCATCCGCAGCTATGGCAAGTGGGTCGGGCGACGAGCCAGCGGTAGTGACCCCCGAGCTCGTGGCGCAGGCCGTTGACCGCGCACTGCTGCGCTACGACCGCCAGGGCGACCAGCACTACGACGTCATCAGTGCGTTCATCAAGTCGATTCGCGGCTCTGATGTGGATGCTGCGGTGCACTATCTCGCCCGCATGATCGAGGCGGGCGAAGACCCCCGATTCATCGCGCGACGGCTGGTGATCAGCGCGGCCGAAGACATTGGCATGGCCGACCCGCAGGCGCTCGGTATCGCCGTGGCGGCGGCAGACGCGGTTGCGTTTATTGGCATGCCAGAGGGACGGATACCTCTGGCCGAGGCAACGATCTACCTGGCAAGCGCCGCCAAATCGAACGCGGCCTACCTCGCAATCGACGGCGCGATCGCCGACATTCGAGCGGGGCGGATCGGGCGCGTGCCGATTGACGTGCGAGATGCGCACTACGCCGGGGCGAAGCGGCTCGGGCACGGGAAGGCGTACAAATACCCGCACGACTCGGATATTGGCATCGTGGCGCAGCAGTATCTTCCCGACGAACTGCAGGGGCGGCGGTACTACGAGCCCACCTCGCACGGCCACGAGCGTGACATCGGCGCGCGGCTCGAAAAGATTCGACGTATCCTCGCCCCTGGCGCAGGCGAAGCACCTTCGGCGTGATAACCTTTTGGTTGCCCAAGGCTCGATTTCTGCGCGCGGCTGCAAAGAATTCGAAGGCCGAGGAGCACCACCTGTAGCCGGTGATGTTCCGCAGGGCACATCCCTCTGATTTCTCCGGTGCAGTTGTGCGCGCCCATGCGTGGTCGCGACCGGCCGGTATCCACATTGATCAAGAGTTAGGAAAACGTGTCTACTAAGTCACGCACCCGCAGTCAGACCCGCCTTTCGCGGTCGCTCGGCATCGCCCTCACCCCGAAGGCAGCCAAGTACCTCGAGAAGCGTCCGTACGCTCCCGGTGAGCACGGCCGCACCAAGCGCAAGCAGGACAGCGACTACGCCGTTCGTCTGCGCGAGAAGCAGCGTCTGCGCGCCCAGTACGGCATCCGCGAGAAGCAGATGCGCAACACCTTC
>Ga0209477_1000393_pt1 | contig 27047 bp, 22 predicted proteins | sample KloWWTupernatant_FD_187180 | JGI IMG/M metagenome (GOLD analysis project Ga0209477, IMG submission 187180) | Active sludge microbial communities from Klosterneuburg, Austria, studying microevolution and ecology of nitrifiers - Klosterneuburg... | ecosystem: Engineered > WWTP > Aerobic digester >...
CTGACCAGTGCGACGCCTGCACCGCGCGCCTGCAGACGGCCCATGCGCTGACCGATCTTGCGGACTGCGACCTGGTAGTGGAAGCCATTGTGGAGCGGCTCGATGCCAAGCAGGCGCTGCTGCGCGAACTGGAGGCCGTGTTACGCCCAGAGGCAGCGCTCGCCAGCAACACCTCGTCGCTATCGGTCACAGCCATCGCTGCGGCCCTACAAAACCCGCAGCGCATGGCGGGGCTGCATTTCTTCAACCCCGTTCCTGTGATGAAACTGGTGGAAGTGGTGGCGGGCCTCAAAACCGACCCGGCCCTGTGCACCGCCCTGGCCGCGCAGGTGCGCCAGATGGGCCACACCGCCGTGCAAGCCCAGGACAACCCGGGCTTCATCGTCAACCATGCGGGCCGGGGCTTCACCACGGAGGCCCTGCGCATCGTGGACGAGGGCGTAGCCGATGTCGCCACCGTGGACCGCATTCTGCGCGACCAGGTGGGCTTCAAGCTCGGGCCGTTCGAGTTGATGGATTTGACAGGGCTGGACGTATCGCACCCGGTGATGGAATCGATCTACCACCAGTACCATGAGGAACCGCGCTACCGCCCCAGCGTCATCACCGCCCAGCGCCTGGCCGGTGGTCTGTTGGGCCGCAAGACGGGTGAAGGTTTCTACCGCTACGTCGACAACGCGGCCCAGTACCCTGACGATGCACCAGCGCCCGTAGTGGACAGCATCCCGCCGGTTTGGGTCTCACCCCGCGCGGCGCGGCGCCCCGAGATTTACCAGCTGCTCAAGAACCTGGGCGCCGATATCGAAACCGGCACAACGCCGTCGGCCAATGCCATCATTTTGGTGGCACCGCTGGGTTTCGACATCACCACCGTCGCCGTGGTGGAGCGCCTGGACCCAACGCGCACCATCGGCATCGACATGCTGGTCGAAGAAAGCGCCACACGCCGCCGCGTGCTGGCCACCAACCCGGTCACCCGCGTGGACATCCGCAACGCCGCCCACGCCCTGATGGCGCGCGACGGCAAGGCTGTCAGTGTGGTGCGCGACAGCGGGGGCTTTGTCACCCAGCGCGTAGTGGCCACCATCGTCAACATTGCCAGCGATATTTGCCAGCAGCGCATCTGCAGCCCGCGCGACCTGGAAGTCGCCGTCACCCTGGGCCTGGGCTACCCCCTGGGCCCCCTGGCGATGGGCGACCGCTGGGGGCCCACCAACATTTTGGAAGTACTGTTCAACATGCAGACTGTGTATGGCGACCCCCGCTACCGCCCCAGCCCCTGGCTGCGCCGCCGTGGCGCCATTGGCCTGAGCCTGCAGCACGAGGAAGAGTGACCGCACCCGCCTCCTGCAAGCCCCTCTCTTTACCCACACCCTCACAACGATGCCCGCAGAACTTTGCAGCACCAGCCACGGCCAGACCCTGGTTCTGACCATTCGCAACCCTGACCTGCACAATGCACTGGACCCTGCCATCTATGCAGCGGGCACCGAGGCACTCAATGGCGCCGAGCGCAACGCCGAGGTGCGCAGCGTGGTTATCACGGGTGCCGACGGCGTTTTCAGCGCAGGCGGCAACCTGCAGCGCCTGCAGGCCAACCGCAGCCTGGGTGCCGCCGTGCAAGAGGAAAGCATTGAGGCGCTGCACAACTGGATCGAAACCATCCGCGCCTACCCCAAGCCGGTGGTAGCCGCCATCGAAGGCGCGGCCGCGGGCGCCGGGTTCTCGCTGGCCCTGGCCTGCGACCTGATCGTGGCCTCGCGCAGCGCCCTGTTTGCCATGTCGTACAGCCAGGTGGGGCTCTCGCCCGACGGAGGCGCCAGTTGGAGCCTGGCCCGCGCCCTGCCCCGCCCCTTGGCCACCGAGCTGCTGATGTGCGGCGAGCGCACCAGCGCCGAGCGCCTGCACGCGCTGGGCCTGGTCAACCGCCTGGCCGAGCCCGGCGGTGCACTGGCCGCCGCGCTGGAACTGGCACAGACGCTGAACGAGCGCGCACCCAATGCACTCGCCAGCATCAAGGAACTGCTGGACGAGGCGGGCCAGCACACGCTGAACGCCCACCTCCATCTGGAGCGCCAGCATTTTGTGCGCAACCTGCACCACGCCAACGCAGGTGAAGGCATCAGCGCCTTCCTGGAAAAGCGCAAGCCGCACTACCGCTGACCAGGCACTGGGTGCACGGCACCTAACGTGCTATTATTTTCATAGCTATTAGCGCTTACCCTATAAGCGCTAGAGCCAATTTTCATTTAAATCCATTCACGCATGATGTGATGGCCAGGCAGGCGCGTTTGCGCCGCTGCACGCGTGCGCCCACGGCCCGCATCCAGACACGCAGGTGACAACCCCCATGTTCGCGTGCCGTCCCTGACGCGACAATGACCGCGTACCCAGTCACCCAAAAGACAGCCCATGGACGACCCTATTCTTACTATCGAAGAACGTGAAGCGATCAACTCCGGTCGCTGGTTCTCCTCTCTTTCACCTTCACTCCGACACGACATACTGCGATGCGCTTACGTCAAACGCTTCAAGGATGGTGGCCTCATCGCCGCCCGCGGCGACCCGCCCGAGGAGTGGATTGCCTGCGCCAAAGGCGCAGTGCGCGTGAGTTCGACCTCCATCTCGGGCAAGCAGATCACGCTGACTTACGTGGAGCCGGGCATCTGGTTTGGCGACGTGGCCATCTTCGACGGAGACCGGCGCACGCACGATGCCTATGCCCATGGCGAGACCACCATTCTGTGCGTGGCCAAGGCCGACTTCAAGAAGATTCTGGCCATGCATGTGGAGTTGTACGAGGCCATGCTCAGGCTGCATGCCCGGCGCATTCGCCAGCTCTACGGCTTGGTGGAGGACCTCAACACCCTGCCGCTGCGCGCACGGCTGGCCAAGCAGTTGCTGCACCTGGTGCGCAGTTACGGCATCCCCAGCCTTTCGCATGGCAACGAGATGCGCATCGGCCTGCAACTGGCACAAGAAGAGCTGGCCCAGCTGCTGGGCGCTTCGCGTCAGCGCGTCAACCAGGAACTCAAGGCACTTGAACGTGAAGACATCATCCGCATCGAACCCGGCGGGCTGGTCGTGCGCGACCGCGACGCCTTGATGGACATCACCGAACTCGACAACTGACCCCACCCATGAGCAATTTCGACCACTTCATCGGCACCCGTGCCGTCTCCGAGCAGCATGCATTCGACACGGCGGCCCTCAGCGGCTGGCTGGAGCAGCACCTGGAAGGCTTCGCTGGCCCCCTGAGCGTCGAAATGTTCAAGGGCGGGCAATCCAACCCTACCTACAAGCTCATCACGCCCAGCAAGAGCTACGTGATGCGCGCCAAACCCGGCCCCGTGGCCAAATTGCTGCCGTCGGCCCACGCCATTGAACGTGAATTCGCAGTGATGAGTGGCTTGCAAGGCACCGATGTGCCCGTGCCGCACATGCATGTGCTGTGCGAAGACGAATCCATCATCGGGCGCGCCTTCTACATCATGGAGTTCATGCAAGGCCGCGTGCTCTGGGACCAGGCTCTGCCCGGCATGAATCCCGAGGAACGCACAGCCATCTACAACGAATCGAATCGGGTTATCTCCGCCCTGCACACGGTCCAGTTTGCCGAACGAGGCCTGGCCGGTTACGGCAAGCCTGGAAACTACTTCGAACGCCAGATCGGCCGCTGGAGCAAGCAGTACATGGCCTCGATCACACAGCCCATCGAAGAGATGGACCGACTCATGGCCTGGCTGCCCGCCCACATGCCTGCCGGTGCACGCGACGAGAACCGCGTCTCCATCGTGCATGGCGACTTCCGGCTGGACAACCTGATGTTCCACCCCACCGAGCCGCGCGTCATTGCCGTACTGGACTGGGAACTGTCTACGCTCGGCCACCCGCTGGCCGACTTCAGCTACCACTGCATGGCCTGGCATATCCCGCCGGGCATGTTCCGGGGTATTGGCGGGCTGGATTTGGCGGCGCTGGGCATTCCATCCGAAGCCGAATACATCCGCAAATACTGCGAGCGCACCGGCCTGGCCACCCCCGAGGAATTGGCCGCCGACTGGAACTTCTACATGGCCTACAACCTTTTCCGCCTGGCCGCCATCCTGCAAGGCATTGCCAAGCGCGTCGAAGCCGGCACGGCATCGAGCGCCCAGGCCAAGGCCTCGGGCGAAGGCGCCCGCCCCCTGGCCCAGATGGCCTGGTCTTTCGCCCAGCGCGGTTGACCACCACCGATACCCCCCGTTTTTCAAGGAGAACCCATGGACTTCGATTACTCGCCCAAAACCAAAGAACTGCAGAAAAAACTGCTCCAGTTCATGGATGACCACATCTACCCGGCCGAAAGCCAGTACACCGCCGAACTGGCCGCCAACACGGCAGCAGGCAAGCGCTGGACGCCGCTGCAAACCGTCGAAAACCTCAAGGCCAAAGCCCAGGCTGCCGGACTGTGGAACCTGTTCATGCCGGTGGACACGGCCGAGGCCTCGGGCTACCACGGCGCGGGCCTGACCAACGCCGAATACGCCCCGCTGGCAGAAATCATGGGCCGCGTGCTCTGGTCCAGCGAAGTCTTCAACTGCTCCGCACCCGACACCGGCAACATGGAGACCATTGCGCGCTACGGCTCCGACGGTATCAAGGCCACCTGGCTCAAACCCCTGCTCGAAGGCAAGTTCCGCTCAGCCTTTGCCATGACCGAGCCCGATGTCGCGTCGAGTGATGCCACCAACATCGAAACACGCATAGAGCGCCAGGGCGACGAATACGTCATCAATGGCCGCAAGTGGTGGACCTCCGGTGCCATGGATCCGCGTTGCAAGGTGCTCATCACCATGGGCAAAACCAACCCCGATGCGCCCCGCCATTCGCAACAAAGCATGATCGTGGTTCCCGCCGACACCCCCGGCGTGAAGATTGTGCGTGCGCTCAACGTGTTCGGCTACGACGACGCACCCCACGGCCACGCCGAAGTGTTGTTCGAGAACGTGCGCGTGCCTGCCTCCAACATCTTGCTGGGCGAAGGCCGCGGATTCGAGATTGCCCAAGGGCGCCTTGGCCCCGGGCGTATTCACCACTGCATGCGCTTGATCGGCTTGGCCGAGCGCGCGCTGGAATTGATGTGCAAGCGCTCCATGAGCCGCGTGGCTTTCGGCAAGACGGTGGCCCAGCAAGGCGTGACGCAGGAACGCATTGCCGAAGCACGCTGCAAGATCGACATGGCGCGTCTGCTCACGCTCAAGGCCGCCTGGATCATGGACGTGGCCGGCAACAAGGTCGCCAAAACCGAAATCGCCATGATCAAGGTGGTGGCCCCAAGCATGGCCTGCGAGGTGATCGACTGGGCTTTGCAGGCGCACGGTGGCGGCGGTGTCTGCGATGACTTCCCGCTGGCCTTTTCGTATGCCCAGGCACGCACCCTGCGTTTTGCCGACGGTCCGGACGAAGTGCACCGCGCCTCCATTGCCAAGATGGAACTGGGCAAATACGCACCGCCCAAGGCGCATTAAGGCGACTGCCGCCCTTACCCGGGCGGCAGCGTAGCGGGCCCCGATTCAGCAGTAGCCGGCAGGTTTTGTGCGGCTACGGTGGTGGCCACTACCAGCAAGGCGGTGGCGTATTCCAGGTCGGGTAGATAGCAGGCCATGGTCTGCATACGCAGCGACAACTTGCCTCCCGAAAGCATCAACACCAGAGGCAAAGCCGCCTGGGTTGCGCTGCGGCTCCCGAGAAGGTGTGATACCAGGGCTGCATTGACCCAGCGGCGGGCCTGCTCGCTGCGCTCTCCCACCACGGCAAACAGCCGCGCAAAGGAAGGCGGTAGTTCAGGCCATTGCAGTTCGTCGTACATGGCCAACCAGCGCATTTCCTGGGGCAGGCTTTCGTCCACGGCCGTTTGCAGGGTTTCCGTGATGGCGCCATAGACGCGCCCTTCCAGGGTTTCCTTGAGAGCGCGGCTGATGACCATAACGCAGACATCAGGGGCCGCATGCGGATCCGTCCGTGCACGCAACTCCGTGCCTGTCAGATAGTCGCGCGTGGGTGGTCCGCTCTCTAGCAACCAAGGCTGCCCCGCCACCATACCGCCCAGTTGGAACCGTGCCGGCTCGCCCTGAAAGTCAAACGACCAACGTTGCGCACCGGCCCAGAGCGCCAGCTGTCCGGGCGTCGCAATACCTTGGTTGTTGACGGCCCCCTGGTTGCGTGCAAAGACTGAGCGAAGTCGTTCGAACATGGCAGGCTTGCGGTGAGGAATGTGCCGTCATTAAACGCCAAATAGGCCCTGAATGCACTCCCGCAGAAGAGTCGCGCCTAACCCAGGTGCATGCTACTGCCCATGATCCTGAAATCGAGTGTGGGGGCACCCGCACCAAACGGCATGCCCAGCGCCATGCGACCTTCACCGTGCAGCATGCAGGAGCTGCGGCGCAGGGGAACGACCGTATCGCTGCTCGCAAATTGAACCCAAGTGCCAAAACTACTGACATCCGTGAGAGCGAAAGCACCGTTCGACCAGTCAATGCGCGCGTGCATGCGGGAAACACGGGGGTCTGCAATACTCACCTGCGCCGCGCTGGAGCGGCCAATGTGCAAGGGTGCATCCTCCGACGAGAACAACAGTTTTTCGCCTTTCCATGCCAACTCGATAGCGCCCGGCAAGGAAGCCAGTGGCGCCACATTGCTGTGCAGACCCGCTTGCATGGTCAGCTGCTCCGGCGATTCCTGGTCTCGCCATTCGGCTTGGTAAATGAGCTGCGTTTCGGATTTCCCCCGGATCTCAAACACACCCAGCTTACGAAAGCGCATATGCGGAACCACCCCGGCATCCACAGCCGTGACATCATTGGTCCAGATTTCGCCCGGCCCCGCACGCTCGCACAGCCGTGAGGCCACATTGACGGCATCACCATAGGCGTCGCCATCCACCTCCAGAACCTCTCCACTGGCAACACCCGCGTGCATTTCCAGGCGCACGACTTCGGGCCAGCGCTGAAGGTGTATCTGATGGCTACGTTGCAATTCGCCGGCGGCGGCCACCGCATGGTGGGCGCTGGCAAAGATGCCCAGCACGCCGTCTCCCAGCATCTTGACCACACGCCCCTGGTGCGCCTGCATGACTTCGGCGATCCATTGCGTGAGGCGCATAACCGTCTTGGCCGCGCGCTCGTTGCCCATCGACTCGTACAGCGATGTGCTTCCGGAGAGATCGGCAAAAACCACCGTCGAGACAGAACTCATGGAGACAAAAACGCGGTGGTGTTCATAAATGCCAGTTTAGATCAAGTGACCCCCCCAGCGGTGGACTGTCAGCGCGCACCCGTAACCTCTTCAAGACACCGTTGCGGCTGATGCCTCGCGGGCATGTAGCCATGCCGCAGCGCCACGTCCTGCACGAACGCCCGTCGCAAAGCTTGCCGTCATCAGGTAGCCCCCGGTGGGCGCTTCCCAATCAAGCATTTCCCCTGCGCAAAAAACGCCAGGACGACCGCGTGCCATTTGTTGCGTATTCAATCCATCAAAGGCCACACCACCTGCGGTACTGATGGCCTCATCGAGTGGCCGGGTCGCCACCACAGTGATGGGCAAGGCCTTGATCGCCTGTGCCAAGGCTACCGGGTCGTTCATCTGCGCCTTGTCCAGTTGCTCATGAAGTATGGCCATTTTGATGCCGTCCAGGCCCAAGCGGCTCTTGAGATGGCTGGTCAAAGAACGCGAACCACGGGGGTGGCGCACCTCCACCAGCACACGCTCGGGCGAATGGTCGGGCAGCAGATCCAGGTGAAAAGTGGCACTGCCATGGGCCGCAATTTCATCACGCAGCAACGCTGACACCGCGTAGACCAGACTACCCTCCACGCCGGTCGCTGTGGCAACAAACTCCCCTTTGCGCGAAAAACTGCGGCCATCACGTCCCGTAAAGGCGATGGCTACGGATTTGAAGGGTTGGCCTGCATGGCGCTGCGCAAAATGCGGCGTCCAGCCGGTCTGCACCACCGGCGGCTGACCCATCAGTTCCTGTAAAAATTCACGCCGGGTCTCGCCTGCCAGCGCAGCCCTGAGCAATACATCGAAACCACAGTTGGTAGGCCGCAGAGGTGCCACCGGCATGCCACACGACTCCAGCATCGGCACCCAAGCGCCGTCGGACCCCAGTCTCGCCCAGCTCGCGCCACCAAGGGCCAAAACCACCGCTGTCGCTTGCACAGACACCATGCCCGTTGGCGACTCCAGCCGCAAAGCACCATCCTCGGTCCAGCCAACCCACCGGTGACGCATATGGAATTGCACGCCCATGACCCGCAGGCGATGCAGCCATGCGCGTAGCAGCGGAGCCGCCTTCATGTCTGCAGGAAAGACCCGCCCGGACGTGCCCACAAAGGTGTCCACACCCAGTGCTTTTGCCCAGACGCGCAATTCGTCAGGGCCAAACTCTTTCAACAATGGCGCCAACTGCGGTGCGCGATCTCCAAAACGCGACACAAAGATATCGAATGGTTCGGAATGGGTCAGATTGAGTCCCCCCTTGCCTGCCAGTAGGAACTTGCGCCCCACCGAGGGCATGGCATCAAAAAGGTGCACGGCTATGCCCGCGCGGGCCAACTCTTCTGCGGCCATCAGGCCCGCCGGTCCCCCGCCCACGACGGCCACTTCACAAGCGCGCTGCAACGGAACTGGTATCGATTCGTTCATTTTGGATAGATTTCACGCCGTCTTGCGGCGAGTTGAGGCTGATGAAAGAGGCTGCTGCAGCCGATGGCACTACGGGGTGTAACGACACTCCGTTCATCGATTTTTGCTATGACTGTCATAGCGCCGCGCAGCCTTGCTGCTGACAGGGATGCACCTGTTTCTGTCACAATAAAAGGACTTTACACATACCAGCACACCACCAAAAAGGAAAGCGCATGGCAAGCGAACTCATCAAACATCTTTCTGACGCCAGTTTTGAGGCGGATGTCCTCAAATCCGGCACGCCAGTTCTGGTCGATTACTGGGCCGAGTGGTGCGGTCCCTGCAAGATGATTGCCCCCATTCTCGACGAAGTGGCTGGCACCTACCAAGGCAAACTGCAAGTCGCCAAGATGAATGTGGACGAAAACCGGGAAGTCCCAGCCAAGTTCGGTATTCGTGGCATTCCTACGCTCATGATCTTTAAAGATGGTCAGCTGGCTGCCACCAAAGTTGGCGCCATGAGCAAGGCCCAACTAACGGCCTTCATCGACCAGCAACTGGCCTGACAATAGCCCCACAGCCCACCCTGAACCATCGCGTTATCGGGGTCGGCGAACCGGGCGTTCAGGTTACGTCGCGACCTACACCGCCCTGACCCCTCAGACCCTGTTTCTTTTCCTGTCATAATTAACTTCAGTCGCTGGTCTGCACGCATTGGCAGTCGGCGCGAAATTTCTCTCAGGTACGCCACACCCGCACACTGCGGGTTGCTCGGCAAGCTGCATCCCCCGTTCATACCCGCTCCGCGCAGGAGACACCCCATGCACCTCAACGAACTCAAGGCACTCCACGTGTCCGAAGTCCTCAAGCAGGCCGAAGAGCTTGACATCGAAAACACCGGACGCATGCGCAAACAGGAATTGATGTTTGCCATCATCAAAAAACGCGCCAAGGCTGGTGAACAGATTTTCGCGGACGGTGTGTTGGAAATCCTGCCCGACGGGTTCGGCTTTCTTCGCAGCCCCGACACGAGCTACACCGCCAGCACGGACGACATCTACATCAGCCCCAGCCAGGTAAGGCGCTTTAACCTGCACACTGGCGACATGATCGAAGGCGAAGTGCGCACGCCCAAGGACGGCGAGCGCTACTTTGCATTGACCAAGCTTGACAAGGTCAACGATGGCCCACCCGAGCAGAACAAGCACAAGGTGATGTTCGAGAACCTGACGCCCCTGTTTCCCAAGGAACAGATGCGCTTGGAGCGCGATGTCAAGAGCGAAGAAAACATCACCGGTCGCATCATCGACATCATTGCACCCATTGGCCGCGGCCAGCGCGCATTGATCGTCGCTCCGCCCAAGAGCGGCAAGACGGTGATGATGCAACACATCGCCCACGCCATCACCGCCAACAACCCCGACGTGCACCTGATGGTGCTGCTGGTGGACGAGCGGCCAGAAGAAGTGACCGAAATGCAGCGCACGGTCAAGGGCGAAATCATTGCCTCGACGTTCGACGAACCTGCCGCACGCCATGTGCACGTGGCAGAAATGGTGATCGAGCGCGCCAAGCGCCTGGTTGAGCTAAAAAAAGACGTGGTCATCCTGCTCGACTCGATCACGCGATTGGCCCGTGCCTACAACAACGTTGTGCCGTCGTCAGGCAAGGTGCTGTCGGGTGGTGTTGATGCGGCCGCATTGCAGCGCCCCAAACGCTTCTTCGGCGCCGCACGCAAGGTCGAAGAAGGCGGTTCGCTGACCATCATTGCCACCGCATTGGTCGATACAGGCAGCCGTATGGACGAAGTGATCTTTGAAGAATTCAAGGGTACCGGCAACTGCGAAATCCACCTGAACCGCCGCCTGTATGAAAAGCGCGTGTTCCCGGCCATTGAACTCAACAAAAGCGGCACGCGACGCGAAGAGTTGCTGCTGGCCCCCGAGATCCTGCAAAAAACCCGCATCCTGCGCCAGTTCATGTACAACATGGATGACATCGAATCCATGGAACTCATGATCAAGAACATGAAGGCGACCAAGAGCAACGTCGAATTCTTCGACATGATGCGCCGTGGTGGCTGACAACGCTATTCGTGCGATAATCTAGGGCTTTTCGCGAAAAGTGCTGTGGCAAATAGGTGCTGCAGTGGCTGCCGCAGTTGATACATATACAAGGATTCGCTATGAAAGAAGGCATTCACCCCAACTACCGTGAAGTTTGCTTCCAGGACATGTCCAACGGTTTCAAGTTCGTTACGCGCTCGTGCGTGAACGCCAAGGAAATGGTCAAGATGGAAGACGGTCGCGAACTGCCCCTGTTCAAGCTCGAAACCACCAGCGAATCGCACCCCTTCTACACTGGCACGCAAAAGTCGGTGGACAACATGGGTGGCCGCGTGGAGCGCTTCCGCAACCGTTTCGGCAAGACCGCAGCGAAGTAATCTGCGCCAATCCGCCAAAAGGCAGCTCGGGCAACCGCGCTGCCTTTTTTCTTTGCATTTCCGGGGATACTTGCTCCATCCCAACGGGTGCACATCTCGCACGCTTTGGGGCGTTCTGGTGTCGTCGGCTCTGAAAAGGGCACCTCTTTTCCTTCTGTTGCAGCGTGAACCAGCCTACTCCCGCCATCGTTCCTCAGAGTGCCGTGCGCCGCTTGCCCCGATGGGCGCTTTTGCTGCTGTGTCTGGCCTACATCCTGCCGGGCTTTCTGGGCCGCGACCCGTGGCGCGGGGCCGATATGACCGCTTTGGGCTACATGCTCGAACTGGCACAGGGCCACACACCCTGGCTATCGCCATTGCTGGGCGATCTGCCGCCTGAAACGGACGGACTGCTCCCGTACTGGCTGGGGGCATGGGCCATACAAATCGGAACCCCCTGGCTGGCTCCCGAATGGGCTGTACGCATTCCCTTTGGTCTGCTGCTCTCGCTGACCCTTCAAGCCACCTGGTACGCCATCCATGACCTGGCGCGCAGCCCGGGGGCGCAGCCCGTGGCCTTTGCCTTTGGTGGCGAGGCAGAGCCTGCCGACTACGCCCGTGCCATGGCCGACGGGGGATTGCTGGCCCTGCTCGCGTGCCTGGGCCTGGCCCAACCCTCCCACGAAACGACTTCGTACCTTGTGCAGTTGTGCTGCACCACCCTGGTGTTTTTTGGACTGGCGGCAGCGCCCCATCGCAAAGTGTGGCCGCTCCTGGCCCTGATGGTGGGGCTCCCGGGGCTAGTGCTCAGTGGCGCGCCCACGCTGGCACTGATCTACGGACTGGGGGGCAGCGTGATGTGCCTTTGCGACCCCAACAATATCGGCGCATCCCGCACACGGCTTATGGCCATGGGTATGGCACTGCTGGCATTGGCCGTGACCGCGCTGGCCTGGCAACTGGACCTGTGGCGCTGGCGTGTTGTCTGGCCCCAGAATGGCACGAAGGAATGGGCCAGCCTTGGCCGACTGCTCGTATGGTTCACTTGGCCGGCATGGCCTTTGGCTTTGTGGACCTTGTGGCGCTGGCGCAAACAAATTCTGAGCCGCCAGCTACATCGCCATTTGATGCTGCCTTTGTGGTTCGTTGTAATTTCGCTGGGCGCCACCTTATCCACCCAGCCAGCTGACCGTGCATTGCTGCTGGGCCTGCCCGCACTCGCAGCCCTGGCAGCCTTTGCGCTTCCAACCTTGCGCCGCAGTGTGGCTGCGCTGATCGACTGGTTCACCCTGCTGTTTTTTTCGGTGTCCGCCATCGCCATCTGGGTTATCTGGATCTCCACCCAAACAGGTGTTCCTGCCAAACCTGCAGCCAACGTCGCCAAACTGGCACGCGGGTTCGAGCCCGAGTTTTCAGTTGTGGCACTTGTCTTGGCGCTGCTGGCCAGTGCTGCGTGGTGCGCTTTGGTGTGGTGGCGTGCAGGCCGTCACCGCCAACCGATATGGAAAAGCCTCGTGCTTCCGGCTGCAGGCGCCACCTTGAGCTGGTTACTGCTGATGACGCTTTGGCTTCCCATGCTGAACTACGCCCGCAGTGATGCCCCACAGGTTCGTGCCCTTGTGTCTGCCGCCAACCAACCACCCTGCATGCACATACTCGGGCTGGACCGCGGCCAGATCGCCGCATTGCAATTCCATGGTCAGTTACGTTTGCTGCCTCTCAGCAACTCCATCCGCTGTCACTGGCTGATACTGGCTCAAGAAACAGGTGCCGATGATCCCTTCGCAGCCTCCTCTGTGATGCCTACGCTTCGCCATTGGAATCTGCACACGATTCAAGGACGGCCTACCGATCGAAATGACGCCCTTCTGCTGTACCGTTACAGCGCGCCATAGGCGCGGGCCTCGACCTGGGTTGTGCCTTGGCGTAGCCTGTCGGCAGGAAAGTACACGCTGAACGTCGACCCCTGCCCAAGCACGCTGGCAATTTCCAGCACAGCTCCGTGGCGCTGCAGCACATGCTTGACGATGGCCAGCCCCAGACCCGTGCCTCCCGTTTCACGCGAACGGCTGCGGTCGACGCGGTAGAAGCGTTCGGTCAACCGAGGAATATGCTCTGGTGCAATACCGGGTCCGGTATCCCGTACTGAAAAAACACCACGGCCATCGGCAAGAACCTGCCACCGCACGGTGATGCGCCCCCCCGCCGGGGTGTAACGCACGGCATTGCCCACCAGATTGGACAGGGCGCTTTGCAACTCCTTCATGCTCCCCGCAATATCTCCCGCCGCAGGCGCTGCGACGGGTTCCGGAAACTCCCATTCATGCGGGCGCGCTTGGTCGCGTGTCAACAGGTTCGAGAGCGCCCGCCCCTCCTCCTCGCAGCGCAGCAACAAGGTCTGCACAGGATGCCACTCGCGCATCCCAGGTAAAGGACTGCCTTCCAGGCGCGAGAGCGTCAGCAGATCCTGCACCACACTATGCATGCGCGTGGCCTGTTGTGCCATCAGGTCCAGATACCGTGCGCGCTCCTCAGCCGCAAGCTGCAGCGTCTGCAAGGTCTCTACAAAACCCATCAACACGGTCAACGGCGTACGAATTTCGTGCGACACATTGGCAACAAAATCCCGTCGCATGGCGTCGGCCTGCTCCAGTGCGGTAACGTCCCGCGACAGCAACAAGCTGCGACCGTCGCCATACGGATGCAATTGCACTGCAATTCGCACCGGCCGGGACGGCGTGCTGCCACGCCCTTCCAACACCACACTTGCGGAATAATCCTGTGCAGCAAAATAGGCACTGAACTCCGGGTCGCGCACAAGATTCCGTATGGATTGGAGCGCATCGCGCCGCGAGTCGAATCCAAAATGTGCCGCTGCCATGGCATTGCACCACTCGATACGGCCCTCCTTGTCCAGCAGCACAACGCCGTTGGGCGATGCTTGCAAGGCCGCCAATATGTCGTCCAGCCGGTTCTGGCTCTCCTGGGCCTGTGCTTCCTGCCTGCGGAGCAGGCGCCGCGTGCGTTCCACCGCCTCCCCCCATACTCCCCGCAACACGGGCGCCCTGGCTGGTTCGCCCGTCCGCATCCATCCCAGCACCCGGGCGCCGCGCCAAAGATCCAGAAAAAACCAGATCCATGCGGCGACCGCCGCACCAGACGCAGCGCCCCAGGCACCTGCTTGCCACCACCCCAGGCCCATGCCCAGCAGTTGCCAGCACAGAAAAAACGAAAATCGCCACAGCATGTGAGCTACGCACCTCAGGCGCGCAATGGCACCGGTGGCGGAGCCGCAAACCGGTAGCCCACCCCACGCACCGTTTCCACCATCAGGCCCGCATCGCCCAGTGCTTCGCGCAAACGCTTGACATGGACGTCCACCGTGCGCTCCTCAATGAACACATGGTCACCCCACACCTTGTCCAGCAATTGGGCGCGGCTGTGTACCCGCTCCGGGTGGGTCATGAAGAAATGCAGCAACTTGAACTCGGTCGGCCCCACTTTTAATGCTTGCCCTTGAAACGAGACACGGTGCGTTGCGGCATCCAGAGCCAATGCCCCCATGGCAACACTCTCCTGTGCTTGCTCTGGTGCGCGACGGCGCAGGACTGCACGAATGCGTGCCAACAGTTCCTGAGTGGAAAAAGGCTTGGTGATGTAGTCGTCCGCTCCAGCATCCAGCCCAGCGATCTTGTCCGGCTCATCTCCGCGGGCCGTCAACATCAGGATGGGAATAGGCTTGGTGCGGCTATTGGCACGCCACTTGCGCGCAAGCTGCAGGCCACTCTGGCCTGGCAGCATCCAGTCGAGCAGAATCACGTCGGGCAAGACAGTATCGAGTTCACGCTGGGCTGCATCACCGTCTTCAGCCCACAGTGGCTGAAAACCGTTGTGACGCAGGTTTACGGAAATGAGCTCAGCGATTGCCGGTTCGTCTTCCACAATGAGGACACGGGGTAGTTTTCTCATGCCTATCGCACCCTTTTACAGAACCGCCGATTCGATTTCATCCAGCGAGGTGTGCCGCACATCCATACCTTTCACCAAATAAATGATGAGTTCAGCAATGTTCTTGGAGTGATCGCCAATCCGCTCGATGGCCTTGGCCAAGAAAAGCAGGTCCAGACTGGGTGAAATCGTGCGCGGATCTTCCATCATGTAGGTGATGAGCTTGCGAACAAACCCATCAAACTCCCTGTCAATCAGGTCATCTTCCCTGAGGATTGCGACGGCCATTTTTGTGTCCAGCCGGGCAAAGGCATCAAGTGCCTTGCGCAACTGTCCCGATGCCAAGTCTGCGGCCACCCGTAGATCGTTCGACGGCAAGCAGCGCGGTGCGCCTCCTTCGATGATGGATTGCACCATGCGCGCCATGCGGTGGGCCTCGTCACCCATGCGCTCCAGATTGGCCGTAGCCTTGGAGAAAGCCAGCAATAGTCGCAGGTCGCGTGCGGTGGGCTGGCGTCGTGCAATGATGGTGGAGAGTTCGTGGTCAATCTCCACCTCCATGGCATTCACCCGGTTTTCAATCGTACGAACCTGGTCGACAGCCTCGAGACTGAACTGCGATAGCGCATAGATTGCCTGTCGGATCTGGGACTCCACCAGCCCTCCCATTTCCATCACGCGGGAGGAAACCCCATTGAGTTCACTGTCGAACTGCGAAGAAAGATGTTTGTCTGCCACAAATAGCTCCTCAGCCGAAACGGCCGGTAATGTAATCCTCGGTTTCCTTGCGTTCGGGCTTGAAGAAAATCTCTTCGGTCGCGCCAAACTCGATCATTTCGCCCAAATACATGTAGGCGGTGTAATCGCTGCACCGTGCCGCCTGCTGCATGTTGTGGGTCACGATGGCAATCGTGTAGTCGTGCTTGAGTTCATCAATGAGCTCTTCGATCTTGGCTGTGGACAAAGGGTCCAGCGCCGAAGTTGGCTCATCAAGCAGCAACACGGAAGGTTTCACCGCTACGCTGCGCGCAATGCACAACCGCTGCTGCTGACCGCCCGAAAGCGACAGGCCGCTCTGGTGCAGCTTGTCTTTCACTTCAGTCCACAAAGCCGCCTTGGAAAGCGCCCACTCCACCCGGTCATCCATCTCGCTGGGCGACAGCGACTCATAAAGCTTCACGCCAAAAGCAATGTTGTCGTAGATGGACATGGGGAACGGCGTGGGCTTCTGGAATACCATTCCGATACGTGCACGCAGCAGGTTGATATCCTGCTTGGGATCCAGAATGTCCTGCCCATAAAAGCGGATGCTGCCCTCTGCACGCTGGCCGGGATACAGGCTGTACATCCGGTTGAGCGTGCGCAACAAGGTTGATTTTCCACAACCGGAGGGACCAATAAAGGCGGTGACCTTGTGCTCGGCAATATCCAGGCTGACATTGCGCAATCCCTGGAACTTGCCATAGAAAAAATTGAGATTACGCAGTTCCAGGGCGTTCTTGGTAGTGGGGGCTGTCGCGATAGCGGTGGTCATTGTCGGTTCCGTTAAAAGACATGCCTGTGTTCACAGGCATGTCCAAAAATGAGGGGGGAGTATCAGACCTTGTTGTTTTCGCGCAGAAAGATCCGCGCCACGACGTTGAGCACCAGCACCGCCAACGTGATGAGCAGCGCACCAGCCCATGCTAGGCGCACCCAGTTGTCGTAAGGACTGAGAGCGAACTGAAAAATCACCACGGGCAGATTCGCCATGGGCGCATTCATGTTGGTACTGAAAAACTGATTGTTCAGGGCCGTGAACAGCAACGGCGCCGTCTCGCCACTGATACGGGCGACGGCGAGCAACAGGCCGGTCATCACACCGCTGCGGGCGGCGCGCAAAGTCACCATGGTGGACACTTTCCAGCGGGGCGCACCGAGTGCAAAGGCGGCCTCACGGAGACTGCCCGGCACCAGGCGGAGCATATTCTCGGTCGTTCGAACCACCACGGGAACGGCAATCAGCGACAGCGCCATGCTGCCGGCCCAGCCGGAAAAGTGCCCCATTGTGGCCACGGCGATGGCATAGACAAAAAGCCCCAGCACGATAGAGGGCGCAGACAACATGATGTCGGTCACAAAACGCGTCAATTCAGCGGTTTTGCTCTGATCACCATACTCGGCGAGATACACCCCCGCCAGGACGCCCACAGGGGTGGATACCAGCACCGTAAACCCCACCATCATCAGGCTTCCGACGATGGCATTGGCCAGCCCACCGCCTTCAGACCCAGGTGCCGGCGTGGATTGAGTGAACAGGTTCCAGTCCAGCGCGGCAAAACCCTTCGTCAGCAGTACGCTCAGAATCCAGAGCAGCACAAACAGCCCGAGGGCCATGGACCCCAGAGAAAGCGTTAGGCCCACGGCATTGGCACGCCGCCGTTTTTGATAGATCTTGGGATTGAATTCCATGAGCGTCTCCTACAGGCCTTTGGCCTTTTCCGCCCGAAGCATGAGTATCTTGGCCGCAGAAAGCACCACAAAGGTGATGACAAACAGCAAGAAACCCAAGGCAAACAAGGTGGAGAGATGAAAGTCCGCAGCCTCGCCAAATTCATTGGCTAGTGTGGAAGCAATGGAGGTTCCGGGCGAAAACAGCGACGTCGGCATGCGATTGGCATTGCCAATCACAAACGTCACCGCCATGGTTTCCCCCAGAGCACGACCAAGGCCCAGCATGATTCCACCCACAACGCCCTTCTGCGTATAAGGCAGCACCACGCGATGAACCACCTCCCACGTGGTGCACCCCAGGCCATAGGCTGACTCCCTCAGGATGGGCGGAACGATCGCAAAAACATCACGCATCACTGCGGCGACAAACGGAAGCACCATGAAAGCAAGCACAATGCCGGCCGCCAGAATGCCAAACCCGTTGGTGCTGCCGCCAAACAGGAACCCCACCAAAGGCATCGAGCCCAGCAGTTTTTGCACGGGCATCTGAAAGTAGTCGGCAAACAAGGGCGCAAAGACAAACAAACCAAACATGCCGTAGATGATGGAAGGCACTGCAGCCAGTAGCTCTACGGCCGTACCCAGCGGACGGCGCAGCCACACAGGGCAGGTTTCGGTCAAGAACAATGCGATGCCAAAAGCCAGTGGCACCGCAATCAGAAGCGCGATACCTGCACTGGCCAAGGTCCCCACAATGGCAATCGCAGCGCCAAACTCTTCGTTGATGATGTCCCATTCCACGCGCCAGATGAACTGGACGCCAAATTTGTGGAACGCGGGCCATGCGTAGACGAAGAGGGACACGATGATGCCCAACAACGCCACCAACACCAACAGCGACAGGCCCTGGGTCAGCCGATGGAAAAAGATGTCTTGGTAATACTGCCGCCGGGCAATCGATGCCATCGTTTTCGTTGGCGCATTGGCCGGTGGAGACATCGTTTGTGCGGTCATCGTGGTTTCCACGCTCATATTGATTCCCATCGGGCTGGTGAAACCCCCACAGGCCAGCTTTCGCCCATCACGACCCTTCGTCCATTGGCGAAAGCCAGCCAGGGGCGCATCATTTATTTCCGAATCTGCGACCAGACCTTAGAGCGGATCTCGGCCGTGAGACTGTCGGGCAGCGGCACATAGTCCAGTTCGGAGGCCATGGACTTGCCATTCTTGAAGGCCCAGTCAAAGAATTTCAGGACTTCTGCGGATTGCACCTTGTCGGTAGGCTCCTTGTACATCAGGATGAACGATGCCGTGCTGATAGGCCAGCTTTCAGCACCCTTGGCATTGACCATCGAGACCCCCATGCCCGGCACACTGAACCAGTCAGCACCGGCTGCGGCAGCCACAAAGGTCTTGTCATCAGGACTCACATACTTGCCGTCGGCATTCTGCAACTGCAGAAAATTCATGTTGTTCTTCTTGACGTAAGCGTACTCGACGTAACCGATGGCGCCCTTGACCCGGTTCACATTGGCGGCAACTCCTTCATTGCCTTTGCCACCCACCGAGGACGGCGCTGGCCATTTCACGGCTGCACCCTTGCCCACCGTGTCGGCCCACTCCTTGCTCACCGCCGTCAGATAGTCCGTGAAGTTGAAGGTGGTACCCGAACCATCGGCACGGTGCACAACAGTGATGTTCTGGTCTGGCAGGGTCTTGCCAGGATTCAGTGCCACCAGCTTGACGTCATTCCATTTAGCGATTTTGCCCAAAAAGATCTCTGCCAGCGCGCCTGCGCTGACACGCAACTCGCCGGGCTTGAACCCTTCCAGATGGATCACAGGCACCGTGCCGCCAATAATGGCGGGAAACTGCACCATCCCATCCTTGTCCAGGTCAGGACCCGAAACCGGCGCGTCGGTCGCCCCAAAAGCCACCGTCTTGGCACGGATCTGACGGATCCCCCCGGAAGAACCAATCGATTGGTAGTTCATGCCCGTGCCCGTTTCCTTTTTATAGGCTTCGGCCCACTTGGCGTAGATGGGGAAGGGAAACGTGGCACCAGCACCAGTGATGTCGGCTGCAAAAGCACTGCCAATGGCCATGGAAGCCAACGTGACAGCGACGGTTTTCAGAAATGTGCGTTTCATTCAGTACCTTTCAGTGAGGGTTAGCAGGAACAGAACAAACTTTAAGAACTTTAAATGACAAGCCAGTGACACAAACGCGAGGTAGCCCTGATTTTCTGGGGCTGCTGGGCGCGGTCACAGTGTTGACATTTTTCTGGCACACACTCGGATGTACCTATTTCCGGTGAAAATCTTCGGCCGCGCATCGGCTACCAAAGGCAAGCCTCTCGTAGCCAGATCATCCTCCCGCGCTACCATGCCGCACAAAGATACCGTCAGGACCCCATGCAGAACGGCACACACCTCGCCGCGATTGACCTCGGCTCCAACAGCTTTCGTCTCGAAATTGGCCGCTATGAGTTCGGACATATCCAACGCGTCGAGTATCTGAAGGAAACCGTTCGCCAAGGCAGCGGCCTGGATGAAGAGCACAACCTGAGCGGCGAAGCCATGCAACGCGGGTGGGACTGCCTGGCCCGTTTTTCCGAACGACTGGCCAATTTTCCCCGGGCCCAGGTCCGTGCCGTGGCCACGCAGACCTTGCGAGAGGCACGCAACAGCAACGTCTTCCTGAAGCGTGGCAGTAGGGTGCTGGGCCACCCCATCGATGTGGTATCCGGTCTGGAGGAAGCGCGTCTGATCTACCAGGGTGTCTCGCGGCTGCTTCCCCAGTCGGCTGAGCGACGCTTGGTGGTCGACATTGGCGGTCGATCCACGGAGCTCATTCTGGGTCAGCAATTTACAGCCCATGCCGTCGCGTCATTCCACGTGGGAAGCGTGGCCTGGTCTACACGATTTTTCACCGATGGCCAGTTTTCGGTGGCGGCTTTCGCTGCCGCAGAAATCGCAGCCAAAGCGGTTCTGGACGAAGCCCTGGAAACGTATCGCCCCAGCCAATGGGACGTGGCCTATGGATCATCAGGCACCGTAGGGGCCGTGGGTGACGTTCTTGCCGCCACTGGTCAGTCTGCAAGGGACACCATCACCCGCAGCGGACTGGACTGGTTACGTGAGCGCCTGCTGCGGGTGCAAAGCGCCGATCGCCTCCGACTGGAAGGCCTCAAGGACGATCGCCGTGCCGTCATCGGCGGCGGACTCAGCGTACTGAGAGCTGTTTTTGATCTCCTTGACATTCAGGAAATGCATGTGGCACAAGGCGCTTTACGCCAAGGCGCCCTGTATGACCTGCTGGATCGCGAGCAACCCGAGACAGATCTGCGTACCGTCACAGTGCTGGGACTGATACACAGCTTTGCCATCGACCCACTCCATGCCGAACGTGTTGCAAGAACCGCGTGCAGTCTTTTCACGCAGCTTTCAACCACCCCTCCCGAATCGGTACTGCGCAAGCTGAACTGGGCTAGCCGTCTGCATGAAATTGGCTGCCGCATCTCTCACAGCGACTACCACCGCCACGGCGCCTACATCCTCGAAAACACGGATGCTGCAGGCTTTGCCAAGCATGAGCTGCACCGCCTTGGTTCTCTGGTTCTGGGTCACAGGGGCAAGGTGCGCAAGCTGCAGGCAGATCTGGAAGACGCCACCTTTATTTGGCAACTCATGAGCCTTCGGCTCGCCGTAGCTTTGTGCCATGCACGGCGAGATCCCGACCTTGATGGACTTGTATTGTCTATCAGAGGAAATCGCTTTGATCTTGCGGCGCGCTCCGGCTGGGCTGCGGCCTACCCTCAATCCGCCCACCTGCTGCGGGAAGAGGCATTGGCATGGCAACGCACACCGTGGGAGCTGGAAATACAGCTGCCTTGAGGCCAGCGCAGTGAACTGTTTCCAGGCTTCGCTTCGGGAGCGTACCTACTCAGAATCCGAGCTGGATTTCAAAGGAAATCAGGAGATAAAACGGCCATGAGGGTCGTTTCACTGTGATCCAGCCGCTGTCGCTGTCGTAGCCACCAGACAGACCCTTTTCGCACCGAACACTGTTCCGAGCGAATATCCAGCAGGTGGGCGATGGTTTGACCCAATACTGGCTGGTGTCCCACCACCAGAACGGCCCCACGAGAACGCGGCCACTGCACCAAGGTTAAAAGTTCCTGCGCCGTGCCATCGGGCAGTAATTCGGCACGTAACTTGTATTTACGCCCCAGGGCCATGGCCGTTTGCTCCGCACGCCGCGCCGGGCTGGATAACACCCTCAGCCCGTCGGGTAGTTGCCTTTCAAGCCATGCGGCCATGCGATCCGCCTGCTTTTCACCCCGTGCCGTCAAAGGCCTCGCCAGGTCATCCATGTGCTCCGCACCGACTTCTGCCTCCGCATGGCGCCACAGAATCAGATCCATGGTCGTCATTCAGGTCAGCCGTTGTACAGCGCCAACCGCCGACACGCCATAACGCGCCATGAGCGCATTCTGCGCACCGTGCCCCTCAGTCGGCTTTTTGGCACGCCCGTAGGCGCCGTCAGGCAACAACTCCCAGGAATCCCTGTCATCGTGCAGGCAGGCGACCAGGCATTCATCAATAATGCGCTGACGCAGGAGAGGGTCGGTCACAGGCCAGGATATTTCTACACGGCGCAGCATGTTGCGGTTCATCCAGTCAGCACTAGAAAGAAACAGTTCCTCTTCAGCACCATGGCCGAAATAGAAAACCCGGGAATGCTCCAAAAAACGTCCGATGATGGAGCGGACACGGATATTTTCAGTGAACCCCGGAACTTGCGCAGGCAAGATACAGGCGCCACGCACGATCAGGTCTATTTTCGCGCCTCGCTGGCCCGCAAGCACCAGCGCACGGGCCAATGCCTCATCCGTCAAAGCATTCATCTTGGCCACAATGCGCCCGCCCTCACCCCGGCTTGCCGCCAAGCCAACCTGCTCGATCTTCTCCAGCATGCGGCGATGGAGCTGGAACGGTGCCACTAGCAAGCGTCGCATGCGTGGGAGCCGATTCTGGCTGGCGAGATGGTTGAACACATGGTCCATGTCGGCCGTCGTTTCCTCATCCGCGGTGAGGTAGCTCAGATCGGTATAGAGACGCGCTGTGCGCGGGTTGTAGTTACCGGTGGACAAGTGGCCATAACGGCGCAGCTGCTTGCCTTCCTTGCGTGTCACAAGCAACATTTTGGCGTGCGTTTTCAACCCAACAACGCCGTACACCACCTGGGCACCCACCGACTCCAAGGCTTCTGCCCAGTTGATATTGGCCTCTTCATCAAACCGTGCCTTTAGCTCCACCACGGCCATGACTTCTTTGCCGCGGCGTACCGCCTCACGCAGCAATTCCATCAGTACCGCATCGGAACCTGTTCGGTAAATCGTCTGCTTAATGGCCACTACCTGTGGATCATTCACAGCTTCGCGCAGAAACGCCAGTACACCGTCAAAGCTCTCGAAGGGATGGTGAATCAGCACATCGCGCTGCCGCATCTGGGCCATGATGGATGTACCCGGCACCATTTGACGTGGCCACACTGGCTGCCAGACCGGGAACAGGAGTTGAGGGTCATCGACCAGATCAACCAGCTGCGCCAGCCGCACCAGATTCACCGGGCCATGCACCCTGTAGAGCGCTGCCGCAGGAAGATCAAACTGGCGCAACAGGAAATCCGAAAGATATGTGGCGCAGCCACTGGACACTTCCAGACGTACAGCTTGTCCGAAATTACGCTGCTGCAAGCCCTGGCGCAGCACCATGCGCAGGTTGCGTACATCCTCTTCATCCACCGCAAGATCGGAGTGGCGGGTGACGCGAAACTGTGAGAAATCGGTAACCTCGCGCCCTGGAAAAAGATCGGACAGGTGGGCCCGGATCACACTGGAAACACTGACAAAATGCCTGCCCTTGGGCGCGACGCCTGCAGGCATCCGGATGAACCGAGGCAACACGCGCGGCACCCGCACAATCGCGATGTCGTTTTCTCGCCCAAATGCATCAGCACCCTTGAGCCGCACAATGAAATTGAGTGATTTGTTGGCGACCTGCGGAAAGGGGTGCGCTGGGTCCAAACCCACAGGGACCAACAGCGGACGCACTTCTCGAATGAAATAGTCACTCACCCAGCGTCGCTGCGCACCTCCACGGTCACCATGCGCAACGATGCGGATACCCTTCGCCACCAGCGCAGGGACAAGCTCCTCGTTGTACAACGCATATTGACGTGCAACGAGGTCATGCGCCTTGGCTGCCAATGCGGCCAGCGAAGCTGCTCCGTACGGCCCTTTGGTTTCACCATTGCGTGCGGCCGTGATGTGTGGCTCGGCACGTACTTCAAAGAACTCATCCAGGTTGGACGACACGATACTCAGGTAGCGCAGTCGTTCCAGCAAAGGAACGTCCGCACGCGCCGCCCAGTCAAACACCCGTTCGTTGAACGCGAGGATGCAGTGATCCCGGTTCAAAAAATCTGAAGCACTAAGAGCAGGCGGGCGGGGGCCAAGACGAGCAAACGCCGTATCCGACGCCTGCAGATCCCGTTCGGACGGTGCGGTCGCCACCGCTCCATTTTTTGCAAGGGCGGTACCGTGCGGCGCAATCACATTTATTTCGCTGAAGTCAGGTGACATAGGCACATTGGAATACTCATCGATCGATCTCGAAGTGTGGAATGGATACATGACGACTTCGTGACACAGAGGTCGTTCATCGCACCATACAAACATCCCCATCACCCAGAAAGTGCCTACGGTAACGTAGAGGCAAATCGACCAGACGCATCAGCATCGGTAGGTCGGCGGTATTGAAGTCGGGATCCCAGGCCGGCGCGCCCAACACGCGCGCGCCCAAACGCAGGTAGCCCTTGATGAGGGCCGGTGGCTCAATGTCCAGTGAGGCATCGAGCCGTTCCACCGGTAGTGCCAGCCGGGGAAACACTTGGTATTCCATGGATGCCAGATTGGTTGCACGCAGCTTACGCCAGATACTGGCAGCTGCATTGCCGCAAACCAGGCCATTGTGCAGCATGGGAATGCTGGCACAGCCCACCATGGTGTCGAGCTGGTTGCGCACCATGAAATCAGCCAAAGCACCCCACAGGGCCATGATCACACCGCCATGTCGATACTGTGCGTGCACGCAACTGCGGCCCAACTCCACCATTCTGGGCCGCAAGTCTCTCAGGCGGGTCAAATCGAATTCGGTATCGCTGTATGTACTGCCGGCACGCCGCGCCTGCTCCGGTGTCAGCACGCGGTAGGTGCCAATAACCTGTCCTGTGCCACTGTCGCGAACCAGAAGATGTTCACAAAAGTCGTCAAAGATGTCTATGTCATGGCCCTCAATGGGAGACTTCAGCCGTGCACCCATTTCAGTGACAAATACTTCGTATCTCAGGCGCTGCGCCTGCCGGACTTCGTCGAGGTGTCGCGCCCAAACCACCTCCACACCATTGCCACCCAACGCAGTGTGCGCTGCTCCCTCCGAAGCACCCTGGCGATGAAGTGACCCCCGTGGCAAAGATACTGGCGACAAGGGAAGCATTGGATTTGGTAAATCATTCATGGAGACTCCTTTGTATGGGTCCTGCAACGAAACTGCAGCCGCAGTGCGTCAGCAAACACGCACTGCGGCGCGACCTGCATGGCAGTTTGGGCTGCATCAGTGTCACAACCAAGTCAGAACCATGGCCAATCCATGACGCCCAGCACCCGCCTCACAACCATGTAGGACCGCCTTGGGCGCAACAATGAAACCTTCCCCCTCCAGATGAGTCTGTCTCTTATCCCACCCCCAAGAAAAACATACAATTTCATACAATTGCGCTATCTGCATCAAGATGTGCCGGGCTCGTCCTCCCGGGCTCCCTCTTTCACAAATTCCGCGTTTGCTCTCTCCTGCCATCCTTCCCACTACATCGCTAGAACGTGCCCTGCGAGAACAGCAAACCTTGCTGGACAGCGCGGGCTCGGGGATTGCGTTCATCCGCAAGCGCCAGGTGGTTCGCTGCAATCTGCGTTACGCGGAAATTTTTGGCTACAGCGCTGCCGAGCAGCTCATGGGGCAACGCAGTGAAAGCTTCTATCCCGACCTGCAGGCCTATCGCGAACTGACCCGCGCGGCCTATCCCGTGGTCGTGGCCGGAGGCACTTTCCGCACCGAACGCAGCATGCGCAGGCGAGATGGCTCTGAGTTCTGGGGCCGCCTCACCGGCAGTCTCATCAATCCTCAGGACAGCCTTGAGGGTTCGATCTGGCTCATTGACGATATCGACGAACAAAAGATCGCACAGACCCAGCTCCATGCAGCTCTGTGGGAGAAAGAGGTCTTGTTCGACAGCGCCATGGTGGGCATCGTCTACCTTCAAAACCGGGTATTGACGCGCTGCAACCGGCACTTTGAGCAGATGCTTGGCTACGGGCCAGGGGAGTTGCAAGGGTTTCAATCCCGGCGCTGGTACACCAGCGATGCCGACTGGGAAGAGGTAGGACGCCGCTCCTACCCCTCTCTTTCCCAAGGCCAATCGTTCCAGGGCGAAGTCACGTTGGCTCGCAAGGACGGTACCCCTGTTGTGTGTGACGTGCGCAGCAAAGCGATTGCCCCTGCCAACCTTGCACTCGGTTCGATCTGGATCTGCATGGACATCACGGAGCGTCGTCAAGCGCAAGCCGCCCTGATCAAGGTACATGCCGAGCTCGAGTCGCTGGTGGCCGAACGCACGCAGCAACTGCGCGAAACTGTCGACAGCCTGCACCGCGAGATGAACGATCGCAAGCTCGACCAGGAGCGCATTTACTGGCTGGCCCACTACGATCCCCTCACCGGCCTACCCAATCGCACCTTGCTGGCAGAACGCAGTTCCCACGCCATTGAGATTGCACGTCAGAAGCAAACCCCGCTGTCCGTGATCTTTCTGGATCTGGACCATTTCAAACATGTGAACGACTCGCTCGGCCACCGGGTGGGTGACTCCTTACTGGTGGCCATTGCCCGGCGCCTTCGGGCCGTGGTGCGCGACAAGGACACGGTCTGCCGTCTCGGTGGCGATGAGTTCATCCTGCTGCTACCCGGTGCCAACGCCAAGGGGGCGGAGCGGGTGGCAGGCAAGCTGCTGGAAGCCTCGCGCCAGCACTACCAGATCGATCACCACGAACTGACGATAGCCCCGTCGATGGGCATCGCTGTGTTTCCCGACGATGGCCAGGATTTTGACTCCCTGAGCCAGTCGGCCGATGTGGCCATGTACCGCGCAAAACTCGATGGCCGCAACACCTACCGCTTCTTCACGCCAGAGATGCAGGCCCATTCGGTGCGTGCGCTGCAGCTGGAAAACGCACTGCGCCGCGCACTAGAGCGCCAGCAGTTCACCCTGCATTTTCAGCCACAGGTGTGCATCGCCACCCGCCAGGTGCTGGGAGTAGAAGCCCTGCTGCGCTGGCAGCACCCTGAACTGGGTGCCGTGTCGCCGGGCGAATTCATTCCCATTGCAGAAGATAGTGGTCAGATTCTCGCCATTGGCGAATGGGTGCTGCGCACCGCGCTGACCCAAATGC
>Ga0209477_1000394_pt1 | contig 27036 bp, 25 predicted proteins | sample KloWWTupernatant_FD_187180 | JGI IMG/M metagenome (GOLD analysis project Ga0209477, IMG submission 187180) | Active sludge microbial communities from Klosterneuburg, Austria, studying microevolution and ecology of nitrifiers - Klosterneuburg... | ecosystem: Engineered > WWTP > Aerobic digester >...
GAGGGTGTCGCTCATGGCTCAATAGTGCGGCGGCGGCGGCTCGAGGGCCGGGTCCATGCCCTGCGCCAGCCGTTGCGCCTCCAGTTCGCGGCGCAGGGCGGCGAGATCGCGGCCCATCGCCTGTACCGCGCCCGACATTTCGGCCACGGTCTGGTTGAGCGAACCGAGCAGCTCATCCTGGAAGGCCAGCTTCACCTCGAGTTCGGCGATGCGCGGTTCCAGTTCGATGGCGGGGGTGTTCATCGGGCGCGGTCGGGGGCGACGGGTGGCTGGGGGCGAAGCGTACCCAGAGTCGAGCCGGAGGACGAGCGCCAGCGCCACGCAGCCTGGCGCGGTTCAGGCGCCCGCGGGCGCCTCGCGCAGCAGCGCGTCGAAGTAGGCGATGGTCTTCTGCAGCCCCGCCTGCAGCGGCACCGCCGGCTCCCAGCCCAGCTTCTCGCGCGCGAGGCGGATATCCGGCTGGCGCTGGGTCGGGTCGTCGGCCGGCAGCGGGCGGAATTCCAGCTTCGAACGCGAGCCGGTCAGCGCGATCACCTGCTCGGCCAGCTGGCGGATGGTGAACTCGCCGGGGTTGCCCAGGTTGAGCGGTCCCGGGAAGCCGGCGGGCGTGTCCATGAAGCGCAGGAAGGCCTCGATGAGGTCGTCGACGTAGCAGAACGAGCGCGTCTGCTGCCCCTCGCCGTAGATCGTGATCGGCTGGTTGCGCAGCGCCTGCACGATGAAGTTCGAGACCACGCGGCCGTCGTTGGGATGCATGCGCGGGCCGTAGGTGTTGAAGATCCGCGCGACCTTGATCTCGAGCGCGTGCTGGCGGTGGTAGTCGAAGAACAGGGTCTCGGCGCAACGCTTGCCCTCGTCGTAGCAGGAGCGTGGCCCGATGGTGTTGACGTGGCCCCAATACGATTCCGGCTGCGGGTGCACCTGCGGGTCGCCATAGACCTCGCTGGTCGAGGCCTGGAAGATCCGCGCCCGCAGGCGCTTGGCCAGGCCGAGCATGTTGATCGCGCCGTGTACGCTGGTCTTGGTCGTCTGCACCGGGTCGTGCTGGTAGTGGATAGGCGACGCCGGGCAGGCGAGGTTCCAGATCTCGTCGACCTCGAGGTAGAGCGGGAAGGTGACGTCGTGGCGCACGAACTCGAAGTTCGGGTTGCCGAGCAGGTGCGCGATGTTGCGCTTGCTGCCGGTGAAGAGGTTGTCCGCGCACACCACGTCGTGGCCGGCCGCGACCAGCCGGTCGCACAGGTGCGAGCCGAGGAAACCGGCGCCGCCGGTGACGAGGACCCGCTTGGTTGCGTCGTAGCCGCGCATGTCGATCCTCAGGCCAGCTCGGGGCGCACGACCGAGCGGCCGCGCCCGATGCCGTAATACGCGATCCCCGCGGCCTCGACGGCCTTGGGGTCGTAGATGTTGCGGCCGTCGAACAGCACCGGCGTGCGCAGCGTCGCGCGGATGCGCGCGAAATCCGGGCTCCAGAATGCCTTCCACTCGGTCACGATCACCAGCGCGTCGGCGCCCTCGAGCGCGGCGAAGGCGTCGTCGCACAGCTCCAGGTCGGCGCGCGGGCCGAAGGCGCGGCGGGCCGCCTCGTGCGCCTCCGGATCGTGGGCGCGGACCCGGGCGCCGTCGCGCCACAGCGCCTCGGCCAGCACGCGCGAGGGCGCCTCGCGCATGTCGTCGGTGTTGGGCTTGAAGGCCAGGCCCCACAGCGCAATGGTGCGGCCAGCCAGCTTGCCGGCGAAATGCTGGCGGATGAGTTCGTGCAGGCGACCCTTCTGCGCCTTGTTGACCTCCTCCACCGCCTCGAGCACGCGCGGCGTGTAGCCGTGGGCGCGCGCGGTGCGATCCAGCGCCTGCACGTCCTTGGGGAAGCACGAGCCGCCGTAGCCCGCGCCCGGATAGATGAACGAGTAGCCGATGCGCGGGTCCGAGCCGATCCCGTGGCGCACCAGCTCGATGTCGGCCCCGACCCGCTCGGCGATGTTGGCCATCTCGTTCATGAAGCTGATCTTGGTCGCCAGCATCGCGTTGGCGGCGTACTTGGTCAGCTCGGCCGAGCGCACGTCCATCAGCACGAAGCGCTCGTGGTTGCGGTTGAAGGGCGCGTAGAGCTGCTTGAGCAGCTCGACCGCGCGCGCCGACCCGGAGCCGATCACGATGCGGTCCGGGCGCATGCAGTCCTTGACCGCGTCGCCCTCCTTGAGGAACTCGGGGTTGGAGACCACGTCGAATTCGATCGCGGCGCCACGCGCCGCCAGCTCGGCCTCGATCACGCCGCGCACCCGGTCGGCGGTGCCGACCGGCACGGTCGACTTGTTCACCACCACGACGTGCCGCTCCAGCGTGCGCCCGATCGAGGCCGCCACGCCCAGCACGTGCGAGAGGTCGGCGCTGCCATCCTCGTCCGGCGGCGTGCCCACCGCGATGAACACGACCTGGCCATGCGCCATCGCCGCCTTCGCGTCGGTGGTGAAGCGCAGGCGCCCGGTGGCGCGATTGGCCGCCACCAGGTCCTCGAGCCCGGGTTCGAAGATCGGCACCTCGCCACGATCGAGGCGCGCGACCTTGTCGGCATCGATGTCGACACAGACCACCTCGTTGCCGACCTCGGCCAGGCAGGTGCCGGTGACCAGGCCGACGTAGCCGGTGCCGAAGATCGTGACGTGCATGGGGAATCCGGGGGCGGTGCGGGTGTGGGGAACGGGGAATTCTAGCAAGGCAGGCGAATGCCCTGCCCTGTAGGAGCGGCTTCAGCCGCGACCACGAAAGGTCGCGGCTGAAGCCGCTCCCACGAGGGACACTTCAAATGCAACGGGGCGCCTGTGGGCGCCCCGCCTGACTGCATGCTGATGCTGGACCCCGGGTCAACGCCCATCCATGGGCTGTCCGGGGTGAGGTCATGTTGCTGTTGCTGGACCCCCGATCATCGGCCATCCATGGCCTGTCCGGGGTGAGGTCATCCTGACCTCAGTCGAGCACTTCCATCAGCTCGACTTCGAACACCAGGGTGGCGTTCGGGCCGATCGGGCCCGGCGTGCCGCGCTCGCCGTAGCCGAGGGCGGCCGGGATCCAGAACTTGTACTTGCTGCCGGCCGGCATCAACTGCAGGCCTTCGGTCCAGCCCGGGATCACGCCGTTGAGCGCGAAGCTGGCCGGCTCGCCGCGGTCGTACGAGCTGTCGAACTTGGTGCCGTCGAGCAGCGTGCCGAGGTAGTGCACCTTGACCTGCGAGGTGGCGGCCGGCTTCTTGCCCGTGCCTTCCTTGATGACCTGGTACTGCAGGCCGGACGGCGTGGTCTTCACGCCCGCCTTCTTGACGTTCTCGGCCAGGAACTTGGCGCCCTCGGCCTGGTTCTTGGCCGCGACTTCCTGCTGCTTGGCCTGCTGCGCGCCCTGCAGCTTGCGCATGAATTCCTGGCGCACGGCCTGCGCCTCCTCCGCCGACAGCAGGGTCTGGCCCTCGGCCAGGCTGGTCTGCAGCGCCTGCATGACGATGGCCATGTCGACCTGGTCCTTGATCGGACGCAGGCCCTGCGCCATGTCCATGCCGACCATGTAGCTGACCTTGTCCTTTTCGGTGGTCAGCTTCTCGATGGCGCCGGCCGACGGCGCGGCGACGGCGATCGCGAGCGTGGCGGCCGCGAGCGTGTTGCGGGTGAAGAAATTCATGAGGACTCCTGGTGGGAAGACGGGCCTCGGCGCGATGTCGGCCGGGACCGGATGCGAAAGGGCGCGTATTGTCGCGGGCACCCGGGGACAACGCAAACCATGGCATCGACCGCGATCAGCCACCCGGGTTCCCGCGTGGCGAGGTCACGGATGGTTGCGGTTCAGGGCGCCAGGCCGCCGCAGCCCCCTATAATCCGCGCCCCCTTCCCCGGCTGAACCCCCGCCCATGACTGCCCTGATCGCCCCGCACGGCGGCATCCTGATCGACCCGATGCTGCCGGCCGGCGCGCGCGCGCAGGCGCTCGCGGACGCGTCCGCCCTGCCCGCATGGGACCTTGCGCCGCGCCAGCTGTGCGATCTCGAGATGCTGCTCACGGGCGCGTACTCGCCGTTGCGCGGCTTCATGGGCCCCGCCGACCATGCCCGCGTGTGCCGGGAACTGCGGCTCGCGGACGGGACCCTGTGGCCGATGCCGGTCACGCTCGACCTGCCGGCCGACCTGGCCGCGCGGGCCGCCGCGGCCGGCGGCCTGGCGCTGCGCGATCCGGAGGGCGTGACCCTCGCCGTGCTCGACCGGCCCGAGGCCTGGCAGCCGGACCGCGAAGCCGAAGCCCGCGCGGTGTTCGGCACCATGGACGAAGCCCACCCCGGGGTTCGCCACCTGTTGCGCAACACCCACCCGAGCTGCGTCGGGGGCAGCGTGCGCGGACTCGAATTGCCGCGTCATTACGATTTCCGCCACCTGCGCGATACCCCGGCCGAGCTGCGCGCGCGCTTCACCCGCCAGGGCTGGCGCCGCGTGGTCGCGTTCCAGACCCGCAATCCGATGCATCGCGCGCACATGGAGCTGACCGTGCGCGCCGCGCGCCAGGCCGAGGCCAACCTGCTGGTGCACCCGGTGGTGGGCATGACCAAGCCCGGCGACGTCGACCACTACACGCGCGTGCGCTGCTACGAGAAGCTGCTGGCGCGCTATCCGGAGCGCACCACGGCGCTGTCGCTGCTGCACCTGGCCATGCGCATGGGCGGGCCGCGCGAGGCGCTGTGGCACGCGATCATCCGCAAGAACTTCGGCTGCACCCACTTCATCGTCGGCCGCGACCACGCCGGGCCCGGCAACGGCAGCGACGGCAAGCCCTACTACGGCCCTTACGACGCCCAGGAACTGGTGCGCGGGTACCAGGCCGAACTCGGCATCGAGATGGTGCCGTTCGAGGAAATGGTCTACGTCGAGGGGCGCGCGCAGTACGTGCCGGCCGGCGAGGTGGTCGCGGGCGAAAGCGTGCTCAATCTTTCCGGCACCGAGCTCCGGCGCCGCCTGCAGGAAGGGCTGGAGATCCCCGACTGGTTCACCTTCCCGGAAGTGGCGCAGGAGCTGCGGCGCAGCCACCCGCCGCGCGAGCGCCAGGGCTTCACGGTGTTCTTCACCGGGCTCTCGGGCGCCGGCAAGTCGACCATCGCCAATGCGCTGCTGGTCTCGCTGCTCGAACTCGGCGGCCGTCCGGTGACGCTGCTCGACGGCGACGTGGTGCGCAAGCACCTCTCGTCCGAGCTGGGTTTCTCGCGCGAACACCGCGACCTCAACGTCCGGCGCATCGGCTACGTCGCCAGCGAGATCACCAAGAACGGCGGGGTCGCGATCTGCGCGCCGATCGCGCCCTACGCCGAGGCCCGCCGCGCGGTGCGCGAGATGGTCAGCGAGCATGGCCTGTTCATCGAGGTCCATGTATCGACCGAACTGGGGGTGTGCGAGCAGCGCGACCGCAAGGGCCTGTACGCGCTGGCGCGCGCCGGCAAGCTCGCCCAGTTCACCGGCATCAGCGATCCCTACGAGGTGCCGGAGGCGCCGGAACTGCGCATCGACGCCGGCACCTGCGCGCCGGAAGAAGCGGTGCAGCAGGTGCTGCTCAAGCTCGAGGCGACCGGACTGATCCGCCCGGCACGCTGAGGCTCGGCTAAAGGGCCACCGCCAGCAGCGCCGCCACCAGGCACGCGCCCACGATCGCGGTGAGGATCAGGCGCAGGCGCGCATACCAGGCCAGCTCCTCCTCGTGCACGTCGAGCAACCCGACCACGATGAAGGCCAGCAGCAACGCGAGCAGCGGATGCGATGGTCCCGGCAGCAGCAGGGCCAGCCACGCCAGCAGGCAAGGCGCGGTGCTCAGCAGGAGCGGCCCGCGGCCCGGCAGCGGGCCCTGGAGGGCGATTTCGCGGCCCCAGCGCACGCCGCCCAGGAACGAGAGGATCACCGCGCCATAGGCGGCCATCGCGAACGCGATCTCGCGTTGCGGCGCCGGGGCTCCCGTGATCCACAAGGCGGCGGCCGCAAGCACGAAGGGCACGCAGCCCAGGTACCCGACCCACGCCGCCGCCGGCGGGATCGACGTGGCCCGCGGCCGCGGCAGGCTTTCGAGCGGCATCATCGACGGCCGTGCTCCTCGTGGCGACGCGCTGTGGATCGAGCCGTTCGCGGTCAGGGCGCGCTGCCGGGCGCGGGCGCGGGCGCGGGCACCGCGATCAGCCGTTCGATCAGCGACACCACTTCAGGTGCGTCGGGCTTGACCTTCGACGGGAAGGACTGCACCACCTTGCCGTCGCGATCGACCACGTACTTGTAGAAGTTCCAGCTCGGGAACTGGCCGCCGGCCTGCGCGGCCATCTGCACGTAGATCGGCGTGGCCTCGTCACCCTTGACGTGGACCTTCTCGAACATCGGGAATTTCACCCCGTAGGTCAGCGTGCAGAATTCCTGGATCTGCTGCTCGCTGCCGGGTTCCTGGTTCATGAAGTCATTGGACGGGAAACCGACCACCGCGAATCCCTGCCCGGCGTATTTCGCGTGCATCGCCTCGAGCGCTTCGTATTGCGGCGTGAACCCGCACTTGCTCGCGGTGTTGACCACCAGCAGGACCTTGCCTTCGAAAAGGCTGCACAACTCGACCTTTTCCTTGCCCGTGAGCGGGCGATAGGCGTTCTGCAGGATCTCGCTGCAGGCCGAGGCGGCGGCAGGTGCAAGGGCAAGGCTGAAAAGCAGGGTCCGGAGCGCCGTCATGTCGATGATTCCGTGGAAAGGCCCCGACATTCTGCCCCTCTGGCGTCGCGGTGCGGTGAACCCGTCCCCGCGGCGGCGGCTGCCGCTTCCCCTGCGGGCCCATCGGCGGGTCGCCCGCTGGGCGCGATGCCCCCGGCCCTCCGGACCCCTTGACAGGCCCAAACTAGGTGTTATAGTTCACTACAACACTAGCCCTACAGATCACCCCGCCCAGCGGGAGGACCCATGCGAATCAACCTCTACTCGATCCTGTTCTGCTCCTTCGCGGTCTTCGCGATCGGCAGCGGAATCGGTCGCATCCCGAACGCGGTCGCGGCGCCCATCACCCGGGTCGAGGCCGTGCGCAGCCCCACCGGCGTCGACCGGCCGGGGATCACGCTGCTGCCGCGCGTGGTCGTCATCGCCGATGGCGGCGCCAGCGCCGCAGCCGATCCCCTGCACCGCAGCGTGATGCTCGATGCGGCGGTGGGCCAGGCGCGCCAGGTCCTCGCCAAGCGCGTGGGCACCGGCGTGCGCCGGGTCAGCCTCGGCCTGCCCTACTACGCGTTCGGCCACCTGGCCGCGCGTCGCACGGAATGAGCGCCATGACCGTCACCTGGAACGACAACACGCCGATCTACCGCCAGCTGCGCGACCGCGTGGTGGCGATGATCCTCGACGAAGTGCTCAAGACCGGCGACGCCCTGCCTTCGGTGCGCCAGGTCGCCGCCGAGTTCCAGCTCAATCCGATCACCGTGTCGAAGGCCTACCAGGAACTGGTGGACGAACAACTCGTGGAAAAACGCCGAGGTCTGGGGATGTACATCACCGAGGGGGCGAGGGTGCAGTTGCTCAAGAGCGAGCGCGAACGGTTCCTGCGCGAGGAATGGCCCCCGCTGCGCGAACGCCTGGTCCGGCTGGGACTGGACCTGCAGGCCCTGGTGGCCGGCACCACGACCAGCGGAGGCCAGCGATGAGCACCGTCATCCACGCCCGCGACCTGACCAAGCGCTACGGCAACAGCCTCGCGCTCGACCATGCCAGCTTCGAGGTCGAATCCGGGCGCATCGTCGGCCTGATCGGCCCGAATGGCGCCGGCAAGACCACCGCGCTCAAGGCGATCCTGGGCCTGACCGACTTCGAGGGCGAGCTCAACGTGCTCGGCCTCGACCCGCGCAAGCAGCGCCATGAGCTGATGCAGCACGTGTGCTTCATCGCCGACGTGGCGGTGTTGCCGCGCTGGATCCGGGTCGGCGAGGCGGTGGACTTCGTCGAGGGCGTGCATCCGCGCTTCTCGCGCAAGCGCTGCCAGGACTTCCTCGCCCGCACCAAGCTCAAGCCGACCATGCGCGTGCGCGAACTCAGCAAGGGCATGGTGGTGCAACTGCACCTCGCGCTGGTGATGGCGATCGACGCCAGGCTGCTGGTGCTCGACGAGCCCACGCTCGGGCTCGACATCATCTATCGCAAGGAGTTCTACCAGTCGCTGCTGGAGGACTACTTCGACCACGAGCGCACGATCCTCGTCACCACCCACCAGGTCGAGGAGATCGAACGGATCCTCACCGACCTGGTGTTCATCAAGGACGGCAAGATCACGCTGTCGGCGCCGATGGAAGTGGTCGGCGAGCGCTTCACCGAGGTCCTGGTGGGGCCGGAGCAGCGCGAGCAGGCGCTGGCCTTCAAGCCGCTGTCCGAGCGCCAGGTGTTCGGCAAGAGCGTGTTCCTGTTCGATGGCCCGAAGCGCGGCGAGCTCGCCGCGCTGGGCGAGATCCACAAGCCGAGCGTCGCCGACATCTTCGTCGCGACGATGAAGAATGGAGCGACGGCATGAACCACCTCAAGATGCTGCTCAAGCGCGAGTTCTGGGAGCACCGCGGCGGCTTCCTGTGGGCGCCGGTGTGGACCGCCGGCTTCTTCCTGGTGGCCACGCTGATGGGCTGGATCTGGGCCGAGTTCATCGGCTCGGGCAAGTTCAACGGCGAAGTGCATGTCGGAATCCCGTTGAAGATGCTGATGCAGAAGATTCCACCTGAAGAAATTGCCAAGGTGGCATTTGGCTTGGACCTCTCACTGGTGATCTTCTGGGGCGTTATTCACGTCGTGCTGTTTTTCGTGTTGTTCTTCTATCTGATCGGCGCGCTCTACGACGACCGCAAGGACCGCAGCGTGCTGTTCTGGAAGTCACTGCCGATATCGGACCTGCAGACCGTGCTGTCGAAGGCGATCGCCGCGGCGTTCCTTGCGCCACTGATCTCCTGGGCCGTTTCGGTACTGATGAGCGCAGCCTTCCTGATCCTCCTGTCAATCATGACCGGAGTGCACGGAATCAACCCGATTACGACAATTTGGGGCCCAGCCGAGCCGTTGACGGTTTGGACGAAGCTCCTGCTGATGGTGCCGATCAACGCATTGTGGGCACTGCCCGCAATTGGCTGGTTGCTGCTTGCGTCAAGTTTTGCCCGAAGCAAGGCGTTCGTTTGGGCAGTCTTGGCGCCGATTCTGCTCGGACTGCTCGTCATGTGGATCGATATGTTCCAGGGCTTCAAGGTTCCGGATACCTGGTTCATGACACACGTTGTTTGGCGCATATTGCTGAGCATCGTGCCGGGCAGCTGGGCGTTCTGGGGCGACAACGAACTACAGGTGTTGCAGATGAAGGACGGGGACCCGGTTGGGCTGCTCGCGTGGAACTCGCTCTTGTCTCCGCTCGCCATGCCAGAGATTTGGATCGGCGCGGTGGCGGGAATCGCGATGATCGCTGGCGCGGTGTACTACCGGCGCTGGCGCGAGGTGGCGGACTGAGGACCGCCCGCTGCAACTGCCGCAAGCGAAAAGGCCGCCAACTGGCGGCCTTTTCCTTGCCTGGTGGCGCCGGCGCCGGCGCTAGCGATTGATGTCCTGCAGCACGCGGTACTTGTTCGCCCCGTCCTTGATCAGCTCCGAACGGCCGAGGTCGACTTCGCCGACCAGCCAGTAACGCTCCAGCGCCAGGCCATTGACCCGCACCACCACGGCCAGCGCATCGCCGACGTAGACGATGTCGCGCTGGCGCAGGCCGGTGGCCGGGATCTCGCTGCTGATGGGGTTGCCGGCGTTGTAGCGCTGTTCCAGCTGCTTGCGCTCCGCGGCATGCGCCGCCGGCGCAGCGGCCTTGAAGGCCTGGCTTTCCGTCGTGCGCACCGTGCGCAGGGTCGGCCTGGCGCCTTCGTTGCGGATGCGCTCCATCACCTGGTAGCGGCGCGGCCCCAGTTCCTTGAGTTCGATGCGGCGCAACTCGATCTCGCCGTCGAGCCAATAGAGCTGGTTGCGCACGCTGCCGCGGCGCAGGACCGCCTTGACCAGTCCCTGGTCGTAGATCACGTCGCCGGGCTCGAGTCCCGTCTGAGTGAGCGAACGCGTGACCGGCTCGCCGCCATTGAGGTTCTGCTCGACGCGGCGCTTGATCGAGGCGATCTCGGCGTCGCGCGTGGAGCGCCGCGGAGCGGGCGCGGCGGCGGGGGCAGCGGCAGGCGCCGGGGCAGGTGTCACCGTGGCGGGCGCGGGCGCGGGCGCGGCCGCGGCGGGTGCGGACGCGGCCGCCACGGGGGCTGGCGCAGCGGTCACCGGGGCCGGCGCGGGCGGGGGTGCAGGCGTCGTGGCCGGGGCCGACGCGGCGGGCTCGCGCGCCGCGACCGGCGGCGCGACCGGCGCGGGCTGCGGACGCGGCGTGGGTGCGGCCACCGCTGGCTTCGCCACGGGTGGCGCGGCCGGCCGGGGCGCGGCGACCGGTGTCGGGGCGGCGGCGGGTGCGAGCGCGGGTGCGGGCGTGGCGACGGGCGCCGGCGCAACCGCCTCGGGCGCGGCCACCGGGTCCGGCGGCTGCGTGGATTCCTCGCGCACCAGCACGCTTTCGGCGAAGGAATCGCGCACCTCGACCTCGAGGTTGTCGCCGCCACCGCGGCGCACCTGCTCGAGGATCATCTCGTGCCAGTACTCGGGCGCGCTGATCACCAGCTTCCTGCCGCTGCTGGCGGCGTCGCGCGCCATCGACTGCAGCTTCGCGTCGGCCGCGCCGGACAGCAGTTGCGCGCCGGTGATGTCGGCCTGCTGGGCAAGCGCGCACGCGCTCCACAGCGAGGCGAGGAGGAGCAAACGCTTCATGACGGTAAAACCCCTGTAGTTCTGGCGATACGGGCCGCGGCGAGGCGCCGCGGCCACTGCGGATCCGGACGCGTCCCGTTCAACCGCCGGCCGAACCGCCGCCGGCCTGGATGCCGCCGCGGGTCAGCGACATCGGATCGAGATAGCGCTTGAGCTCGGCTTCCTTGAGCCCGGTGGTTTCCTTCGCCACCTCGAGGATCGGCCGGCCCTGCTTGTAGGCCTGCTTGGCGGTGGCCGCGCCCTTCTCGTAGCCGATCACCGGATTGAGCGCGGTGACCAGGATCGGGTTGCGGTCCAGCGCGGCGGCGATGCGGTCCTTGCGGACCGTGAATCCCGCGATCGCCGAGTCCGCCAGCGCCCGCGAGACATTGGCCAGCAGCTGGATCGACTGCAGCAGGTTGTACGCGATCACGGGCAGCATGACGTTGAGCTGGAAGTTGCCCGACTGCCCGGCGATGGTGATGGTGGCGTCGTTGCCGATCACCTGCGCGCAGACCATGGTGGCGGCCTCCGGGATCACCGGATTGACCTTGCCGGGCATGATCGAGGAGCCGGGCTGCAGCGCCGGCAGCTCGATCTCGCCGATGCCGGCCAGCGGCCCGGAGTTCATCCAGCGCAGGTCGTTGGCGATCTTCATCAAGGCGCAGGCCAGCACGCGCAGCTGGCCCGAGAGCTCCACCGCCGAGTCCTGCGCTGACATGTTCTCGAAATAGTTGGCGCCCGACTCGAAGCGGAAGCCCGTGAGCCTGGAGAGTTCGCGCGCGACCTTGGGGCCGAAGCGTTCGTCGGCGTTGATGCCGGTGCCGACCGCGGTGCCGCCCTGCGGCAACTGGCGCAGGCGCTTCAAGGCATCGCCGATGCGCGCGATCGAGGACCCGACCTGCGCCGACCAGCCCGACAGCTCCTGGCCGAAGGTCACCGGCATCGCGTCCATCAGGTGGGTGCGGCCGGTCTTGACCGTGCGCGAAAGCTGGCGCGCGCGCTTGTCCAGCGTGCCCCTGAGGTGCTTGAGCGCCGGCAGCAGCTGCTCGTGCGCCGCGAGGCAACCGGAGACCTGGATCGCGGTCGGGATCACGTCGTTGGAGCTCTGCCCCATGTTGACGTGGTCGTTGGGGTGGATCCTGCGCCCCGAGTCCGCGCCGGCGACATGCGCGATGACCTCGTTGGCATTCATGTTGGTGCTGGTGCCCGAGCCGGTCTGGAACACGTCGATCGGGAACTCGGCATCGAACTCGCCGGCCGCGACCCGCGTGGCGGCCGCGCGCACGGCCCTGGCGTCGGCCTTCTTCATCTGGCCGAGATCGGCGTTGGCGGCCGCGCAGGCCGCCTTGACCAGGCCCACGGCGCGGATGAACTCGCGGGGCATGCGCAGGCCCGAAATCGGGAAGTTCTGCACCGCGCGCTGGGTCTGCGCGCCGTACAGCGCCTTGGCGGGCACCTTGAGCTCGCCCATGCTGTCGCGCTCGGTCCGGAATTCGGCCATGGCGGGGGTCCCGTGGGAGTCGAAAAAGGGCGCGCAGTATAGCCCCGGCGCGGTCCCGGGCGGGGTCGGGCCGGGTGCCGGTGTTATCATTCGCGCCGCGATTCCCGCCCCCGACGTGCCGATGGCCGCCGATCCCCTCTACGCCCTGTCCCCGCTCGACGGCCGCTACGCGGGCGCCTGCGCGCCGCTGCGCCCGGTCTTCAGCGAAGCCGGCCTGATGCGGGCCCGGGTCCGGGTCGAGGTCGAATGGCTGCTGGCGCTGGCCGCCGAGCCCGGCGTGGCCGAAGTGGCGCCTTTCGACCCCGCCGCCGCCGCGCGCCTGCGTGGACTGGCCGAGGGCTTCGGACCGGCCGACGCGCAGCGCATCAAGGCGATCGAGGCCACCACCAACCACGACGTCAAGGCGGTCGAGTACTTCCTCAAGGAACGGCTGCGCGAGCACGCCGCCGTGGCGCCGGCGCTGGAGTTCGTGCATTTCGCCTGCACCAGCGAGGACATCAACAACCTCGCCTACGCCTTGATGCTGCGCGAGGGCCGCGACGCGGTGCTGCTGCCGGCGCTGGACGCGCTGGTCGCCGAGCTGCGCGCGCTGGCGCGTGCGCACGCCGGGCTCGCGATGCTGTCGCGCACGCATGGCCAGACCGCAAGCCCGACCACGCTGGGCAAGGAACTGGCCAACGTGGTGGCGCGCCTGGAGCGGCAGTGCGGACAGCTCGCGGCGGTGTCGATCCCGGGCAAGATCAACGGCGCGGTCGGCAACTACAACGCGCACGCGATCGCCTATCCCGCGGTCGATTGGCCGGCGCTGGCACGGCGCATGGTCGAATCGCTGGGCCTGGCCTTCAATCCCTACACCACCCAGATCGAGCCGCACGACGGGATCGCCGAGCTGTGCGACGCGCTGCGCCGCGTCGGCACCATCCTCATCGACCTGTGCCGCGACGTCTGGGGCTACGTCGCGCTGGGTTATTTCCGCCAGGCCACGCGCGCCGGCGAGGTCGGTTCCTCGACCATGCCGCACAAGGTCAATCCGATCGACTTCGAGAATGCCGAGGGCAACCTCGGCCTCGCCAACGCGCTGTTCGGCCACTTCAGCGAGAAGCTGCCGATCTCGCGCTGGCAGCGCGACCTCAGTGATTCCACCGTGCTGCGTTCGCTCGGCACCGCCTTCGGCCACCTGCTGGTCGCGTGCGGCGCGATCCGCCGCGGCCTCGGCAAGCTCTCCGCCGACCCGGTGCGGCTCGCTGCCGACCTCGACGGCGCCTGGGAGGTGCTGGCCGAGGCGGTGCAGACGGTGATGCGCCGGCACGGCCTGCCCGAGCCCTACGAGCAGCTCAAGGCCCTGACCCGCGGCCGCGGCATCGAGCGCGAGGCACTGCGTGCGTTCATCCAGGGCCTGGCGCTGCCCGAGGCCGACAAGCGGCGCCTGCTGGCGCTCACGCCGGCCGCCTACCTCGGGCTCGCGCCGGCACTGGCGCGCGACATCTGAGCCGCGGCCGCCGACCATGAGCACTCGCGGCCCCGAGCTCAGGATCGCCCGTGACACCCTGCTCGGCATGCCGCCGGCCGAGTTCCTGCACCGCTACTGGCAGCGCAAGCCGCTCCTGGTCCGCCAGGCCTTCCCCGCCTTCGAGTCGCCGATCACGCCCGACGACCTCGCCGGCCTCGCCGGCGAGCCGATGGCCGCGTCGCGGCTGGTGATCCACAACGCGGCCAAGGACGCGTGGAAACTCCGGCACGGGCCGTTCCGGAGCTCGGACTTTCGCCGCCTGCCCAAGCGCGACTGGACGCTGTTGGTCCAGGACTGCGACAAATTGCTGGCCGAGATCGACGCGCTGCTGCTGCCGTTCCGCTTCGTGCCCGACTGGCGGGTCGACGACGTCATGATCAGCTATGCGGTCGACGGCGGTTCGGTCGGCGCGCACGTGGACCAGTACGACGTGTTCCTGCTCCAGGCCTGGGGCCGGCGCCGCTGGATGATCAGCGAGGACCGGCGCGCGCCGCTGGCGGTGCGCGAGGACGTCGAGCTCAAGCTGCTGCGCGAGTTCACGCCCACCGCGGACTACGTGCTGGAACCGGGCGACATGCTCTACCTGCCGCCGGGCATCGCCCACCACGGCATCGCGGTCGGCGAGTGCATGACCTTCTCGATCGGCATGCGCGCGCCGTCGGCGGCGGAATTGCTGCTGGACTACGCCGAATACATCGCCGAACGGCTGGGCGACGAGCGCCGCTATGCCGACCGCGACCTCGCCCCGGCCAGGCGCCCGGCGGAGATCGGCGCCGGCGCGCTGCGCAAGGTGCGCCACATCCTGCGCGAGTCGGGCAAGCTCAAGAGCGACGCCTTCCGCGACTGGTATGCGCGCTTCATCACCCGCTATCGCGCCGCGCACTCTCCGGCTCCTGCAGGGGATCTGCTCGACGCCGGCGCGCTCAAGCGCCGCGTGCGCCGCGACGGCGTCCTGCACCGCAGCCCGTGGAGCCGCTATGCGTGGATCCGCCGCGGCCACCGCGCCGCGACCTATCTTGCCGGCGAGCGCTACGACTGCTCGCTGCTGCTGGCGCGGATCCTGGAATCCGGCAAGCGCTACGATGCCGCCCTGCTGCGGCGCCTGACCGCGCCCGACTGGCGCGCGCTGGCGGCGATGTACAACGCCGGCCACCTGGTGTTCGAGGATGATTGAGAACGCATTCCGGCTCGAAATCGCATCCTGGGAACGCGACCTGCCCGACCTGCGCGCGGTGCGCGAGACCGTTTTCGTGGTCGAGCAGCAGGTGCCGGTCGAGGAGGAGTGGGACGCGCTGGACCCGGCCAGCGTGCACGTGATCGCGCGCGACGACCACGGCCGGCCGATCGGCACCGGCCGGCTGACGCCCGAGCGCAGGATCGGCCGCATGGCGGTGCTGCGCGAATGGCGCGGGCGCGGCGTCGGCGATGCGATGCTGCGGACCCTGCTCGAGCAGGCGCGCGCGCGCCACTGGCCCGGGGTGTCGCTCAATGCGCAGCTGGCCGCGATCCCCTTCTACCAGCGCGCCGGCTTTGCCATCGAAGGCGAGGAGTTCATCGAGGCGGGCATCCGCCATCGCGCGATGCGCCTGGCGCTCGCCCCGCCGGAAGCGCCGGATCGTCCCGGCGCGCGCGCACCCGCGGCGCCGGAAGCGCGCGCGGTGGAACTGCAGTCGATCCGCGACGCGCAGGAACTGACCGACACGCTCGCGGCGCAGGCACGCCACCGCCTGTGGATCTACAGCCGCGACCTCGACCCCCTGCTTTACGACCGCGAGCCGTTCCTGGAACACGTGCGCCGCCTGCTCACCAGCGCCGCGCAGGCGGAGCTGCGCGTGCTGGTGCACGACCCGGCCGTCGCCGTGCGTGATGGGCACCGCTTGCTGGCCCTGGCCCAGCGCCTGTCCAGCCGCTGCCACCTGCGCACGCCGGTGGTGGACGAGGATCGCCAGTACGCCGCGGCCTTCCTCCTCGACGACCGCGGCGGTTACCTGTATCGGCCGATCGGCAGCCGCTTCGAGGGCGAGGGCAACCCGCACCGCCCGGGCCGGCAGCGCGCGCTGCTGTCGTACTTCGAGCAGGTGTGGGAGCGCAGCGAGCCCAGCCCGGAGCTGCGTCGCCTCGCGCTGTAGCCCCCCTGCAGGAGCGGCTGACTCACGCCATCCTGGCGTTCGCCCCTTCGGGGGCTGCTCCGCAGCTGTCGCGCGCTCCCGGCGCGCAACGTCAGCCGCGACGGCTGCCCGGCGCCGCCAAACCCGGCCCGACATTGAACCTTGGTCGCACGGGGCGCCGGCGGTTGTCGCCCGCCGGCTTCATGGCGCTATAATCGCGGCCCCGTTTTTCTGCGGCGCAGCATCCGAAAATTCCTTTCGGCTGAACAGTTTGCGCCCTGTCCAGGTGGCCCCTCCGTGAGTTCGCTCCTCGAACAGTTCCGGCAGTCCTCGCACCTCTCCGGCGGCAACGCGGCCTGGGTCGACGAGTTGTACGAGCAGTGGCTGGCCGACCCGGCCGCGATCAACGGCGAGTGGGGCCGCTATTTCGAGTCGCTCGAGGGACGCCGTGCCGGCGACGTGCCGCATGGTCCGGTGATCGCCCACATCGCGCGGGTATCGCAACTCGGCAGCCGCCATGGCGCGCTCGCGCTGACCGAACTCGACGACGCCTATGCGCAGAAGCAGGCCGGCGTGCACCGGCTGGTCACGGCCTACCGCGCGCGCGGCCATCTCGCCGCCAGCCTCGATCCGCTCGGCCTCGCGCCGCGCCAGGCGGCGCCCGACCTCGAGATCGGCTTCCACGGGCTCGACAGCGGCGACCTCGACACCGAGTTCAGCACCGGCTCGCTGTCGGCGCCCGAGCGCATGAAGCTGCGCGAAATCGTCACCCTGCTCAAGAACACCTACTCGAATACCGTCGGCGCCGAGTTCATGCACATTCCCAACGCCGAGCAGCGGCGCTGGGTCCACGAGAAGCTCGAGCGCGGCGGCGGCAAGTACGCCTTCACGGCGCCGGAGCGGCGCCGCGCGCTGCAGAAGCTGACCCAGGCCGAGGGCCTGGAGCGCTACCTGCACACCAAGTTCGTGGGCCAGAAGCGCTTCTCGCTCGAGGGCGGGGAAAGCCTGATCCCGCTGATGGACGAAGTCATCCATCGTGCCGGCACCGACGGGATCAAGGAAATCGTGATCGGCATGGCCCACCGCGGGCGCCTCAACGTGCTGGTCAACACCCTGGGCAAGCCGCCGCACCAGTTGTTCGCCGAGTTCGAGGGCAAGCACGAGGGCCCGACCGACCCGGCCCATTCCGGCGACGTGAAGTACCACATGGGCTATTCCTCCGACGTGGCCACGCCCGGCGGACCGGTGCACCTCGCGCTGGGTTTCAATCCCTCGCACCTGGAGATCATCGACCCGGTGGTTTCGGGCTCGGTGCGGGCGCGCCAGAACCGCCGCGGCGACGCGGCGCGCGCGCAGGTGATGCCGATCCTGATCCATGGCGATGCCGCCTTCGCCGGCCAGGGCGTGGTGATGGAGCTGTTCCAGATGTCGCAGGCGCGCGGCTTCGCGGTCGGCGGCACGGTCCACATCGTGATCAACAACCAGGTCGGCTTCACCATCAGCCGGCCGGACGACGCGCGCTCGACCCTGTACTGCACCGACCCGGCCAAGCTGGTCGCGGCGCCGATCTTCCACGTCAACGGCGACGACCCCGAAGCGGTGATCTACTGCGCGCGCCTCGCCTTCGACTTCCGCCAGAAGTTCAAGAAGGACGTGGTGATCGACCTGGTCTGCTACCGCCGCCACGGCCACAACGAGGCCGACGAACCGGCCGCGACCCAGCCGGTGATGTACCAGGTGGTGCGTGCGCGCAAGACCACGCGCGAACTGTACGCCGCGCGCCTGGAACAGGACGGCGTGATCGCCGCCGCCGACGGCAAGGCGCTGGTCGACGGCTACCGCCAGCAGCTCGACTCCGGCCGCATCGCCGCCGACCTCGCGAGCAATCCGCTGGTGCCCGCGGTCGACTGGAGCCGCCACCTCGAAGCCAGCGCACGCGAGACCAAGCCGACCTCGGTCGCGCGCGCGGTGCTCGACGCGCTCGCGGCGAAGATCAATGCCGTGCCGCCCGGCATGACCCTGCACCCGCGCGTGGCCAAGATCTACGAGGACCGCCGCCGGATGGCGGCCGGCGAACTGGCGATGGACTGGGGCTACGCCGAGAACCTCGCCTACGCCACGCTGCTGGCCGATGGCTACCGGCTGCGCATCGTCGGCCAGGATTCCGGCCGCGGCACCTTCTTCCACCGCCACGCGGTGCTGCATGACCAGAACACCGGCGAGGCCGTGCTGCCGCTGCGGCAACTGGTGAAGGATCCGCACGACGCCTCGGTCTACGACTCGCTGCTGTCGGAAGAGGCCGTGATGGCCTTCGAGTACGGCTACGCCACCACCGACCCGCACACCCTGGTGATCTGGGAGGCGCAGTTCGGCGACTTCTGCAACGGCGCCCAGGTCGTGATCGACCAGTTCATCTCCTCGGGCGAGGCCAAGTGGGGCCGCCTGTGCGGGCTCACGCTGTTCCTGCCGCATGGCTACGAGGGCCAGGGCCCCGAACACAGCTCGGCGCGCCTGGAGCGCTTCCTGCAGTTGTGCGCGCTCGACAACATGCAGGTCTGCGTGCCGACCACGCCGGCGCAGATGTTCCACATGCTGCGGCGGCAGATGGTGCGCGACCTGCGCAAGCCGCTGATCGTGATGACGCCGAAATCGCTGCTGCGGCACAAGCTCTCGACCTCGAGTCTGGCCGACCTGTCCGATGGCGGCTTCCAGACCGTGATCCCGGACGCTTCCGCCCGCGACCCGAAGAAGGTCAAGCGCGTGGTGCTGTGCGCCGGACGCGTCTACTACGACCTGCTCGACGTGGCCGGCAAGCAGGCGCTGGAGTCGGTCGCGCTGGTGCGCGTCGAGCAGCTCTACCCGTTCCCGCGCGACGCGGTCGCCGCCGAGCTCAAGCGCTTCCCGGCGGCGAAGAACGTGGTGTGGTGCCAGGAAGAGCCGATGAACCAGGGCGCCTGGTACCAGATCCAGCACCACATCCTCGCCGCGATCGGCGACAGCAAGCGCAAGCTGCACTACGCCGGCCGGCCGCGTTCGCCCGCGCCGGCCTGCGGCCACCACCACACCCATACCGTCGAACAGGCCGCGCTGGTCGAGCAGGCGCTCACCGCGAAGCTCAACGGCGACCACGCGAGCGAATAAGGACGTTTTGCCATGGCCATCGAAGTCAAGGTCCCGGTGCTGCCGGAGTCGGTCTCCGACGCGACCATCGCCACCTGGCACAAGCAGCCGGGCGACGCGATCCGGCGCGACGAGAACCTGGTCGACCTGGAGACCGACAAGGTCGTGCTCGAGGTGCCGTCGCCGGTCGACGGCGTGTTGAAGCAGGTGTTGAAGAACACCGGCGACACCGTGACCAGCCAGGAACTGATCGCGCTGGTGGAGGAAGGGACTGTTGCGGCGGCGCCGGCCAAGGTTGCGGCACCGGCGGCGCAACCGGCGCCAGCGGCGGCCCCGGTCGCGGCCAAAGCCACGCCTGCGGCGACGGCGACCGCGGCGCTTTCGCCGGCGGGTCGGCGCGTCGCGGAAGAGCACAAGGTCGATCCGGCGACCGTGGCCGGTACCGGCCGCGGCGGCCAGGTCACCAAGGAAGACCTGGTCAATTCGATGAAGGCGGGAACCGCGCCCGCCCCCGCTGCAGGAGCGGCTCCAGTCGCGTCCGCGAAGGCCGCGCCCGCGCCAACGCCCTCCCCCGCCCTCGCCGCGATCGGCGCCCGCACCGAGCAGCGCGTGCCGATGACGCGCATGCGCGCGCGCATCGCCGAGCGCATGATGCAGTCGAAGAACTCGATCGCCATGCTGACCTCGTTCAACGAGGTCAACCTGCGCGCCGTGATGGCCATGCGCAAGGAACTGGGCGAGGCCTTCGAGAAGGCGCACGGCGTGCGCCTGGGCTTCATGAGCTTCTTCGTCAAGGCCGCGGCCGAGGCGCTCAAGCGCTTCCCGGTGGTCAACGCCTCGGTCGACGGCAATGACGTCGTCTACCACGGCTTTGCCGACATCTCGATCGCGGTGGCGACCGATCGCGGCCTGGTCACGCCGGTGCTGCGCAACGCCGAGGCGATGAGCTTCGCCGAGGTCGAGAAGGAGATCAACGACTACGCGAAGAAGGCCCGCGAGGGCGGCCTCGCGATCGAGGACCTGCAGGGCGGCAGCTTCACCATCACCAACGGCGGGACCTTCGGCTCGCTGTTCTCCACCCCGATCGTCAATCCGCCGCAGAGCGCGATCCTGGGCATGCACGCGATCAAGGAACGCGCGGTGGTCGAGAACGGCCAGGTGGTGGCGGCGCCGATGATGTACATCGCCCTCTCGTACGACCATCGCATCGTCGACGGCAAGGATGCGGTGCTGTTCCTGGTCGACATCAAGAACCAGCTCGAGAATCCGCACAAGATGCTGCTGGGCATCTGATCGATGCGATTTCCCTCCCCCTGGAGGGGGGAGGGCCAGGGTGGGGGTGACCGCCCTGGCGCAACGCTTCCACCCCCTTCCCTGCCCTTCCCCCCTCCAGGGGGAAGGGTTCCAGAGCAGGTTGCGACGACCCCATGAGCGAACACTACGACGTCATCTTCATCGGCGCCGGCCCGGCCGGATACGTCGGCGCGATCCGCGCCGCGCAGCTCGGGCTCAAGGTCGCGTGCGTCGACGACTTCATCGGCAAGGACGGCAAGCCCGCGCTCGGCGGCACCTGTCTCAACGTCGGCTGCATCCCGTCCAAGGCGCTGCTCGATTCGTCCAAGCGCTACCACGACCTCACGCACAACTTCTCCGACCACGGCATCAGCGCGCTCAAGCCCACGATCGACGTCAAGGCCATGGTCGGCCGCAAGGACCGGATCGTGAAGCAGTTCACCGGTGGCATCACCCTGCTGTTCAAGGCCAACAAGGTCACGCCGATCGCCGGCCGCGCCACGCTCAAGCCCGGCCGGACCGTCGCGGTCCGCGCCGCCGATGGCGGCGTGCGCGAGATCAGCGGCACCAACATCGTGCTGGCCACGGGCTCGGTGCCGATCGAGCTGCCGTTCGCGAAGTTCGACGGCCAACGCATCGTCGACAACGTCGGCGCGCTGGACTTCAGCGAGACCCCGAAGCGACTCGGCGTGATCGGCGCCGGCGTGATCGGCCTGGAACTGGGCTCGGTTTGGCGGCGCCTCGGCGCCGAGGTCACGATCCTCGAGGCACTGCCCGATTTCCTCGCCGCGGCGGATGCCGACATCGCCAGGGCGGCGGCGCGCGAATTCAAGAAGCAGGGCCTCGACATCCGCCTCGGCGCCAAGGTCACCCGGGCCGAAGTGAAGCAGGACGAGGTCCATGTCGGTTACGTCGACGGCAAGGGCGAGCAAGCGCTCGTGGTCGACCGGCTGCTGGTCGCGGTCGGCCGTCGCGCCGCGACCCACGGACTGCTGGCCGAAGGCACGGGCGTGCAACTGGACGAACGCGGTCGCGTGGTGGTCGATGCGCACTGCTGGACCGGCGTCGAGGGCGTGTGGGCCGTGGGCGACTGCGTGCGTGGCCCGATGCTCGCCCACAAGGGCTCCGAGGAAGGCATTGCCGTCGCCGAACTGATCGCGGGCAAGCCGGGCCACGTCAACCTCGATACCGTGCCCTGGGTGATCTACACCGAACCCGAAGTGGCGTGGGTCGGCAAGACCGAGGCCGAGCTCAAGGCCGCCGGGATTCCGTACCGCACCGGCAGTTTCCCCTTCGCCGCGATCGGCCGCGCGGTGGCGATGAACGAGACCGCCGGCATGGTCAAGGTCATCGCGCATGCCGAGACCGACCGCCTGCTGGGCGTGCACCTGGTCGGCGCCTGCGCCTCCGAGCTGGTCGCCGAATGCGTCGTCGCGATGGAGTTCCACGGCTCCGCCGAAGACCTCGCCCGCATCGTCCACGCCCACCCGACCCTGTCAGAGGCCGTGCACGAAGCCGCCCTCGCCACCGACAAACGCGCCATCCACAAGGCCAATTGAGCACAGGATGTGCTCACCCCGTGCAGGCCATGGATGGCCGATGACACGGGGTCCAGTTGCAATTACGCATCTGCTCACCCCGGACAGCCCATGGATGGGCGTTGATCCGGGGTCCAGTTGCATTTACGCATCTGCTCACCCCGTGCAGGCCATGGATGGCCGATGACACGGGGTCCAGTTGCAACTACGCATGCGCGCACCCCGCGCAAGCCCCGCCCTGCGCGCACCCCCTCCCCCCAGCCACCCATCGACCATTTCCAACCACAGATCGCATCACGCCCACGGCGCTTGACAGCGCCCCGGCCATGCGCCGGAATGTCCATCGGGGAGTGGGTCGCGGCGCCATGCAGCGGCTGGGAATCATGTCGAAGACAATCGGATACGGCCTGCTCGCGGGCATGGCACTCGTGGCCGCGACTGCCGGCGCGGCGTGCCCGCTGCGCGACATCACCGTGGACGGCGCGGTCGTCGATGCGGCCGGCCAGCCGGTGGCCGGCGCGACCATCGAGACGCGCTGGATCGAGAAGGGTCCGGGACAGATCAGCAACCGGCGCCAGTCCGGCACCGACGGCCGCTTCCAGGCGCGCGTGCAGTTCGATCCCTTCGCCGGCAAGTCCTTCACCGGCAAGGACCGCTGCGACTTCCCGCTCGAGCAGATCGAGCTCGCGATCACCCGCGACGGCTACCTGCCGTTGACGCAGCGCTTCGAGCCGGACAAGCTGCCCGCCCCGCTGGTGCTCGCGCTGGAGCCCGCGCGCTGACCGCGCCCATCCTGCGCGACCGGCCCGGAGAACCCCGATGAGCAGCCCCGATTCGTTCCGCGCGTTCCGCATCCATTCGGACGGCAAGTCGCACGCCGCCGGCGTCGAGACCATGACGACCGCGGATCTTTCGCCTGGCGAAGTGCTGGTGCGGGTCGCATGGTCGAGTTGCAACTACAAGGATGCGCTCGCCGGCACCGGCCAGGGCCGGATCCTGCGCCGCTTCCCGCTCAACGGCGGCATCGACCTCGCCGGCCACGTCGCCGCGTCGACCGACCCGCGCTTCAAGGAAGGCGATGCGGTGCTGTGCACCGGTTGCGGCCTCTCCGAGACCCGCGACGGCGGCTATGCCGAATACGCGCGGATCGAGTCGACCTGGACCATCCCCCTTCCCGCCGGCCTCGACCTGCGCGAGTCCATGGCGCTGGGCACCGCGGGCTTCACCGCCGCGCTGTCGCTATATCGCATGCAGGCCAACGGCCAGACGCCCGCGATGGGTCCTGTCGTGGTCACCGGCGCGACCGGCGGCGTGGGCATGCTTGCGATCGACATCTTTACCCGGGCCGGCTACGAAACCCATGCGATCAGCGGCAAGCCCGAACAGTTCGACCTGCTCAAGGAGATCGGCGCGCGCCAATGCGTGTCGCGCAAGGAGCTCTGGTGGGGACAACGCCCGCTCGAGACCACGCGCTGGGCCGGGGCCGTCGACAGCGTCGGCGGCGAGATGCTGGCCGGCCTGACCCGCGTGATCCATCCCTACGGCAACATCGCCAGCTGCGGCCTCGCCGGCGGCCATGAGCTCAACACCACGGTGATGCCCTTCATCATCCGCGGCGTCAGCCTGCTGGGCATCGCCTCGGCCGGCACGGCGCTGCCGATCCGGCGCCTGCTATGGGAGCACCTCGCGAGCGACTGGAAACCGGCCCACCTCGAGCGCATCGCCGGCGCCGAAACGGGTCTGGACGACCTGCCCGGCGTTTTTGCTAGGATGCTGGCAGGGGGTTCACTCGGACGGACCGTGGTGCGGGTCTGATCGCGGCACGCGATCGCCGTACCAGCCGATCCGCCCGCAATCCTGGGTCAGGGAACGAACATCCATGGCGCGAGTCCTCATCGTCGACGATTCCCCGTCCCAGTTGCTGGGATTGCAGCGCATCGTCGAGAAGCTCGGCCACCAGGTCATCACTGCCGAGGACGGCGCGGCCGGCGTCGAGACCGCCAAGCGCGAGATCCCCGACCTGATCCTGATGGACGTGGTGATGCCGAACCTCAACGGCTACCAGGCCACGCGCCAGATCAGCAAGGATCCCTCCACCACCCACATTCCCGTCGTCCTGGTCACGACCAAGGACCAGGAAACCGACCGGGTGTGGGGCATGCGCCAGGGCGCCAAGGCCTACGTCACCAAGCCGATCAACGAAGCCGAACTGACCGAGACGATCAACGGCATCCTCGGGCTCTGACGGGCCCGGCTACTCCGGCGCCATCGAACTGCAGGAGCGGCTTCAGCCGCGACCGAGGCCTATCGCGCGCAGAGCGCGTTCCTACAAGGCCGGCCTCGTAGGAGCGCGCTCTGCGCGCGATAGGCCTCGGTCGCGGCTGAAGCCGCTCGTACTGGCGGCTGCGATCATTCGTCCACCTCGGTTGCCCCGAATGACCGCGCCAGGGCCTTGTAGGCCTGTTGCTGCTCGGGTGTTCCCGCCGCGGGCGCCTGCACCTCGAACTGCACGTACTGGTCGCCGGGCCGGGCGCCGCCCAGGCCACGACCCTTGAGGCGCAGCTTGCGGCCACCCGCGGTTCCCGGCGGCACCTTGAGCTCGACCGGCCCGCCCAGCGTGGGCACGTTGAGCGTGGCGCCCAACGCGGCCTGCCACGGCATCAGCGGCACCTGCACGGTGACGTCGCGGCCCTGGACCGAGAACTGCGGGTGTGCGCGGAACTGGACTTCGAGCATGAGGTCGCCGCCGCCGGGCGCCTGGTTCGCGAGCCGAATCTGCTGCCCGGCCTGCACGCCGGCAGGAATCTTCACGTCGAGGGTCCGGCCACCGACCTGGATGCGCGCGGTGCCGCCGGCGTGCGCGGTCTCGAGATCGACCTCGATGCGAGCCTGCACCGTGCGCGCGCGGCGCGGCCCCGGCGCGGCACCGCCGCGCGCGCGACCGAACAAGGAGTCGAAGAAGTCGCTGAAGCCGGAGGCGTCGCCACCGCCGTCGAAGTCGAAGTCCTGGCCCCAGTCCGGCGGCGGGCGGAACTCCTCGCCGGGGCGGTAGCCGCCGGCGCGCAGCTGGTCGTAGGCGGCGCGCTTCTTGGCATCGCGCAGCACTTCGTAGGCCTCGTTGACGGCCTTGAAACGGTTCTCGGCGTCCTTTTCCTTGCTGACGTCGGGGTGGTACTTGCGCGCGAGCCGGCGATACGCCGACTTGATCACGTCCGCGTCGGCGCCGGCCGGCACGCCGAGGATCTCGTAGTAGTCCTTGAACTGCATGGAAGCTCCCGTGTCGGTCGCGTGGCCCGGCGCCGTCCGGGCAACCCGCGCGGTAGTGGCGCGGGACCCAACGCAAGCGGGGCGCACGAGGCGCCCCGCTCACCGGCCTGCGTGGCGGAAGTCCTGCCTCAGCCGTTGATCTCGATCCGGCGCGCCTTGGTCTCGGCCCGCTTCGGAATCGCGATCTCCAGCACCCCATGCTTGCCGGCGGCCGTGATCCCTTCCGGGTTGGCCGAATCCGGCAGCGCGAAGCGGCGATAGAACAGCCCGTGCGCGCGCTCGACCCGGGTGTACTGGTCGCCCTCGGTCTTGCTCTCGGTACGGCGCTCGCCCTTGATGGTCAGGATCCCCTTCTCCATGTGGACCTCGATGTCCTTGGGGTCCACGCCGGGAATGTCGGCCTGGATCACGAAGCGGTCGGGCTCTTCCTTGATGTCCACGCGCGGGGTCCACTGGCTGGTCACCACGTTGGACTGGTCGGTGTCCTCGCTGCCGAACAGGCGGCCGAAGGCGTTCTTGAGATCGTCCTGCAGGCCGTTCTGCAGGTTCCACGGACTGTAACGAACGATGGTCATGGCGGTTTCCTCAGGAATGGCGGCGATCGGGGCGCCGTCGTGACTCCCGATGTAGGGACGCTCGCCGCGGCCTTCAAGGGCCCCGGCCGCCCGGCCCGGGCCCCGGGGTGGGCGCGGTCGTGGGCAGGCGCTATCCTGCGCGGCCCCGCGCCGGCCGGCCGTGCCGTCGCCCCAGCCCCAGAGGTGCTCCATGACGATCCAGGTCGGTGACCGCATTCCCTCCGCCACGCTCAACGTCCTCAAGGATGGCGTGCAGGCGATCCGCAGCGAGGACATTTTCGCCGGCAAGACCGTCGTGCTGTTCTCGGTGCCGGGGGCCTTCACGCCCACCTGCTCGGCCAAGCACCTGCCAGGCTACGTGGCGAAACTGGCCGAACTGCGCGCCAAGGGCGTCGACACCATCGCCTGCATGGCCGTGAACGACGCATTCGTGATGGACGCCTGGGCGAAAAGCCAGAACGTCGGCGACGGCATCATGATGCTGGCCGACGGCAACGGCGCCTTCGCCAAGACCATGGGGCTGGAGATGGACGCGACGCCGTTCGGGATGGGCATGCGCTCGAAGCGCTTCGCGCTGGTGGCGAAGGACGGCGTGGTGACGGCGCTGCAGGTCGAGGCGCCGGGCGAGTTCAAGGTCAGCAGCGCCGAGGCGGTCCTCGCGGCGCTCTGACCCGCGCAGCGCGTGCCTGCGCCATGGCGGCGCGGGCACGCCGGCCTCAGGCGGGCGGACGCGGCTCCGCTTCGGCGCCGGCGTCCTCGCCGGGCTCGCCCTCGATCTCGTCCTCGCCGCCCAGGGCCTCCACCCGCTCGACCCCGACCAGCGCCTCCTCGGCCGGCAGGCGGATCAGGGTGACGCCCTGGGTGTTGCGGCCCACGCGCGCGACTTCGGCCGCGCGCGTGCGCACCAGGGTGCCCTGGTTGGAGATCAGCATGATCTCGTGCTCCTCGCCGACCTGGGTCGCGCCGACCAGCGCGCCATTGCGATCCGAGGTCTGGATCGCGATCACGCCCTGCGTGCCGCGGCCCTTGCGCGGATATTCGTCCAGCGGCGTGCGCTTGCCGTAGCCGCGCTCGGTCGCGGTGAGGATGTCGCCCTCGCCCGCCACCAGCATGGTCACGACCTTCGCTTCCTCGGTCAGGGTGATGCCGCGCACGCCGCGCGCGGTGCGGCCCATGGCGCGCACCTCGGCCTCGGCGAAGCGCACCGCCTTGCCGTTGGAGGCGAACAACAGCACGTCGCGGCTGCCATCGGTCAGCGCCACATCGACCAGGCGGTCGCCCTCGTCGAGCTCGATCGCCCAG
>Ga0209477_1000396_pt1 | contig 27015 bp, 19 predicted proteins | sample KloWWTupernatant_FD_187180 | JGI IMG/M metagenome (GOLD analysis project Ga0209477, IMG submission 187180) | Active sludge microbial communities from Klosterneuburg, Austria, studying microevolution and ecology of nitrifiers - Klosterneuburg... | ecosystem: Engineered > WWTP > Aerobic digester >...
CCGGTCGCGCTGGCGATCGCGCTCTGAGCTTGCCGCCGTCCCGCCGGGACTGACTTTTGCCCGGTGTTAGGCCGGCTAACTCTTCACCGGCCGCTTCATCAGCTTGCGCTGCAGCGTGCGGCGGTGCATTTTCAGGGCGCGGGCGGTCGAAGAGATGTTGCCGTCGTGCTCCTTCAGCACGCGCTGGATGTGTTCCCACTCCAGGCGATCCACCGACAGCGGCTGGCTCGGCGGCGTGAAATCCTCCTGCGCCGACGTCGCCTCGAAGGCGGCGAGGATGGCGTCGACATCGGTCGGTTTGGCGAGGTAGTGCGTCGCGCCGAGCTTGATCGCCTCGACCGCCGTGGCGATGCTGGCGTAGCCGGTCAGCACGACGATGCGGCAGTCCGGATTGGCGGCGAGCAGCGGCGCGACCAGCGTCAGCCCCGAGGTGCCGTCGATGTTCAGATCCAGCACGGCGCGCGCAGCCTGCATATCCGGAATCAGCGCGGCGGCTTCCTCCACGCTGTGGGCGCCGGCGGCGGCGAAGCCGCGGTTTTTCAGCGCGCGGCAGAGTACGCGGTTGAAGGCCGGATCGTCGTCGATGACGAGTACGCTTTCCACATTTTCCATCAGTCGTCTGCCTTGAGTTTGTCCAGGGGAAGCTCGACGCGGGTGACGGCACCGCCGCCTTCGCGGTTGGCCAGCACGATGCGCCCGCCCAGCCGCTCCACCGCGGCGTGGGCGAGGAAGAGGCCGATGCCGGTGCCTTCGGCGCGCGTCGTGACGAAGGCGCGTCCGGCGGCGAGCAGGACGTTCTCGTCGAAGCCGGGGCCGCGGTCGCGCACTTCGAGGCGCAGGCGGTCGCTGTCCCACTCCGCCTCGATCTCGATGTGGCCGCCATCGGCGTCGGCGGCGTTGTTGAAGAGGTTCAGCACGGCCTGCTCGAGCGTGGCTTCGCCGACAATGCGCGGCGCCGCCGTGCCATGGAGGCTGACTTTCGCCTCGGCGTGCGGCCGCAGCCGGCGCCAGCGCGCGATGACCTGCTCCAGCCAGCCGTCGAGGGCGACCGCGCCGCCGCCTTCGGCGCGGGTCTGTCCGGCGCGCGCCGCCAGTCCCGTGATGATGCCCTTGCAGTGCTCGATCTGGCTGCGCAGCAGGGCCAGGTCTTCCTGCGCGTCCGGGCTCATTGCCGACTCGCGCGACAGCTCGCCGGCGAGGATCGCCATCGTCGCCAGCGGCGTGCCCAGCTCGTGGGCGGCGCCGGCGGCGAGGCTCCCCAGGGCGACGACGCGCTCGTTGCGCAGGGCCTCCTCGCGCACCGCGGCGAGTTCCAGGTCGCGGCTGCGGATGGCGGCCGCCATGCGCGCAACGAACCAGGAAATGAGCGCGGCCGAGGCGACGAAGATCAGCCACATGCCGGCCAGGTGCAGGCGCGTGGCACGCTCGGCGTCCGCAACCGGCAGCGGCACATAGTAGAAGACCAGCAGCGAATAGGCCGCCACGCTGAGCGCGACCACGCTCCAGGCGAAGCGGCCGGGCAGCACCACCGCGGCGATGGCGATGCCCGGCAGGTAGAGCGAGACGAGCGGGTTCGCCGCGCCGCCGCTGAAGAACAGCAGCAGCGACAGCGCCGCGATATCCACGCAGAGCTGGGCGAACAGCTCGCCGGCGCCGACGGCGCCCCCGCGCAGGACGCGCCGCCGGGTGAGGAGGTTGAAGCCGGCCAGGAGCAGCAGGATGCCCAGCATCGGCGCCAGCGGCAGCGCGATGTCGATCAGTGGCCCTGCCGCGACGACGAGAACGAGTTCCCCCGCCACGGCGAACCAGCGCATCAGGATCAGGCGCCGCAGGTGATCCTGGCCCTTTTCGAGTCGGAGGCTATTCGGATTCATCATGGTTGCGCGGCGATTCTAACGCATGCGCGAAGCGGCCTCTGCGACGATATGTCGCAGGAGCAGGAGCGGCATTGCTTCTAGAATCGGCCGTATTTTTCGATGAACGGATCCGGGAGAAGCCTCTCTGCAGCGGGCCTGGCGTTGGTGCTCGCCATCCATCTGGCCCTGTTGGCAGCGCTCTGGAGCCATCGGTACGTTGCCTTTCCGGACGAAGTGGCGGTGCTGTTCGTCGAAACGATAGCCGCGCCGCCGCCCCGGCAAAAGGAGGAGGCGCCGCAGCCGCCGCGGCCGGAGCGCCGGCGCACGGCGCCGCCGCGCCAGCAGACCCGACTTGTCGCGGAGGCGCCCGTGAATTCCGCCGCCGAACTCGTGGCCCTACCCCCCGCGTCGAATCTTCCAGTTGCAGAAGCGCCGCCGCCCAAACCTGCCGGGCCGCTTACCCTGGGGAGCGAATGGTCGCTGTCCTGCCCGGAGCGCAGCGCGCCGGCCTATCCGCCGCTGTCCCGGCGCATGGGCGAGGAGGGTACGGTGGTGTTGCGGGTGGAACTCGACGAAGAGGGCGTCGTCGTCGCGGCGCGCGTCGTTGCCGGCAGCGGCTTCTCGCGCCTGGACGAGGCGGCGCTGGCGGCGGTGCGAACCTGGCGCTGCACGCCTGCGCGGCGCGAACGCCAGCCGGTGCGCGCCGTCGCCCTGCAGCCGTTCAGGTTCGTGCTGCAATGAAACGTGGCGCCGTACTGCGCTGACTGACTTTTCCTTGAGGGACGCAACATGAATGAAAGCCTCGGCTTCGCCCACTTCCTCTCACAGGCCGACGCAGTCGGGCGCGGCGTGCTGTTTCTCCTGCTCTCGCTCTCCGTGGCGAGCTGGTACCTGATCGTCACCAAGAGCCTGGCGAACGTTCTCGCCGGGCGGCGCGCGGCGGCATTCCTGCGCCGGTTCTGGGAAGCCCGCTCGCTCGCGGAGGCGAAGGAGACGCTGGGGCGGCAGGGCGCGGACAACGCCTTCGCCGAAGCGGCGCGGCAGGCGCTGGGCGCGGCCGAGGAGGATCGCCCCCAGCAGGGGCTGCACCGGCTCGCCGCCGCCGGGGGGCTGGGCGAATACCTGACGCGGGTGCTGCGCAATGCCATCGACCAGGAAGCGGCGCGCGTCGAGCACGGCCTCACCGTGCTGGCCTCGACAGCCTCCGCCGCGCCATTCATCGGACTGTTCGGCACGGTGTGGGGCATCTACCACGCCCTGGTGCAGATCGGCATGAGCGGGCAGGGCACGCTGGACAAGGTGGCCGGCCCGGTCGGCGAGGCGCTGATCATGACGGCGCTGGGCCTGGTCGTGGCGATCCCGGCGGTGCTGGCCTACAACGCCTTCAACCGGCGCAACCGCATCTGGCTGGCGCGGCTGGATGCCTTCGCCCACGACCTGTATGCGCTGATCACGGTCGGCGCCAGGGCCAAGGGTCCGGCCGGGGAGGCGCGTCAACTGCGCGCCGCCGCGGCGCGTTAGCGGGCTAAGGGGAGGCGGCATGGCATTCGGCAGCTTCAATAACGCGACGCGCCAGGCGCCGCTGGCGGAGATCAACGTGGTGCCGCTGGTGGACGTGATGCTGGTGCTGCTGGTGATCTTCATCGTCACGGCGCCGCTGCTCACCCACTCGGTGAGGATCGACCTGCCGAAGGCGGCGAGCAGCCCGAACATCACCCGGCCCGAGCATGTCCAGCTCGGCATCCGCGAGGACGGCAGCTTGTACTGGAATGGCGTCGCGGTGGCAATGGATGCGCTGGAATCGCATTTTTCCGCTGCCGCCATGCAGCAGCCGCAGCCCGAACTGCACATCCGCGCCGACCGCCGCGTGCATTACGAGCACGTCGCCCGGGTGATGTCGGCGGCGGCCCGGGCCGGGCTGCTGCGCATCGGCTTCGTCACCGACCCGTCGCCGACGCCCTGAAGCAGTTCAGGTTACAATTTTCCCAATCATCACAAGGAGCGTATCAAATGAAGAAAGCGATCATCACTACCCTCGGCCTGGCCGTTTTTTCCGTCCCGGCCCTGGCCGAGGTGACTGTCAAGGATTCCTGGGTGCGCGGCACCACCCCGGCGCAGAAGGCCACCGGCGCCTTCATGGAGATCACCAGCAGCGAGACGGCGGCGCTGCTCACGGCCTCGAGCCCCGTCGCCGGCGTGGTTGAAATCCACACCATGAAGATGGAGGACGGCGTGATGAAGATGCGCGCACTCCCGAAACTGGATTTGCCTGCCGGCAAGGCCGTCAAGCTCGCCCCGGGGGGCAATCACGTCATGCTGATGGACCTGAAGCAGCAGATGAAGAAGGGCGATGTCGTGCCGATCACCCTGAAGATCGAGGGTGCGGACAAGAAGGTGCAAACGCTCGAAATCAAGGCGGAGGTGCGCGACCTCGCCACGCCGGCAACCCAGGACAAGAGCCATGGCCACGGCATGAAGCACTGAGCCGCCTACTTTAAAGGAACGGCGCCCGCGGGCGCCGTTTTTTTACGCCCGCCGCGCGCGTCGGCTTTCCACCAGCGAATACACCGCCGGCACCACCACAAGCGTCAGCAGCGTCGAGGAAATCATGCCGCCGATGACGGCGATCGACAGCGGCTGGTTGGTCTCGGCGCCGGCGCCCAGGCCCAGCGCCGCCGGGAAGAGCGCGAGGATGATGGTCGCCGAGGTCATCAGCACCGGCCGCATGCGGATCGGGCAGGCGTTGCGCAGCGCCGCGTCCACGCCCAGCCCCTCCTCCCGCCGCTGGTTGGTGAGGTCCACCAGCAGGATCGAGTTCTTCGCCACCAGGCCGATCAGCAGCACCAGGCCGATCATCGAGTAGATGTTGAGCGACTGGCCGAACAGCCACAGCGCGGCGACGCCGCCGATGATCGCGAGCGGCTGCGCCAGCATGATGATCAGCGGCTGCAGGAAGGAATTGAACTGGCTGGCGAGCACCATGTAGAGCAGCACCAGTGCCAGCGAGAAGGCGAACACCATGTTCTGCATGGTCTTGCCGAACTCCTCGGCCTGGCCGATGAATTTCACCTGGTAGCCGGTGGGCAGCACCTCGGCCGCCGCCGCACGCACCTTGGCGACGGCGTCGCCGAGGGGAATGGCGGGCGAGGCGAAGAAGGTGGCGGCGTACTGCAGGTCGAAGCGGCCGATCACCGCCGGGCCGAGCTGCTCGCGGAAGCTCGCCACCGAGTCCAGCCGCACCAGCTTGCCGTCCTTCGCGCGCAGGAAGATTTTCGACATGTCGGACGGCTGGGTGAACTCGCCTTCGCGACCCTTGACGCGGATGTCGTAGCGCTGGCCGTCGCCCGGCTCGTCGTTGAACTTGGCGATGTCGATGCCGCCGGTGAGCATGTTCACCGCCAGCGCCACGTCCTGCGAAGTCAGGTTGGCGGCAGCGATGCGCGTGCGGTCGGGCTGAAAGACGAGCTGGGGCAGGTCGAGCTGCAGGTCGGTGTCGAGGCGGCCGATGCCGGGCTCGGCGGCGAGCTTGCCCTGCAGCTCACGCGTCAGCCGGCCGACTTCCTGCAGGTTCTCGCCGGCCAGCACGAACTGCAGCGGCTCGCCGCGCTGGCCCTGCACCAGCGGATAGGGCGCGGCGAAGGCGCGCGCCCCCGGTATGGTCGCCAGCTCCTTGCGGATGACGGGAATGATTTCCTGCTGCTTCACGCTGCGCTCCTCGCGCGGCGCCATGCGCACCACCACCGTGCCCTGGTTGACCTGCCCGGCGCTACCGAGGCCGATGAGGGCGAACTCGGTGACGATTTCCTTGTGGCGGTTGAGGATCTCCTCGACCATGCGCAGGCGCGAATCCGTGTAGTCGATGCTCGAGCCGAGCGGCGTGCGCAGGTAGACCAGGAAGCGGCCCTCGTCCTGCTCGGGGGCGAAGCCCTTGCCGATGGTGGCGAAGGGCAGCCAGCTCGTCGCCACCGTGGCCAGGGTCAGCGCCACCACCTTCCAGCGGTGGCGCAGCGCGCGGTCGAGCAGGTTGCGGTAGAGGCGGTCGAGGCCCTCGAAGAGGCGGTCCAGTCGGTGATAGAGGGCGCCATGCTGCTTTTCCACGCGCAGGTAGCGCGAGCAGAGCATCGGCGTCAGCGTCAGCGAGACGAACAGCGAGACCAGCACGCCGAAGGTGACCACCACGGCGAAGGAGCGGAAGAACTGGCCGATGATGCCGCTCATGAAGATCACCGGGGCGAAGATCGACACCAGCGACAGCGTGGCGGCGATGACGGCGAAGACCACCTCGTTGGCGCCGTTGATGGCGGCGGAGACGGGGTCGGGATCGAGTTCCTCGCGGTGGCGGAAGATGTTCTCCAGCACGACGATTGAATCGTCCACCACCACGCCGATCAGCAGCAGCAGCGCCAGCATGGTGAGCGAATTGAGCGTGAAGCCGAAGAAGTAGATGACGGCGATGGCGCCCATCAGCGAGACCGGAATGGCCAGCGAGATGATCAGGGTCGAGCGCACCGAGCGCAGGAAGAACCACACCACCAGCGCGGCAAGGAGCGTGCCCTCGACGAGGTGCTCCTTCAGCGAGTTGACGATCTCCAGGATGAACACCGCGTCGTTGGAGACGACGGTGATGCGCATGCCGGGCGGCAGCTGCGGCCGGATCTCGCTGTCCAGGCGCGCCCTGATCTTGTCGACTATGTCGACGGTGTTGGTGTTGGCGATCTTGACGATGCCGAGGCCGATGGTGGTCTCGCCGTTGAAGCGCGCCAGCTGTCGGTAGTCGGTGAGGCCGTCCTCCAGCTCGGCGATGTCCTTCAGGCGGATCGGCGACTTGTCCTTGTAGCCGACGATCATCTGCGCCAGGTCGTCGAGACGGTGGAATTCCAGGTCCAGCTTGACCAGGCTCTCGGTGGTCTTGCCGACGACGAAGCCGCCGGCGAGCTGGACATGCTCCCTGGCGAAGGCGTCGTTGATGTCCTGCGCCGTGACGCCGAAGGCGGCCATGCGGTCCGGCCGCAGGTTGACGCGGAGGGTGCGGTCGCGCCGCCCGCCGAGGCGCACCTCGCCGACGCCGTCGATGGTCTCCAGCTTCTTCTTGACGATGTTGATGGCGTACTGGTTGAGCTGCTGCTGGGTGCGGTCGCCCTGCAGCGCCATCCACATGATCGGCTGGGCGTTGGTCTCGACCTTGGCCACCACCGGCGGGTCGACGTCCTTCGGCAGCCGCCGCAGCACCTGATTGACCTTGGCCTGCACCTCGTTGAAGGCGACGTCGATCCTCTTCTCGAGGCCGAAGGTGATGTTGATCACCGAGATGCCGGGCGAGGAGGTGGACTGGATGTGCTCGATGCCCGGCACGCTGTTGACCGTGGTCTCGATGAGATTGGTGATGCTGGCGTCGACGATGTCCGGATTGGCGCCCCTCAGGGCCGTGCTGATCGAGACGACCGGAAATTCGATGTAGGGCAGCCGGTCCATGCCGATGCGCTGGTAGCTGATGATGCCGAACAGCACCAGCACGCCGCTGAGCATCCAGGCCAGGACATGGCGCTTGATGGAAAGCTCGGGCAGGGTCATTTCTTCTGTTCGGGCTGGGCGTTGGCGCCGTGCTGCGGAGGCTGACTTTCCGCCGGCCTGCCCGGCGTCGCAGGCTTCGCCTGCTCCTTGACGGAGATTGTCGCGTTGTGGGTGAGGAAGCCGGCGCCGTCGAGGGCGACGTTGGCGCCGGCCGGCAGGCCCTTGAGGATTTCCACCATGCCGGCGCGCTTGGCGCCGACCTCGACGACATGCTGGACCGCCTTGCCGTCCGCGATCGCATACACGACCTTGCCGGCGGGCCGCAGCACGACGCTCTGTTCCGGCACCAGCACGGCCTCCTCACGCCGGGCGATGACGACGGCCGCATTCACCGTGCCGCCGGGGCGCAGGCCCTCGGTGTTCTCGATGTCGACGATGACGTCGAGGGCGCGGCCGGTCTCCGATACGCTCGGCTTGATCTCGCTGACGCTGCCGCGGAACTCCCTGCCCGGCAGCTGCGGGGAAGTGAGGATCACGGCCTGGCCCTTCTGCAGCCGCATCGCGGTCGACTCGGGGAAGGGCAGGTGGGCGCGCAGTTTGCGGCTCGAGACGAGCTGGAACAGCGGATCGCCGACCTTGACGTAGTCGCCGACCGAGGCGACCTGCGCCTCGATCACGCCGTCGAAGGGCGCAATGACGCGCGCCTTGCCCTGGCTGCGCCGGCTGATGTCGCCGCGGGCGCGGGCGGCGGCGAGCTGCTCGCGCAGGGCGTCGCGCTGGGCGCGGGCATCGTCCGCGGCATTCTGCGAAATGAAGCCCTTCTGCATCAGCTGCTGCTGCCGCTCGACGACCCGCTCCTGTTGCGCCAGCAGCGCTTCGGCGCGCCTGCGCTCGGCCTCGTCGGCGCGGTGCTGCAGGACGAAATCCGCGTCGTCGATGACCGCGAGAAGTTCGCCTTTCCTGACGGCTTTGCCGGCGCCGGCGAGGACCTGGACCACCTTGCCGGGGACTTCGGCGCCGATCTTCGGATCGATGACCGCCTCCAGCGAGCCAAACGTCTCTTCGGTGATTTCCATCGCGCCGGCCCTGGCCTGCGTGACGGTGATCAGCGTGGCGGGCGGGCCCGAGGATTTCTTTTCCTCGGCCTTCTGGCAGGCGGCGAGCGCCAGGGCGGCGGCAAGAAGAATCGCAAATCGGCTGCTGTGCATGGGGTTCCGGGTTGGGGTGCGCAAGCGCGTACTAAGGCAAGACCCGCTCGCCGGCGAAAAGTTGCTCGATCCGCTCGCGTTCGCGCACGAGGTGGACCTGGATGCCGTCGACGATCACCTCCGCTGCACGCGGCCGCGAATTGTAGTTCGAGCTCATCGCCATGCCATAGGCGCCGGCGGAGAGGATGGCCAGCAGGTCGCCCTCGTCCACGGCAAGCTGGCGGTCGTGGCCGAGGAAATCGCCGGATTCGCAGACGGGGCCGACGACCTCATAGGGCTTCGCCGCCGTGCCGCCGGGGTTGGCTTTCACCGCGACGATGTCGTGCCAGGCCTCATACAGCGCCGGGCGGGCGAGGTCGTTCATGGCGGCATCGACCACGGCGAAATTCTTTTCCGCGCCGTGCTTCAGCACCGCGACGCGGGTCAGCAGCAGGCCGGCGTTGCCGACCAGCGACCGGCCCGGCTCGAACAACAGCCGTTCCCGGCGCCCTGCCAGCACGCCGAGCAGCGGTGCCAGGTACGCCTCGGCCGCCGGCGCAGCCTCGTCGCGGTAGCGGATGCCCATGCCGCCGCCGACATCGATGTGCGAGAGCGCGATGCCTTCGGCGGCAAGGGCGTCGACCAGGCCGAGCAGGCGGGTGGCGGCCTCGGCGGCAGGTGCCGGGTCGAGCAATTGCGAGCCGATGTGGCAGTCGATGCCGTGGATGTCGATGTGGGGCAGGTCGCGGGCGCGGCGATACAGCGGCAGCGCCTCCTCGAAGGGTATGCCGAACTTGGTGTTTCTGAGGCCGGTGGCGATATACGGGTGGGTTTTCGGGTCGACGTCCGGATTGACGCGCAGCGAGACCGGCGCGCGCCTGCTCATGCTGCCGGCGACGTCGTTCAGCGTGGCCAGCTCGGAAGCCGACTCGACGTTGAAGCAGAGGATGCCGGCAGCGAGCGCCGCGCGCATCTCGTCGGGCGACTTGCCGACGCCGGAGAACACCACCTTGGCGGCATCGCCGCCTGCCGCCAGCACGCGCGCGAGTTCGCCGCCGGAGACGATGTCGAAACCGGCGCCGAGACGGGCGAAGAGGTTGAGGATGGCGAGGTTCGAGTTGGCCTTGACGGCGTAGCAGATCAGCGCGTTGCGCCCGGCGAGCGCACGGACGTAGCCGGCGTAGGCCGCCTCGAGTGCCGCGCGCGAATAGACGTAGCATGGGCTGCCGTAGGTTGCGGCGATCTGCGGCAGGGGCACGTCCTCGGCGCAGAGGACGCCGTCACGGTAGCCGAAGCCCGTTGCCGCCTGCGTGAAGCCAGGTGCGCTCATCGTGCAGCGCCGCCGCTGGCTTTGCTATCATCGGCGGCGGGCGGCGAAGCCGGCGCCGAGGACGTGGCGCCGGCAGGTGCCGGCTTCGGCGGAAGGGTAAGAGAGGTCCTGGTGCCGCAGGCGCCAAGAAGCAGTAGAGCCAGAAGAGTCCCGAGGATTCGCATGATGCCCGCAAAAATCATGATGTTAGCAGAAGGCCTGTGATGGAAGAAACCGAGTTCAATACCCTGGCCGAGGCGACGCTGGCGAGGATCGAGCGGGCGCTGGACGCTTGCGCCGCGGACATCGATTACGAGTTGCAAGCGGGCGGCGTGCTGGAGCTGGAGTTCGGCGACGGCAGCAAGATCATCATCAATCGCCACGCGGCCGCGCGCGAGATCTGGGTGGCGGCGCGCTCGGGCGGCTTCCACTTCCGCCACGAGGATGGCCGCTGGATCGGCACGCGCGATGGCGCCGAACTGTTCGAAGCCCTCGGGCGCCTGGCATCCGATCAGGCCGGCGAAGCAGTGTCCTTTGCCTGATCAGCCGGAAGCGCCTGAAAGGGGATCCGCGGTTGGCAAAGCGGGCTCCGGCTCCGGCGGAAGATTTTCCTTGTAGATCAATTCGCTCGCTTCGTTGCCCGACGGTTCAGTCACTTTCACGGTGATCAGCCCCTGTGGCGCCTCCCGCCGGGTTTCAGGCAGATTCTTCAGCGCCTTTTCCATATAGCCGATCCAGATCGGCAGGGCGGCGAAGCCGCCCGTTTCGCCGTTGCCCAGCTTTTTCGGCTGATCGAAGCCGATCCAGGCGATGCCGACGAGGTCGGGATGATAGCCGCAGAACCAGGCGTCGACGAAATCGTTGGTGGTGCCCGTCTTCCCCGCAAGGTCGCCGCGCTTCAATTGCAGCGCCCGCGTCGCCGTGCCGCGGCGTACGACGTCGCGCATCAGGCTGTCCATCAGGTAGGCGTTGCGCGGGTCGATGACGAGCAGGCTTTCGTCGCCGGCGATGACGGGCTGGGCTTCGGCCAGGATGTTGCCCTTGTCGTCGAGGATCTGCTTCACGATGTAGGGCTGGATGCGGTAGCCGCCATTGGCGAACACGGCGTAGCCGGTCAGTTGCTGCCAGGGCGTCACGCTGCCGGCGCCCAATGCCATGGTGAGATAGGGCGGGTGCTTGTCGGCCTCGAATCCGAAGCGGGTGACATAGTCCTGGGCGTAGTGCGTGCCGATCGACTTGAGGATGCGGATGGAGACCAGGTTCTTCGATTTCGCCAGGCCCGTGCGCAGGGTCATCGGGCCTTCATACTTGCCATCGTAGTTTTTCGGCTCCCATTCCTGGCTGCCGGTTTCGGCCGCGCTGACGACCAAAGGCTCGTCCGGGATGACGCTCGCAGGCGTGAAGCCTTTCTCCAGTGCAGCGGAGTAAATGAACGGCTTGAAGCTGGAGCCGGGCTGGCGCCAGGCCTGCGTGACGTGGTTGAACTTGTTGCGGTTGAAATCGAAGCCGCCGACCAGCGCGCGGATGGCGCCATCGATTGGGCTGGCGGCAACAAAGGCGGCCTCGACCTCGGGCAACTGGGCGATCTGCCAGTTGCCCTTGCTGTCCTTCTGCACATGGACGATGGCGCCGCGTCGCAGGCGCTTGTTGGCGGGCGCCTTGTCATCCAGCATGCGCTGGGCGAACTTCAGCCCCTCCCCGGCGATCTGCAGGGTTTCACCGCCGCGCCGGTAGGCTTTCACCTGCTTCGGGCCGGCTTCGAGAATAACCGCGGCATGGATGTCATCGGAATCGGGCTCCTCCTGCAGTGCCTCCTCCAGGATTTCGTCGGCAGGCATCTCCGTCTGACCAAGATCCGCGTAGCCCTTGGCGCCCCGATAGCCGTGGCGCCTGTCGTAGTCGAGTACGCCGCGCCTGAGGCTGGCATAGGCCGCCTCCTGGTCTGCCTTGAGGATGGTGGTGATGACGCGCAGGCCGCGCGTGTAGGCCTCGCCCTGAAAGCGCTCGTAGGCCATCTGCCGGGCCATCTCGGCGACATGGTCCGCCCGCACGGCGAATTCATTGACATCGCGCTTGATGCGCAGATCCTGCTTTTGCGCCTCGGCAAATTGAGCGTCATTGATGAAGCCGAGCTCGTGCATCCGGCGCAGGACATACAGCTGGCGCAGCTTGGCGCGCTTGGGATTGGCCACGGGGTTGAAGCTGGAGGGCGCTTTCGGCAAGCCGGCCAGCATGGCGGCCTCGGCCAGGCCGATCCCCTTCAGTGGCTTGCCGTAATAGATTTGCGCTGCCGCTGCGAAACCGTATGAGCGCTGCCCGAGATAGATCTGGTTGATATAGATCTCGAGAATTTCGTCCTTGGACAGGTTGTTCTCGATCTTGAAGGCGAGCAGCGCCTCGTACACTTTGCGCGAGAGGGTCTTTTCGCTCGAGAGAAAGAAATTGCGGGCGACCTGCATGGTGATGGTGCTGGCGCCCTGGCGCTTGCCGCCGCTGGTGAAGTTGGCATAGGCGGCACGCAGCACGCCAAGGGTGTCAACGCCGGGATGCTGGTAAAAGCGTTCGTCCTCCGCTGCCAGGATCGCCTGCTTCATGATCGGCGGCACGTCTTGTATGCGCACGAACGCCCGCCGTTCCTCGCCGAACTCGCCGATCAAGTGGCCGTCAGCGGTGTAAATGCGCAACGGTATCTTGGGCTGGTAGTCGGTCAGCACTTCGAGGGAAGGCAGTTGGGGATATGCCAGCACGACGATAATGGCCAGCAGGGCAATGCCGATCAGTGCAAGGCCTGCGAGGAACAGGAGCGGGTAGGCAATCCAGCGAAGGGCTGTGGGCAAGGAAGGACTCAAGGCATTGGGAAAGCGCGCAATTATATGCCTCACCCAACGAGGATTGATTATCCGTGCCGTCGCATGCCGCTCCCACCATCAGCAGTGAGCTTTTATTTCTTCTATTTATCAAATAGTTATGTGCCCACTTCGAGGCGGCATCGGTATTGTCGGGGAATGGCGACATCGGACATAAAAAAAACTTTACACAAACCATAGTTGTTGCTAGGATTTAATGTAAATTATCTGTATTGCTCCTAACTAACGAGAATTCAAAAGGATTTTCCTTGCAGATAGATCTCTCCATATTCAACCCCAAGGCGCGGCCGCTGTTCGGGCTGGACATCAGTTCGTCATCGGTCAAGATGGTCGAGCTGGCCGAGGCTTCGAAAGGGAGTTACAGGATCGAGCGCTATGCGATCGAGACCCTGCCACGTGATGCCGTCGTGGACGGCAACATCACCAACCTGGAGGCAGTGGCGGAGGCGGTCAAGCGCGCCTGGAAGCGCATGGGCACGTCGACCCGGTTCGTCGCCATGGCATTGCCGGCGGCGGCCGTCATCACGAAAAAGATCATTGTCCCGGCAGGCCTGCGTGAGCGCGAACTGGAAGTCCAGGTGGAGTCTGAAGCCAACCAGTACATTCCTTTTGCGCTTGACGAGGTGAACCTGGATTTCCAGGTGGTCGGACCGGCACCCAGCAGCCCGGAGGAGGCGGAGGTGCTGATTGCCGCATCCCGCAAGGAAAAGGTCGAAGATCGCGTCGCCGTGGCCGAAGCGGCAGGATTGAAGCCCCTGGTCATGGATGTCGAGTCCTATGCAGCGCAGGCGGCGTTCGAATTGGTCGAGAGCCAGTTTCCGCAAGGGGGCAAGAATCAGAGCATCGCCCTGGTGGACATTGGTGCGAACGTCATGAATGTCACGATCCTGCGCAATGACCAGCCGGTCTATGTGCGGGAGCAGGCGTTTGGCGGCAGCCAGCTGACGCAGGACATCGTGCGCCAGTACGGCATGAGCCAGGAGGAGGCGGAGAACGCAAAGCGCACCGGCAACCTGCCCGAGAATTTCGAGTCCGACCTGTTGCGGCCCTTTCTCGACAGCCTCGCGCTGGAGGTCTCGCGGGCGCTGCAGTTCTTTTTCACATCGACGCAATACAACCAGGTTGATCACATCGTTCTGGCCGGAGGTTGCGCGGTGATTCCGGGCGTGGATGAGGCCGTGTCGGGGCGCACCCAGATCAGCACGGTCGTTGCCAACCCGTTTGCGAACATGGCCTTGTCCCAGCGCATCCGTCCGAAAAATCTGGCGACGGACGCACCGTCGCTGATTGTGGCCTGCGGCCTCGCGCTGAGGAGGTTCGACCAGTGATCCGCATCAATCTCCTGCCCCACCGCGAAGAAAAACGCAAGGCGCTGCGCCAGCAGTTTTTTGCGTTGTCGGGGCTGATTGCAGTCCTGGCCTTGCTCATCGTCATGTTGGTGCATGGCGTGATTGCCGGGTACATCAGTCAGCAAGAGAGCAAGAACGAGTTCCTGAAGAAGGAGATTGCCGCCCTCGACAAGGAAATCGATGAAATCAAGCGATTGAAAGAGCAGACCAACGCGCTCCTGTCGCGCAAGGGCGTGATTGAATCCTTGCAGGGCGGCCGCACCGAGACCGTGCAGTTGTTCAACGAGCTTGCACGCCAGGTTCCTGCCGGCATTTACCTCAAATCGCTGAAGCAGACGGGAAACAGGATAGTCATCACGGGGATCGCGCAGTCGAATGCCCGCGTATCGACCCTGATGCGCAATCTCGAGGCTTCTCCCCTGCTCGAGCGGCCTGACCTCGTCGAGATCAAGTCGGTGACCCAGGGCAACCGGCGCTACGCCGAATTCAACCTGAATGTGCTCATTACAAGGGCTGCGGCTCCGATAGACGCGAAGCCGGCGCCAGGAACGCAGCCGCCCAAGCAGGACAAGAAAGCATGAAGAAGCCGAACATGCCAAGTATGCCGGCAGTCCCGAAATTCGATTTCCGGACGCTGGCCGAAGACTTCAAGTCCCTTGACCCCAAGGATATCGGCACGTGGCCGCTCCTGCCGAGGGTGACGGTGCTGCTGGGGGTGTTCGCCGCCCTGCTCGTCGCCGGCTGGTGGTTCGACTGGAAATCCCAACTGGAGGAGTTGGAAGGGAAGCAGCAACAGGAGGCCAAGCTCAAGGACGAGTACCTTGACAAAAAGAGGCAGGCGGTCAATCTCGAAGAGCATCGCAAGCAGCTGGCAGAAATCGACAAGAGCTTCGGCGCGTTGCTCAAGCAGTTGCCGAACAAGGCCGAGATGGAAGCGCTGCTGATCGACATCAACCAGGCCGGGCTTGGGCGCGGGTTGCAGTTCGAACTGTTCAAGCCAGGCAAGGAAACAACCAAGGATTTCTACGCGGAATTGCCGATTACCCTGAAAATTACCGGGATCTATCACGACCTGGGGGCCTTCTCTGCCGACGTGGCCAAGCTGTCCCGGATTGTGTCGCTGACCAACGTTGCCGTTGTTCCGGACAAGGGCGGGCAACTCAAGATGGACGCTATCGCCATGACCTACCGCTATCTTGATGAAGAGGAACTGGCGGCGCAGCGCAGGGCGAAGGCGGCACAGGCCAAGGCAAAAGGAGCCAAGAAATGAGGCGGACAGCCCTATTCCTGGCGTGTCTTGGCTTGTCGGCATGTGGCGGCGAAGAGCACCAGGATGTACGGCAATGGATGAAGGAATCCACCAAGGATTTCAAGGGGAAGGTCCCGCCCTTGCCGCCGCTCAAGCAATTCCCCACGGTCGCGTATGAGGCCGCAGACTTGGTCGAACCCTATAACGCCTCCAAGATTGAACCCGAACGCAAGGCGGGAAGCGGGGGTGGCATCAGGCCCGACATGGATCGCCGCAGGGAGCCGCTGGAAGCCTATCCGCTTGAATCGCTCAAGATGGTGGGGACGCTGACCAAGGGGAAAATGGTCCACGCCCTGGTTCAAGCCGACAAGAACCTGCACCAGGTGAAGATCGGAAATTACATGGGCCAGAACTTCGGCATCATTACCGATATCAATGAGAACGAGGTAAAGCTGAAAGAACTGGTTCCCGATTCCCTGGGGGACTACATGGAACGCACCAGCACTTTGCAATTGCAGGAGAAGCAGCAGGAGGGCAGGAAATGAATACAGTGAAAAACACCATGAAACGACTTTTTCTGCCATTGTGCTTGCTGCTGGTCCAGCCGGCGTGGGCGCAGAACGCCATCGAGGCGCTCGGGGTCAGCCAGCAAGGCAGCGATATTCTCGTGAAGCTGACGACCAGCCAGCCCCTTGCATCCGCCCCGGCAAGCTTCAGCGTGGCCAATCCGCCGCGCATTGCCTTTGACTTCCCGGGGGTCAAAAATGCGTTGGGGAGAAATTCACAAACAGTCAACGAAGGCGACCTGCGCAGCGTCAGTCTGGTCCAGGTCGGTGATCGTACGCGCGTCGTGCTGAACCTGAGGCAAGTGCGCCAGGCGACGACCCGGATCGAAGGCAAGGACCTGTACATCACCGTTGGCGGGGTGGCTACCGATTCGGTGGCGAAGGCCGAGCAATCGAGCATGCCGCAGTTCGCCCAGGCCAAGCCTTCCGCGGACCGCGCCAGCATCCGGGACATCAACTTTCGCCGAGGAAAGGGCGGTGAAGGCCGGGTCGTCGTTGATCTGTCCGACAGCAACGTCGGCATAGACGTCCGCCAGCAAGGCGCCAATCTGGTGGTCGAGTTCCAGAAAACCGACCTGCCGGATGCCTTGCGACGCCGGCTCGACGTGACGGATTTCGCTACGCCGATTACCACGGTGAATACGCTGTCCCAGGGCGAGAACATCCGCATGGTTATATCGCCCAAGGGGCTGTGGGAGCACAATGCCTACCAGAGCGACAACCAGTTCGTGGTCGAGGTGAAACCGCTGGTGGAAGATCCCAACAAGCTCGTACAGGGCGGCCGCCGGGGTTATCAGGGAGAAAAACTGTCCCTGAATTTCCAGAACATCGATGTTCGTGCCGTGCTGCAGGTGATCGCCGATTTCACCGACTTCAACATCATTACCAGCGATACCGTCGGCGGCAGCCTGACCCTGCGCCTCAAGGACGTTCCGTGGGACCAGGCCCTGGATATCATTCTGCAGGCGAAGGGCCTGGATATGCGCAAGAACGGCAACGTCATCTGGATTGCGCCGCGCGACGAACTGGCCGCCAAGGAAAAGCTGCAGCTGGAGTCACGCCAGCAAATCACGGACCTGGAGCCGGTCCGGACCGAAACCTTCCAGCTGAATTACCACAAGGCCAAATCGGTCTTCGACTTCCTGAAGAACAAGGACCAAACCGTTCTTTCCAAGCGTGGGTCGGTGATCGTCGATGAGCGCACCAACAAGCTCTTCGTTTCCGATACGCCCAACCGCCTGGAGGACGTGCGGAGGCTGATTTCGGAAATCGACTTGCCGGCCCGGCAAGTGATGATCGAAGCGCGCATTGTCGAGGCTGAGGACAACTTCAACAGGAACCTGGGTGCGCGCCTGGGCTACAACAGCAATGCAGCGAATCAGATACTCAACGATGGCGCGAAGATCCTGTTTGGCGGCGGGCTGGCGGCAACCGGATGGCAGACCGGCCAGATTTCCACGACGCCGAACTTCTTTACCAATAGCCTGACCACGAACCTGCCTTCGACGTCGATTACCGGCAAGCAGCCCGGGCAGTTTTCCTTCGTGCTGTTCAACAATGCCGCGACACGCTTCCTGAACCTTGAGGTGAGCGCGCTCGAGCAGGATGGCAGAGGCAAGATCATTTCCAGCCCGCGCGTTGTCACGGCCGACCAGGTGGAGGCGCTCATCGAGCAGGGCGTAGAAATCCCGTACCAGCAGGCCACCAGTTCCGGTGCGACCAGCATCTCCTTCCGCAAGGCCAACCTGGCGCTGAAGGTGAAGCCGCAGATCACGCCTGACGGCAGGGTCAATCTGACGGTCGACGTCAACAAGGACTCGCCGAACACCTTGATAGCAACCGGTGCCGGCGTCGCCATCGACACCAAGCACGTCAAGACCGAGGTGCTGGTCGAGAATGGCGGCACCGTGGTCATCGGCGGCATCTATACCCAGGATGACCGAAGCATCACGACACGCATTCCGGTGCTGGGCGACCTGCCGTACGTCGGATTCCTTTTCAAGCACAACGAGAAAAGGGACAACAAGACCGAGCTGCTGGTTTTCATCACGCCGAAGATCCTCAGCGAATCCCTTACCATGCGTTGAGGGCGCCGCAAGGCAATTCGCAGGGCCGGCTTCGCCGGCCCTTTCTTTTTACGGGAGCACAGGCGCCTGCTAAAATTCCTGCGTGAAAACCTGCGACAACATCTATTTCGTGGGCATGATGGGCGCGGGCAAGACGACGATCGGCCGGCATCTGGCGCGGCGTCTTAAGAAGCGCTTCGTCGATTGCGACCACGAAATCGAGGCGCGCACAGGGGTGCGCATTCCGGTTATTTTCGAAATCGAGGGTGAGTCCGGCTTTCGTCGCCGCGAGTCGCAAGTGTTGCTGTCGTTATCGGGGGAACATGACCTGGTGCTTGCCACGGGCGGCGGGGTGGTGCTGGATCCGCAGAACCGCAAGTGCCTTGCGGAAACCGGCCTGGTGATTTATCTGTGCGTGTTGCCGGACGAGTTGTATGCGCGCACGCGGCGCGACCGCAACCGTCCCCTCCTGCAGGTGGCTGATCCCCTGACGAAAATCCGGGAACTGCACCAGCAGCGCGATCCGCTGTATCGTGAAATTGCCGACCTCGTGCTCGAGGGCGGCGTGCGAACGCCCCTGGCGGTGGCGCGCCAGCTGGAACTGGAAATTCGGAAAAGATGCGAACCCTGAAGGTCGCGCTCGGTGCGCGCAGCTACCCCATCCATGTCGGAAATCACCTGCTGGAGAGGGGCGATCTCGTCCTGCCGCACCTTGGGGCGCCCCTGGCTGCCGTGGTCAGCAATGAGACGGTGGCGCCGCTGTACCTGCCCGGCCTGGCCGGCGCCTTGCGTGCCGCCGGGGTACAGGTCACGGAAATCGTCCTGCCGGACGGCGAACAGTTCAAGAACTGGCAGACCCTCAACCGCATTTACGATGCGCTGCTGGAAAACCGCTGCGAGCGTGCCACGACGATCATCGCCCTGGGTGGCGGCGTCATCGGCGACCTGGCCGGGTTTGCCGCTGCGACCTATCAGCGCGGCGTCCCCTTCATCCAGGTGCCGACGACCTTGCTGGCGCAGGTGGACTCCTCGGTGGGGGGGAAAACCGGGATCAACCATCCTCTCGGCAAGAACATGGTCGGCGCCTTCTGGCAGCCGCGCCTGGTAATGGCCGACACGGACACCCTGCGCACCTTGCCTGAACGGGAGCTGTGCGCCGGACTGGCCGAGGTGATCAAGTACGGCTTGATCCGCGACCTGCCCTTCTTCGCATGGCTGGAAGGGAACATGGAACGGCTGCGGGCGCGCGAACCCGGGGCGCTGACCCATGCCATCGAGCGTTCCTGCGCCAACAAGGCCGAGGTGGTGGCGGCCGACGAAACCGAATCCGGCGTGCGCGCCCTGCTCAACCTCGGCCACACCTTCGGCCATGCCATCGAGGCCGGACTGGGCTATGGCGAGTGGCTGCATGGTGAAGCGGTCGCTGCCGGTACCGTGATGGCGATGGAACTGTCACGTCGCATGGGTTGGCTGGGCGAGGCGGATCTGGCAAGAACCGTCTCGCTGTTCGAGCGGGCCGGATTGCCCACACAGGGCCCCGCGCTGGGCGCGGACCGCTATCTGGAATTGATGGCCCTGGACAAGAAGGTCACGGCGGGCAAGCTGCGCCTGGTCCTGCTCGAAGCCATCGGTCGCGGGGTGATCCGCAGTGATGTTCCTGAAGCGGAGTTGCGTGCCGCCATAGGGGCCTGCTGCCGTGGCTGAACTGGCCCGCTATGCCGTGTCTGAGGCGCACTCGAAGGGGCGGCGGCACCCCGAGCCGACGCCGGCGGCGCGCAGCGAATTCCAGCGCGATCGCGACCGCGTCGTGCATTCGACGGCGTTCCGTCGCCTCGAATACAAGACCCAGGTATTCGTCAATCACGAAGGTGACCTGTTCCGCACGCGCCTGACGCACAGCATCGAGGTGGCGCAGATCGCACGCACCCTGGCGCGCGCGATGCAACTGAACGAGGACCTGGCCGAAGCCATTGCGCTGGCCCATGACCTGGGCCATACCCCATTCGGGCACGCCGGGCAGGATGCACTGAATGCCTGCATGCGCGATCACGGCGGCTTCGAGCACAACCTGCAGAGCCTGCGCACCGTCGACCTGCTGGAGGAGCGCTATGGCGCCTTCGACGGCCTCAACCTGACCTATGAGACGCGTGAAGGCATCCTCAAGCATTGCGCGCCTAAAAAAGCCCATGAACTCGGCGACCTCGGCCGTCGCTTCATCGAGGGCTCCCAGCCCTCGATCGAGGCGCAATTGTGCAACCTCGCCGACGAAATCGGCTACAACAACCATGATGTGGACGACGGCCTGCGTTCCGGCCTGCTCACGCTGGATCAGCTGGATGAGGTGGGTATCTGGGCGCGGCATGTCGCCGAGGTGCGCCGTGTCTACCCGCAGATCGGCGGACGCCGCCTGATCCACGAAACGGTGCGGCGCATGATCAATTCCCTGGCGGTCGACCTGATCGAGGAAACACGGCGCAACGTCGCCGCAGCCGCTGTTGATTCCATCGAGGACGTGCGCAAGGCGCCGCCGCTGGCGGCCTTCAGCGTGGGCATGCATCTCGAGCACAAGGAGCTCAAGCATTTCCTGCGCATCAACCTCTACCAGCACTATCAGGTATTGCGCATGACCAACAAAGCGCGCCGCATCATCACCGACCTGTTCGGGGCCTTCATGGAGGATCCGCGCCTGCTGCCGCCGCAGTACCAGCAGATGGCAAAAGCCGACAAGCCGCGGGCCATCGCCGACTATGTCGCCGGCATGACCGACAGGTATGCCATACGCGAACACCGGCGCCTGTTCGCGGTTGGCGAGATATGACCGAAGGAAGTGCACTGCCCCTCGCGGGATAAGCCAGGCTATCCCCTCCCAGAAGTATTCCTTCTTGAAGAAGCCCTCTTTTGGCGGTATATTTCACGGTTCGCCCTGACGGTTAAGGAGAAGCCGGTGCGCCCCACTATGCGCCGGCTTTTTTCACGACCGCAGCCTGCTTGCCCATCCGGCGTGGGCGCAGCGCCCCGGCTGACCGGCCGGGACCGATTTGTGTTGAGGAAACTGAAATGATCCTCCCCCAGCAGCAGGGTCTTTACGACCCCACCAACGAACATGACGCCTGCGGCGTCGGCTTTGTCGTCAACATCAAGAACCGGAAAAGCCACGCGATCGTCGAGCAGGGCCTGCAGATACTGAAAAACCTCGAGCATCGCGGCGCCACCGGCTACGATCCGTTGCTCGGCGACGGCGCCGGCATCCTGATCCAGACGCCGGACAGCTTTTTCCGGGAGGAGATGGCGCTACAGGGCGTCACCCTGCCGGCCCTTGGCAACTATGGTGTCGGTGTGGTGTTCCTGCCGCAAAACCAGTCAAGCCGCCGTGCCTGCGAGCAGGAAATCGAGCGCTCCATCCGCGAGGAGGGACAGACGGTACTCGGCTGGCGCGACGTGCCGCGCGACAATCGCGGCCTGGCCCAGGCCGCCAAGGACATCGAACCGGTGGTGCGCCAGGTCTTCATCGGCGCCGGCAAGGGGGTCAAGGATACCGACGCCCTGGAGCGCAAGCTCTACATCATCCGCAAGGCATCGGGCCACCACATCCAGGCGCTGAAGCTCGCGGACGGCAAGATGTTCTATGTGCCTTCCATGTCGGCACGCACCGTCCTCTACAAGGGCATGCTGCTGGCCTACCAGGTCGGCGAGTACTATCTCGACCTGCAGGATCCGCGCATGGAAACCGCGCTGGCCCTGGTGCACCAGCGTTTCTCCACCAACACCTTTCCGACCTGGGACCTGGCGCATCCGTTCCGCATGATCGCCCACAACGGCGAGATCAACACGCTGCGCGGCAACGTCAACTGGATCCGCGCCCGCCAGAAGGCGATCTCCTCGCCCGTGCTGGGCAAGGATCTCGACAAGGTCTGGCCGCTGATCTACGACGGCCAGTCGGATTCGGCCTCCTTCGACAATGCGCTGGAGCTGCTGGTGATGGGCGGCTACAGCCTCGCCCACGCCATGATGCTGCTGATTCCCGAAGCCTGGGCCGGCAACCCGCTCATGGACGAGGAGCGACGCGCCTTCTACGAATACCACGCCGCCATGATGGAGCCGTGGGACGGCCCCGCCGCCGTGGCATTCACCGACGGCCGCCAGATCGGCGCCACGCTGGACCGCAACGGCCTGCGGCCGGCGCGCTACCTCGTCACCGACGACGACCTGGTGGTGATGTCCTCGGAGATCGGCGTGCTGCCCATTCCGGAGGAGCGCATCGTCAAGAAATGGCGGCTGCAGCCCGGCAAGATGTTCCTCATCGATCTGGAACAGGGGCGCATCATCGACGACGTCGAGCTCAAGCGGAGCCTGTCGCAGGCACGCCCCTACCGCGCCTGGATCGAGAAGACGCGCTACTTCCTCGACGACCTGCCGGCCGCAGGCGAAAAGCCGGCCGCGCAGGCATCGCTGCTCGATGCCCAGCAGGCCTTTGGCTATTCGCAGGAGGACATCAAGTTCATTCTGCAGCCGATGGCCACCGCCGCCGAGGAGGCCACCGGCTCGATGGGCAACGATTCCGCCCTGCCGGTGCTGTCCGGCAAAAACAAGCCGCTCTACGGCTACTTCAAGCAGCTCTTCGCCCAGGTGACGAACCCGCCGATCGACCCGATCCGCGAGGAGATCGTCATGTCGCTGACATCCTTCATCGGACCGAAGCCGAACCTGCTGGGCATCGACGAAACCGACCCGATGCTGCGCCTCGAAGCGCACCATCCGGTGCTGTCCGGCCGAAATCTCGCCAAGCTCGTCAATATCGACAAGCTGACCGGCGGACGCTTCCGCGCGCTGGTGCTGGACATCACCTATCCGGCCAGGCAGGGCGCGGCCGGGATGGAGCGGGCGCTGGCCAAGTTGCGCGAAGCCGCCGAGAAGGCGGTCGGCAAGTGCAACGTGCTGATCCTGTCGGACCGTGCGGTTTCACGCGACCGCGTCGCCATCCCGGCGCTGCTGGCCTGCTCCGGCGTGCACCATCACCTCGTGCGCCACGGGCTGCGTACCAGCGCCGGCCTGGTGGTGGACACCGGTTCGGCGCGCGAAGTGCATCATTTCGCCCTCCTGGCCGGATACGGTGCCGAGGCGGTCTGCCCCTGGCTCGCTTTCGAGACCCTCGCCGACATGGCCCCTGCCCTGAAAATCGAAGCGAAGGAGGCCAGGAAACGCTTCATCAAGGCCATCAACAAGGGACTGCTCAAGGTCATGTCCAAGATGGGCATTTCCACCTACCAGTCCTATTGCGGCGCGCAGATCTTCGAGGCCATCGGCCTCAATTCGGCCTTCGTCGGCGAGTACTTCACCGGCACCGCCAGCAATGTGCAGGGCATCGGCATTGCCGAGGTGGCCGAGGAAGCCGTGCGCACGCATCGCGCGGCGTTCGGTGGCGATCCGGTGCTCGCCAATGCGCTCGATGCCGGCGGGGAGTATGCCTGGCGGGTGCGCGGCGAGGAGCACATGTGGACGCCGGATTCCATCGCCAAGCTGCAGCACGCCACGCGTTCCGGCAAGTACGACACCTACAAGGAATATGCGCAGCTGATCAACGACCAGTCGAAGCGCCACATGACGCTGCGCGGCCTGTTCGAGATCCGTCCGGCCGGCAAGCCGGTGCCGCTGGAAGAGGTCGAGCCCGCCAGGGAGATCGTCAAGCGCTTTGCCACCGGCGCCATGTCCCTCGGCTCGATCTCGACCGAGGCGCATACCACGCTGGCCATCGCCATGAACCGCATCGGCGGCAAGTCGAACACCGGTGAGGGCGGCGAGGATGCCGCGCGCTATCAGGCGCTGAAGGGCGGCGAAACGCTGGCCGGGCTGATCGGCAAGGGCCGCATCGAGCGCGACATCACGCTTGCGACAGGGGATTCGCTGCGCTCGAAAATCAAGCAGGTGGCTTCCGGCCGCTTCGGCGTCACCGCCGAGTATCTGGCCAGCGCCGACCAGATCCAGATCAAGATGGCGCAGGGCGCCAAGCCCGGCGAGGGCGGGCAACTGCCCGGCCACAAGGTTTCCGAGTACATCGCCAAGCTGCGCTTCTCGGTGCCGGGGGTCGGCCTGATTTCGCCGCCGCCCCATCACGATATCTACTCGATTGAGGACCTGGCCCAGCTTATCCACGACCTGAAGAACGCCAACCCGAGGGCTTCCATATCGGTGAAGCTGGTGTCGGAAACGGGCGTCGGCACGGTGGCGGCGGGCGTGTCGAAGGCCAAGGCCGACCACGTCACGATTTCCGGCTATGACGGCGGCACGGGCGCGTCGCCCCTGTCCTCCATCAAGCACGCCGGCACGCCCTGGGAACTCGGCCTGGCCGAGACCCAGCAGACGCTGGTGCTCAATCGCCTGCGCGGCCGCATCGTCGTCCAGGTGGATGGACAGATGAAGACCGGCCGCGACGTGCTGATCGGGGCGCTGCTCGGCGCCGACGAGTTCGGCTTTGCCACGGCGCCGCTGGTCGTGGAAGGCTGCATCATGATGCGCAAATGCCATCTCAACACCTGCCCGGTGGGGGTGGCCACCCAGGACCCGAAGCTGCGCAAGAAGTTCACCGGCCAGCCGGAGCACGTGGTGAACTATTTCTTCTTCGTTGCCGAAGAAGTGCGCGAGCTGATGGCGCAGCTGGGCATCCGCCGCTTCGATGAGCTGATTGGCCGTTCCGACCTGCTGGACATGAAGCGCGGCATCGCGCACTGGAAGGCCAAGGGACTCGATTTCAGCAGGATCTTCGCCCAGCCGAAGGTGCCGGCCGAGGTGGCGCGCCATCAATGCGAGACGCAGGATCACGGGCTGGCTCGCGCCCTCGACCATCAATTGATCGAGAAGGCGGCGCCGGCGCTGGAAAAGGGCCGGAAGGTGGCCTTTGAACTGTCGGTGCGCAACGTCAATCGCACCGTCGGCACCATGCTTTCGCATGAGGTCGCGAGCCGCTACGGACACGCCGGCCTGCCGGACGACACTATCCACGTCAAGCTCGGCGGCACCGCCGGCCAGAGCTTCGGCGCCTTCCTGGCGAAGGGCATCACGCTGGAACTCACCGGCCAGGCCAACGATTATGTCGGCAAGGGCCTGTCGGGCGGGCGCATCATCGTCCGGCCCTCGCCGGCCTTCCGCGGCACGCCCGAGGAGAACATCATCATCGGCAACACGGTGCTCTACGGCGCGATCGCCGGCGAGAGCTATTTCCGCGGCGTCGCCGGCGAGCGCTTCGCGGTGCGCAACTCCGGCGCGACGGCGGTGGTGGAGGGCGTCGGCGACCACGGCTGCGAATACATGACGGGCGGCACGGTGGTCGTGCTCGGCCAGACCGGGCGCAACTTCGCCGCCGGCATGAGCGGCGGCGTCGCCTATGTGCTGGACGAGGCGGGCGGCTTCGAGAAGCGCTGCAACCTGTCCATGGTGGCGCTCGAGCCGGTGCCGGAGGAAGAGGCGGCGAGCGAGACGGGCGAGATCGAATCCCACGGCAAGGTGGATGTGCGCCATCTCGGCCGCGCCGACGACGAGCTGCTGCGTTCCCTCATCGAGAAGCACGCGCAATATACCGACAGCGCCCGCGCCCGGCACATCCTGTCGAACTGGGACCGCTACCGCGGCAAGTTCGTCAAGGTCATGCCCAATGAATATCGCCGCGCGCTCAGCGAAATGGCCGCTCGGAAAAACCAGCTAGAGGCAGCGTAATGGGAAAGCCAACCGGATTCATGGAATTCCAGCGCCTGTCCGAGGCCTACGAGGCCAAGGACGAGCGCCTGAAGCACTATCGCGAATTCGTTCACCACCTGACTGACGAACAGGCCGCCCAGCAGGGCGCGCGCTGCATGGACTGCGGCATCCCGTTCTGCTCGAGCGGCTGCCCGGTGAACAACATCATCCCGGACTGGAACGACCTGGTCTATCGCGGCAACTGGAAGCAGGCCATCGAGGTGCTGCATTCCACCAACAACTTTCCCGAAGTCACCAGCCGCATCTGCCCGGCGCCCTGCGAGGCGGCGTGCACGTTGAACATCAATGACGACGCGGTCGGCATCAAGTCGATCGAGCATGCCATCATCGACAAGGCCGGCGAGAACGGCTGGGTGCTGCCGCAGCCGCCGCTGAAGAAGACCGGCAGGAAAGTGGCGGTCGTCGGCTCCGGCCCGGCCGGCCTCGCCGCCGCCCAGCAGCTGGCACGCGTTGGGCATGACGTCACGGTGTTCGAGAAGAACAGTCGCATCGGCGGCCTGATGCGCTACGGCATCCCCGACTTCAAGCTCGACAAGCGCCTGATCGACTGGCGCATGGCCCAGCTCGAGGCCGAGGGCGTCAGGTTCAGGACCGGCGTGATGGTAACGAAATCGTCCATGCCGCAGGGCGTAGCCAACGATGCGGCAAAGACGATTGCCGCCGACAGGCTGGCCAGGGATTTCGATGCAGTGGTGCTGGCCGGCGGCGCGGAGCATCCGCGCGACCTGCCGATCCCCGGCCGCGCGCTCGGCGGCGTGCATTTCGCCCTGGAATTCCTCATCCCGCAGAACAAGGAAGTTGCCGGCGACGGCAGGAATCCGATTTCCGCCCGCGGCAAGCACGTCGTCGTCATCGGCGGCGGCGATACCGGCTCGGACTGCGTCGGCACCTCCAACCGCCATGGTGCCGCCTCGATCACCCAGTTCGAGCTGCTGCCGCAGCCGCCAGTGAAGGAAAACGGGGCGCTCACCTGGCCTTACTGGCCGATGAAGCTGCGCACCTCCTCTTCCCACGAGGAAGGCTGCAGCCGCGACTGGTCCGTCGCCACCAAGGAATTCATTGGCGAGAAGGGAAAGCTGAAAGCGCTCAAGGTCGTCCGCCTCGAATGGAAGGACGGCAGGATGGCCGAGATTCCCGGCAGCGAATTCATCGTCAAGGCCGATTTGGTTTTTCTCGCCATGGGCTTTGTCTCGCCCGTGGGCGGCGTGCTCGATGCCTTCGGCGTCGACAAGGACGCCCGCGGCAATGCGAAGGCTGGGACCGATGGCGAGGGCTGCTACCGGACGAACGCCGACAAGGTCTTCGC
>Ga0209477_1000397_pt1 | contig 27006 bp, 29 predicted proteins | sample KloWWTupernatant_FD_187180 | JGI IMG/M metagenome (GOLD analysis project Ga0209477, IMG submission 187180) | Active sludge microbial communities from Klosterneuburg, Austria, studying microevolution and ecology of nitrifiers - Klosterneuburg... | ecosystem: Engineered > WWTP > Aerobic digester >...
TACCGCGGCCGCGGCTCTGGAGGCCGGCTGAGCCTGACCAAGCCCCGGAACGCCGGCTGAGCCTGACGAAGCCCCGGGACGCCGGCTGAGCCTGACGAAGCCCTTCTCGCCCTTCGGCAGGCTCAGGGACCGTTACCGCGGGAGCACGTCAGGGGGCGTTACTGCGGGAGCACCCGGAACTCGACCTTGCCGGCCAGTAGGTCGGCGGCCACCAGGGTCGCGGGCACCTGTTCGCCGAGGACGAGTTCGGTGCCTCGGATCTTCGCTTCCACTGCCGGGTCGGGCAACTGCAGGACGCCGTAGTCGTCCTCGGGGTCGACCTCGAGGACAGTGCCGGTGAACGTGCGTCCGAGGCTGGGCGCGAGCACCATCGCCTCGACCAGGTCGACCGTTCCTCGCTCGTACTTCTTCGCGCGGCGACCCGACTCCTCCATCAGCGGCGGCAGTTGCGGCAACGCAGCGGCCGCCCAATCGGGCACATCGGTCCCGGTTGAGATCGCGACACAGATCTCGCCCGAGTACCGGTCCACCAAGCGCCTTAGCGGCGCGGTCGTGTGCGCGTACGGGGCCGCGATCGCCGCATGGATCGGCTGATCGGGCAGCGTCCCCTGGAAGGCCTGGTAACCCGCCCCACGGAACAGCAGGGTGCACGCGTTCAGCATCGCCGCGTGGGCGGGCACGGACGCGTTCAGACTGCGCACGAACTCGGGGTAGTCCATGGCCAGCGGCCACTTGATGCCCAAAGCGGACGCCGTGCGGCGCAGCTTGCCCAGCGAACTGTCCCTCGCCGGAGGCAGCGTGCGGAGGATGCCCACCTTCGCTTCCGACATCATCGCGGCTGCCGCCATTCCGGTGGCCAACGACATCTGCGCGTTCCAGTCCTCGATTGGCAGCGGCGCACGGAACACCAACGACCAATGCGAATCGCTGGCCACGATCTCCTGCTCGGGCACCGACAGGCTGACGCCACCACGGGCCGCCTCTATCTCCAGCCGCAACTTGCCCACCGTGCGCAGAAGTTCCAGCTGCTCACCGCCGCGGCCCGCGTCCAGATCCGCCTGCGCGCCGGTGTAGGTCAGCTTCGCGCGGCTGCGGACCATACCTCTCGCCACGCGCGCGGCGACCATCTCGCCCGAGCTGTCCAGCGTCAGCTCCCAGATCAGCGCCGGGGCATCGTGGCCGGGCAGCAGGCTGGCCGCGCCCTCGGACAGCGCGGGCGGGTGCAGCGGTGTCCGCCTGGTCGGTGCGTACAGGGTCTCGCCGCGTGCGTGCGCTTCCGCGTCCACCCGTCCACCTGGGACGACGAACGCGGCCACGTCGGCGATCGCGTACCGAAGCACGTAGCCACGATCCCGTCGGGAGAGGTGGAACGCCTGGTCGAGGTCCATCGACCCCTCGGGGTCGAGCGTGACGAACTCGATGTCGGTGCAGTCCCGCGACGGCAGGGTCGGGTTCCGCGCGGACTCCTCCGCCTCGCTGAGCACGTCCTCGGGGAACCGGCCGGGCACGCCCAGGCTGGCTCGCAGCCGGCGTAGGCCCTCGGCCAGCGCGGGCGGCTCGTTGGTGCGAAGGGACAGGTAACGGCTCGGCATGTTTCCTCCTCAGCTACGGCGGCGGGGTTGCCCATTCAGTGCGGCATTGACCAGGGCGTCCGCAGCCGAGTTCAGCTCGCGAGGCACCCACGTCCAGATGGTTCGAACCGGACGCAGCTGTTGCGCCTTCGAGGCCAGCGGCACCATGTCCGGGTGTTTCACCTTCCAGCGGCCGGCCATCTGCTCGATCACCAGCTTGGAGTCCATCCGCACCTCCACGGTCGCGTTCGGATCGAGCGCTTTCGCCATCTCGAGGCCGGCGATCAGCGCCGAGTACTCGGCAACGTTGTTGGTGGCCGTGCCGAGGCCCAACCCCTCGCAGTTCAGTACCTCGCCGGTCTCGGCATCGCGGACGAGCGCGCCGTACGCCGCCGGGCCGGGATTGCCGCGCGAGCCGCCGTCCGCCTCGATCACCAGGCGGCGTGAGCTTCGTTGCCCGAGCGCGTCGTCGGGCTCAATGGCTTCGGCAGGCTCAGCCAGTGGGTCGTCCAGATCGAAGAGCCCCGGACGCACCTGCGGCTTGATCGGGGCGCGCGCCATCAGGCCTCCACGGAACCGGTGCGCACCAGCAGCCGCTCGCACTCCTCACAGCGGAGCACGTCGTCCGGGGCGGCGGCGGCATAGGCCTGCAGTGCGATCGGGGTGGCCTCAAGTTGGCAGCCGCCGCACCGGCGTCCCTTGAGCGGAGCGGCGCCCGTCCCGCCCAAATGAACGCGGATCCGGTCGTACAGCGCCAGCAGGTCGGCAGGTATCTCGGCGGCGATCCCGTCGCGGACTCCCCGGTGCTGGCTGATCTCGGCGTCCAGTTCGCCCGCCTGGGCGTCGCGGGACGAGATCAGTGCGCGCGCAGAGGTCTCGAGCTCGCTCAGTTCCTCGGCCAGCCGGTCGTGCTCGGCGGTGGCTGTCTCGAGCTGCTCCATCACCTCGAGCTCGATGTCCTCCAGGTCGGAGATGCGCCGGCCGAGATGGGTGATCTCGTCGAGCATCGCGTTGAGCTGCTTGGGATCGGTGATCACACCGTTATCCACCCGGTGCTGGTCGCGCACCCGGCGCTCCCGCACCGGCACCAGGTCGGACTCCGCCTTGTCGAGCTCGAGCTGCAGGTCGGCGACCCGCGTCCGGGCGGCCACCAGGGACTCGGCCAGCTTGGCGCGAGCGACCCGTGCCTCGGCGATCGCGGCGTGCTCGGGCAGGGACTTGCGCCGGTGCTCGAACTGGGAGATGGCGGTGTCGTGGGCCTGCAAGTCGAGCAAGCGAAGCTGGGCCGTAGCGGCAGCCTTCATCTGGAGCCTCCTGAAGTTGTGCAACCCGACTCTATGGTGCCCGCGACGGTGCAGTCACCACCGGATGCGGGGATAGCATCGCCTTCATGACCGACCAGCCCGTCGCCGAGCCCCGTCCCGCCCTGCCGAACCGGCAGATCCCGTTCTCGGACGCGTTCCGCGCCTTCATCCCCGAAGGCTGGGCCGATTACCCGGACGCTCCACCCGCGCTGCTCCCTACGGCATCTTCCGCCGCGGCGCACCGGCGCGCGCTGGCGGACGCCTACCCCGGCGAGCGATTGGTGATCCCCGCCGGCGGGCTGAAGATCCGGGCCAACGACACCGACTACCGCTTCCGGCCGCATTCGGCATTCGCCTGGCTCACCGGGCTGGGTGCCGATCGCGAACCGGACGCCGTCCTGGTGCTGGAACCGACCGACGCCGGCCACGAAGCCACCCTGTACTTCAAGCCGCGGGCGCCCCGGACCGACCCCGAGTTCTACGCAGACTCACGCTACGGGGAAATGTGGGTGGGCACCCGCGAGTCCTTGTCCGAGATGACCGCGATGACCGGGCTGTCGTGCGCGCCCATCTCGGAACTGGACGGAGCGCTGGCCAAGAACTTCGCCGCGACTGGGGTCCGGCTGCTGGCCAACGCGGACCGGGCCATCACCGACCGCGTCGACGCTCTGCGCACCGAGGCCGATATCTCGGCGAAGGAGACCGACGAGGCCTTCGAAGTGACGCTCTCGGAGGCGCGCCTCGTGAAGGACGCGTTCGAGCTCGACCAGCTCCGGCAGGCCTGCGCCGATACCGCGGTCGGTTTCGAGGCGGTGGTCGCCGATCTGCCTGAGGTCGTCCGTCGTGGCCGGGGCGAGCGTTGGGTTGAGGGCGTCTTCGGGCTGCACGCCAGGCACCTGGGCAACGGGATCGGGTACGACACCATCGCCGCGTCCGGCGACCACGCGAACACGCTGCACTGGATCCGCAACGACGGCGACATCCGTCCCGGGGACCTGCTGTTGCTGGACGCCGGGGTCGAGGTCGAGTCGCTGTATACGGCCGACATCACCCGCACTCTCCCGGTGTCGGGCACCTTCAACCCCACCCAGCGCAAGGTGTACGAAGCGGTGCTGGCCGCGCAAGGTGCCGGCATCGCAGCGGCCAAGCCGGGCGCGAAGTTCTCCGAGATCCATGCCGCCGCGGTGGCCGTGATCGCGCAGCATCTGGAGGAGTGGGGTCTGCTTCCGGTGAGCGCGGCCGAATCCCTGGACCCGACTGTCGGCGGCCACCACCGGCGCTGGATGGTGCATGGCACGTCACACCACCTAGGCCTGGACGTTCACGACTGCGCGCAGGCGCGCCAGGAGAGCTACCGGGACGGTGAGCTGAAGCCGGGAATGGTAGTGACGGTGGAGCCGGGCCTGTACTTCAAGGCCACCGACCTGCTGGTTCCCGAGGAGTACCGCGGTATCGGCGTGCGGATCGAGGACGACATCGCGATCACCGAGACCGGCTGCGAGATCCTCTCCAGTCGCCTGCCGCGCACCGCGGACGACGTCGAGGCCTGGATCGCCGGCATCTGGTCGCGCTGACCCGCCCGCCGTTCAGCACCGACAGCTCTGAAACGGGACAAACCTGACACGTATGGGAGTCTCCCTCGGGATGGCGGCGAGGTCGCGTCGCGGACGGTAGTTCTGTCCCACAGTCCGCCCCACCCTCCGAATGGGCCAAAGCTGCCGCCCATGGGTGCTGCGCTCACAGTTCCGCGAGTTGGGACCAGCCAGTGGCAGAAATGTCCCGTTCCGCTCAGGGGCCCTACAGTTTCCGTTGCCGCAGCAAGAGCGTTTCAGAGCAGACAAGGAGCTGGCGTGTCCGATCCGAAGCAGACGAAGGTGGTCCTCGACGAGTCCCAGATGCCCACGCACTGGTACAACCTCGTCGCCGACCTGCCGACCCCGCCGCCGCCGCACCTGCACCCCGGCACGCAGCAGCCGCTGGTCCCAGAAGACCTCGCCGCGCTGTTCCCGATGGGCCTGATCGCCCAGGAGGCGTCCACCGAACGTTGGATCGAGATCCCGCAGGAGGTGCATGACATCTACCGGCTGTGGCGGCCATCCCCCTTCTACCGAGCACACCGCTTGGAGAAGGCCCTGGGTACCACCGCCCGGATCTACTACAAGTACGAAGGCGCGTCCCCGGTGGGCAGCCACAAGACCAACTCCGCGGTGCCGCAGGCCTACTTCAACAAGCTCGCCGGACGTACCCGGCTGACCACCGAGACCGGTGCCGGCCAGTGGGGCTCAGCCCTGGCCTTCGCGTGCCAGGTGTTCGGACTGAGCTGCGATATCTGGCAGGTGCGCTCGAGCTATGAGGGCAAGCCCTACCGACACGTGCTGATGGAGACCTTCGGCGCGTCGGTGGTGGCCAGCCCGTCCGAACTCACAGAGGCCGGACTCGCGCTGCGTGAGCAGTTCCCGGACACCACCGGCTCGTTGGGCATGGCGATCAGCGAGGCCGTGGAGGCCGCTGCGAAGGACGAGAACGCAAGCTATTCACTGGGTTCGGTGCTGAACCACGTTGCCCTGCACCAGACCGTGATCGGCCAGGAGGCACTACTGCAGCTGAAGCTGTTCGGCGAGGAATCCGCCGACTACCTGTTCGCGTGCGCCGGCGGCGGCTCGAACCTGGCCGGGATCAGCTTCCCGTTCATCAGGGAGAACCTCGAGGGCCGTGCGCAGACCAAGATCGTGGCTTGCGAGCCGAAGGCGGCGCCTTCGCTGACCGAGGGCGAGTACAAGTACGACTTCGGCGACACCGCGCACCTGACGCCGCTGCTGAAGATGTACAGCCTTGGCCCGGACTTCGTGCCGGACCCCGTCCACGCCGGCGGCCTGCGCTACCACGGCATGTCCCCGCTGGTGAGCCACTGCTACCACGAGGGCCTGATCGACGCGATCGCAGTGAGGCAGCTGGACGCCTTCGAGGCCGGCGTGATGTTCGCCCGGGCCGAAGGCATCGTGCCCGCGTCCGAATCGAACCATGCCATCGCCGGAGCGATCCTGCAGGCTCGGGCAGCCACCGAAGCCGGCGAGTCGCCGGTGATCGTGATCGGCGTCTCGGGGTCGGGCCAGCTCGACCTGCCCGCCTACGCCGAGTTCTTGGCCGGCAACATGGCCGACAGCTGAGCCACCTGCACCGGAGGCACCAATGAGGGGTGGGACGCGCGATGTCGCGTCCCACCCCTCATTGTTTGGCTCAGGCGCCAGCAACCGCTGTGACGTTGGCTATCAGCCGGCGCGGTTACTCCGCGGGACGGTCAGGCTTAGGCTCGGTCGCGTCGGGTGCGTCCGCTGCCGGGGGCTCGGCCGGGGTGGGTGCGCTCGACTGCGTAGCCGGTGCGCTAGCGTCCGTCGACGGCTGGTAACCGGACGGGGCGTAGCCCCCGGCAGGAGCCTGACCGTAGCCCGGCTGCGGGTAGCCGGTCTGGGGGTAGGGCTGTTGGGGGTAGGGCTGGCCGCCGTAGGGCTGCTGGCCATAGCCGGGCGCAGGCGCTTGGGGGTATCCGACGGGGCCATAGCCGGATTGCGTCGGCACACCCTGGCCCGGGGCCGCCACCGGATTGAACTGAGCGGCTCGGGCACCTGGCATGTTCGTCATGAGCTCGCGTGCCTGGGTGGCAACCTTGTGCTCGGCGAGCAACTCGTACTTGGTGGCCACGGTCTGCGATACCGAGGTGAAGTCGCGCTTGCCTTGGCTCATCCAGTACGTCAGTGCGGCCATCGCGATACCGACCACGATGCCGATCACCAATGCATAGACCACCAGCAGCAGGAAGTTCGCAGTGGGCATGAACAGCCACATCAGCAGCGTGATCATGATGCCGGTCGAGATACCGCTCTGCACTCCCTGGCCGATCACCGTCCCCCAGCTGCGTCGACCGAGAACACGTTCGATCGAGCGAAGGTCGGTACCGACGATGCAGAGGTTCTCGACCGGGAACCGGGCATCGGCCAGGTAGTCCACGACGTGCTGGGCCTCGTCGTAGGTGTTGAACACCCCCACCGATTGCGGGTACTCCAGCTTGAACAGGCTGCTCATCTTCACCGGCTGGCTCATCGGTTCTCCTCCATTCCCGCGGCCCGTCCCCGGGCCAGGATTGCGGCGGCCAGCTTAACCCCGGCCTCGTCGACCATCTCATCGTCCACGACGATCGCGCCCACCGCTCCCCCAGCCAACTCGGTGGCCTCGCGATAGGCGGCGCAGATGCGCTGCGCCCGCTCGAAATCTGCCGCCCTCGGGGAGAACACCTGATTACCGACGTCCACCTGTGCGGGGTGCAGTACCCACTTGCCGTCGTAGCCCAGAGCGGCGCTCAACTCGGCAGAACGGCGGAAGCCGTCCACGTCGCGGATCGCCACGAACGGTCCGTCAATCGCCTGCAGTCCGTGTGCCCGCGCGGCCACCAGGATCGACATCAGAACATGATGGAACGCGTCCGCCGGATAACCGGCCGGCTGTGCACCGACGTTCAGGCCGCCCATTCCCAAGCTGGCCATGAAGTCGCCCGGACCGAACACCAGGCTGGCCAGGCGCGGGCTGGCCGCAGCGATCTCGGTCACGTGCAGCAGGCCGATCGCGTCCTCGATCTGAACCTCCAGCGAGATCCGGCCGACCGACAGCCCCGCGTTGTGTTCGACCTGGGTGAGCAGTAGGTCGAGTGCCTGAACCTGGGCTGCCGACTGCGCCTTCGGGAGCACCAGCGCGTCCAGTCGATCGCCGGCGCGCGAGACCACGTCGATCACATCGCCGTAGGTCCATGGGCTCTCCCAGCCGTTCACCCGGACGGTGACCAAGCCGGCCGCGAAACCGGCATCGCTGGTCAGCGCAGCGACGATCCGCTCTCGCGACTCCACCTTCACCGCGGGTGCGACAGCGTCCTCGAGGTCGAGGAACAAGCCGTCCACAGCCAGCGTCCGAGCCTTCTCGATGAACCGGTCCGATGAGCCGGGCACGGCGAGGATGGTGCGGCGAGGCACGGCACGATCGGTGGTCACGTGGCAAGCCTATTGCAGGGTGCCGACAGCCGGTCCGGACGCCGCCCGGCCGACCGGACAGATTGCTCCCACAAGCGCGGCGGGCCGGGCGGGAGGTCCACACTGGTGTCGTGGAGACCATCGACCTGCGCCGCGACCTTCGCCATCTGTATTCGCCCAAGCCCGGACACTTCGAACTCGTGGACCTGCCGGAGTTGAACTACTTCACCATCGTCGGCCAGATCGAGCCTGGCCTGGGCCCCAGCACGTCGCCGGGGTTCGCCCTTGCTATGGGCGCGCTCTACGGGTTGATCTACACCGTGAAGTACTCCGGTAAGAAACGTGCGGTGGAGCCGATCGATTTCCCGGTGATGCCCTTGGAGGGCCAGTGGTGGCTCACCGGCGGCACGTTCGATCTCGACCATCCCGACAACTGGGAGTACCGGATCCAGGTCGTGGTGCCTGACGTGATCGGACAGCACGACCTCGAGTCGGCCCTGACCGAGCTGCGCCGCAAGCGCGGTGACCTGCCAGAGTTCACCGGCCTGAGGCTGGAGAGGTTCGCTGAGGGCAAGTGCGCTCAGGTGATGCACGTCGGTCCGTACGCTACCGAGCCAGCCACCCTCGCCGGACTGCCGGCCTTCCTCGCCGAGCACGCTCTGGTCGACCTCGTCGGGCCCGCCGGTGGACGCCACCACGAGATCTATCTGGGCGACCCTCGCCGCGCTGCCCCGGAGAAGCTTCGGACGATCCTGCGCCACCCAGTTGCCGCCATCTAGTGCCGAGTGGTCAGACCAGCCGTCCGCGAAGCCGAAGAGCGGGCCGTCGAAGCCCGGCTGGTCCTCGGGACGGGCGCGGACGTCGGCCATCGACCTGCTCGTCCGGCATGAGTTCCTCGAACATGCTGCCGCCCCACCCTGCACAATCCGCATGCCGCGATAGCGCTAGGCACCCTGCGCATCGGCCCGTGGTGAACTTGTCGTGCGCCGCGTCCCAGGGGATGGGAGTGACGGCCCCCCGACCCCCACCCCCGAGTTGTCAGAACTTCACGGCGCTCTGGCGCCGTGAAGTTCTGACAACTCGGGGGTGGGGGTGGGGTTGGGGGGTGGGGGAGGCTCAGACTGGGGTGACGCCGAGCTTGAAGCCGACCAGATTGCGCTTGCGGGCGGCTAGGCGGTCAGCCAGGGCCAGCAGCGCTTGGGCGGCCGGACGCTCGGGGCCGGTCGCAACCAACGGGACGCCGAGATCGCCGCCGGCGGCAAGCTGCGGGTCCATGGGGATCTCGGCCAGCAAGGGCACCTCGTAGCCGAGCCGCGTGCTCAGCGTCCCAGCGACCTCGATACCGCCGCCGGTGCCGAAGACATCCACCCGGTGCAGGCGTTCACAGTGCGGGCAGGTGACGTCGAGGTAGGCCATGTTCTCGACCACACCGATCACCTTCTGCTCAAGCATCGAGGCCATCGTGCCTGCCCGCTCGGCCACCTCGGCGGATGCCTGCTGCGGTGTGGTGACCACGAGCACCTCGGCGTTGGGCAGCTTCTGGCCCAGCGAGAGCGCGACGTCGCCCGTGCCTGGCGGCAGGTCGACGATCAGGAAGTCGACATCGCCCCAATAGACGTCCGCGAGGAATTGCTGCAGCGCCCGGTCGAGGATCGGGCCGCGCCAGGCGATCACCTGATCGCGGCTGGTCTTCAGCATGCCGATCGAGATCACCCGCAGCCCCATCGACGGCACCGGCATGATCATGCCGTCCACCGAGGTCGGGGACGCGTCCATCAGGCCGAGCATCTGCGGGATCGAGTGACCGTAGATGTCCGCGTCCAGCACGCCGACGCTCTTGCCCTTGGCGGCCAGCGCCATGGCGAGGTTCACCGTCACCGAGCTCTTGCCCACCCCGCCCTTGCCGGACGCGACCAGGATCACCTGGGTCAGCGAGTCGGGTTTGCTGAACGGGATCTCGCGGTCGTCGCCGCGCAGGGACTTTTTCAGTTGCGCGCGCTGCTCGTCGCTCATCGTGCCGAGGGTGAGGTTCACTCCGGTGACGCCTGGAACCGAGAGGACGGCTTCGTTCACGTCCGATTCGATCGTCGACGCCAGTGGGCAGCCGGCAATTGTGAGCAGGACGGTGAGCGCCACGGACCCGTCCGCGGCCACGTCCACCGACTGCACCATGCCCAGGTCGGTGATCGGACGCCGGATCTCCGGATCGATCACCCTGGTGAGCGCGGCCTGGACTGCTTCAACAAGTTCGGACATGCCCGCCACGATAGTCATCCACCCTTCGTCCGCCCAACCGGCGCCCGACCCGTCCGTGGATCGGCCACCCGGAACGGGACAAAGGTGCCACCGAACGCGAAGACACCCTGGATCAGGGCGGCGAACCCGGCATCAAGGGCAGGTTTGTCCCCCTTCGCTTCGGGCCGATCGGACTGCGAATGCGCCCCAGCGGCGGGTTCAGCCGGATTTCGGCTTGGCCTCGTCGTCTTCGCGGTTGTCGAGATCGACCAGCAGATCGCGAAGTTCGGAGCGGATGAAGTCGCGGGTGGCCACGTCGTTCATGCGCATCCGCAGCGATGCGATCTCGCGGGCGAGGAAGTCCATGTCGGCGCGGGACTGTTCGGCCACTTCGCGATCATGGCCGGCACTGACCCGGTCGCGGGCCTCCTGCCGGTTCTGCGCCAACAGGATCAGGGGTGCGGCGTAGGACGCCTGCAAAGACAACGCCAGGGTGAGGAACTGGAAGGGCCACTGATCCGGTGCGTTCGGCACCAGAACGTTCCAGGTCAGCCACGCGATGATGAAGATCGACATCCACACGATGAACTGGCCGGTGCCCATGTATCGGGCCGCGCGTTCGGCAAAGCTGCCGAACGCGTCGTCGTCCATGCGCATCCGCGGAATCCACTCACTGCGGCTGCGACCCGGGGTGTCGAGCCGATCCGGCCTAGCCATCGCTCACCTCCACGTCCATCCGGTCGAGCTGCTCACCACGCCAGTCGTTGGGCAGGATGTGGTCGAGCACGTCGTCCACCGTGACCGCACCGATCAGCCGGCGCTCGGCGTCCACCACCGGCGCGCAGACCAGGTCGTAGGTCGCGAAATACCGGCTCACCTGGGCGATGTTGTTCTGCGGCGTGAGCGGCGTGATGTCGGTGTCGATCAGGCCCGCGGCAAGCACGGACGGGGGTTCGCGCAACAACCGCTGGATGTGCACCGCGCCAAGGTAACGCCCGGTCGGGGTGTCCAGCGGCGCCCGGCAGATGAACGCCAGCGCCGCCATCGCGGGGGTGACCTCCTGCCGGCGCACTGCTGCCAGCGCGTCGGCAACGGTGGCGTCCGCGCCCAGCACCACCGGCTCGGGGTTCATCAGGCCGCCCGCGGTGGCCGCGTCGTAGCGCAACAGCGTGCGGACGTCCTTGGCCTCCTCCGGCTCCATCCGCTCCAGGATGTTCTCGGCCATCTCGGCATCGAGTTCGGCGATCAGGTCGGCGGCGTCGTCCGGGTCCATCTCCTCGAGCACATCGGCGGCGCGCTCGGTGTCCAGGGATGCGATCACTTCGACCTGTTCGTCCTCGGGCAGTTCCTCCAGCGCTTCGGCCAGACGGTCGTCGTCCATCGCCTTCACCACTGCTGCTCGGAGCAGCGGATCCATGTCGTGCAGCTCGCGGGCGACGTCGGCCGGCTTGAGCTCGGAGAGTCGCATCGCCTGCTGTTCGGCGTTGCGAGGGGCCGGCTTCTCGATGAAGTCCGGCACCTCCGACCAGTCGACGATGGTGACATGCCCGCGCTGGAACGGCCGCCGGTTCACCTCGCGCAGCGCCACCTCGGCCAGTATCCATTCGCGGGCCCGGCTGCGCTTGATCGCCACATCGAAGATGGTCTCCTGCTGGCTGGAGCCGACCCGGGTCACCGTCCGGTCGAGCAGGGCGTCCAGCACGAGGATCTCGCGCTCGCGCACCTGGAAGCGACGCGTGTTCACGAGGCCCGAAACGATCACCTGGTTCGCGTCGATGGAGTGCACCCGTTCCATCGGGAAGAAGATCCGGCGCAGCGCGAACAGTTCCACCACCAGCCCCTTCACCCGGGGCGGGCGTTTGCCCGAACGGTTCTGGATGACGACGTCACGAACCTTGCCCACCTGCTCGCCGTTCGGGTCGAGCATGGGCAATCCCTTGATCCTCGAAACGAAGATCGACGAAGCCGAGGTCACGATTGGCAGGTTAGCGCCTCGCGCTGGCCGAGCCCACCCGGAAGGCTCAGGTGGCTTCAGTGTCGAACGGCGGGAGCGCAGCCGGCCCATCCCCGACGAGCACGGCACCGGACGACGCGACCACAGCTGACGCGGTCGAGCCGGACGAGACGGACGCACCCACCCCGGCAGCGGCTGTCGCCGAAGCGGCCGTCAGCCCGGCGGGGTTCTTCAGCATGCCCTTAACCGGGGCCAGTTCTGCCTTCACCGGTTCGATGCCCGACTGCACCGGATCGAGGATGTGCTTCGCGACCAGGGCCTTCGGGTTCAGGTCGGCCAGGTTCAGGTTTTCGAACTCCGGGCCCAACTCCTTGCCAAGCTGGCCCTTCGCGTCGTTGGCGATGTCGCGGACGTAGTTGAGCACGCGTCCGGTCTTGCGGGCTAGTTCGGGCAGCTTCTCCGGCCCGAAGAGGATCACCGCGAACACGGCCAAGACCAGGATCTCGGACATGTCGAAGTTGAAAGGCATGGCTAGAGGTTATCTCTCGAAACCGTATCCCCAACCGGTCAGAAACCGGCTGCGTCCAACACCGCGACGAACGCGGCCGTCTGCTCGGCGGACGCGTCCAACAGCGGCTTGCGCACCGGTCCGGGCGCGAAGCCTCGCGCCGCCAGGCCGGCCTTGACGAGCATGCAGCCCTGGGTGGCGAAGACCCCGAGGTACACCGGCAGCAGCGCAGCGTTCCGCGCCACCGCACCGGCGACATCGCCGGCCACATAGGCCTCGATCATCGCCTTGCTGGCCTGGCCGGTGAAGTGCGTGGAGGTGCCCACCAGCCCGACGCCGCCCACCGAAAGCAGCGGCAGCGTCATCGCGTCGTCGCCGGAGTAGTAGGCCAGTCCGGTGGCCGCGATCACCTGCGCGGACGCGACCGGCTGCCCCTTGGCGTCCTTGACCGCCACGATGTTCGGGTGTGCGGCGACCTGGATCATCGTTTCCGTCTCCACCGGGATGCCGGAGCGGTGCGGGATGTCGTAGATCATGATCGGCAGCGTGGTCGCGTCCGCGACGGTGAGGAAGTGGTCGGCCAAAGCGTCCTGAGGCGGACGGCTGTAGTAGGGCGTGACCACGAGCAGTCCGTGGGCGCCGGCCTGCTCGGCCTGCCGGGCGAGCTCGATGGTGTGGCGGGTGTCGAAGGTGCCTACCCCGGCGAGCACACGCGCGCGGTCGCCGACCTCGGCGAGCACGGCCTCCAGGACCGCGAGCTTCTCGGCGTCCGTGGTCGTCGGGGACTCCCCGGTGGTGCCGTTGATCACCAACGCGTCGTTGCCTTGAACGTCGACCAGATGGGCGGCCAACCGCTTGGCCTCGGCAAGGTTCAGCGAACCGTCGAGGTTGAACGGGGTGACCATGGCCGTCTGCAGCCGACCGAAAGGCAACGAAATCATGGGGGTAAGCCTAAACGGTGGTGATCACGACCATGGGATCGCCGTCTCGAACCACGTCGCCCACCCGAACCACGATCTCGCTCACCGTGCCGAAAACGTCGGCGAGTACGGGGATCTCCATCTTCATCGACTCCAGCACCACCACCGGGTCGGTCGGCTGCACCTTCTGCCCCGCAACCACCTCGATGGAGAGGACGTTGGCAACCAACTCCGCACTGACCACGTGACTCATGGGACGCAATGGTAGAGGTAAGGGCGCTACAAGCGTCCGGGCCACTAGGCTGAAGCCGTGAATCCAGCACCGAAGAACCCGGGTCGCGCCTCATCGCTGCCGGCCACGATCGCCTACGCCGAAGCCTTCGTAGCCGAATCGGACGCCGCCGAGACCGCGCGCCAGCGCGCGGAGGATCTCGGGCTGGAGAGCGTCAGCCCTGGCGCCGCGACCACCCTTACCTTCCTGGCCCGTGCATTGGCGGCCAAGACGGTGGTCGAGATCGGGACCGGCACAGGCGTCTCCGCTCTCGCACTGCTGGCTGGCATGGCGCCGGACGGTGTGCTGACCAGCATCGACGCAGAGGCGGAGCACCAACTGGCCGCTCGTGAGGCCCTGACCGCCAGCGGCGTGCAGAGCCGCCGGGTCCGGTTGATCGCGGGGCAGCCGCTGAGCGTCCTGCCGAAGCTGACCGATGGCGCCTACGACATCGTCTGCATCGACGGGGACCCGCTGGAATACGTCGAGTACGTCGCCCAGGCCGAGAAGCTGCTGCGCAGCGGCGGCCTGCTGGTGCTGCACCATGCACTGTGGCACGGTCTGGTCGCCGACGAGCGCAACGATGATGACGAGCCGCTGATCGTTCGTGAGGCCTTGGCCGCGGTAGGCGACAACGACGCCTTCACCGCTGCCCTGTTGCCGGTGGGCGACGGGCTGCTGGTCGCAGTCAAAGCCTGACGCTCGCCCGTTCCTCCCCGCGCACGGTGGGAACGGGACAAACCTGCCCTCGGCGGCACCCAAGCCTCGGCTGGCTCAACATTCGTAACGACCCGTGGCAGGAGTGTCCCGGACGCTCCGGCACCGAACGCCCAGAACGCAGCTGGGCCGCCCGCACCCATCGGCGCGAGCGGCCCAGCGGAAACCTCAGCTGATCACCAGTTGCCCGGAACCGCCATGTTCTTCGGCACCACGGTCAACCCGCCCTCGACATGGAATCCGCGAGCACGGTCGTGGTCGGGGTTGACGCCGATCTCGACGCCATCGGGGACCTTCACGTTCTTGTCCAGGATCGCCCGGCGGATCACCGCGTTGCGTCCGATCCGGCAGCCGGAGTAGATCACCGACTCCTCGATCTTTGCCCACTTGTCGACCATCACGTTCGGCGAGAGCACCGAGCGATCGACGTCGCCGCCCGAGATGATGCAGCCCGATCCGACGATCGAGTCCTCCGCGGTGCCGCGCAGGGTGAACTTGGCGCCCGGAAGCTGAGCCTGGGACGTCCAGATCGGCCACTTCCGGTTGTAGAGGTTGAACTCGGGCTCGACCGAAACCAGGTCCATGTGCGCTGCGTGGTAAGCCTCGATGGTGCCCACGTCGCGCCAGTAGTTGCGATCCTTCTCGGTGGATCCGGGCACGTTGTTCAAAGTGAAGTCGTAGACCTGCGCGCTTCCCGCCGACACGAAGTCGGGAATGATGTTCCCACCCATGTCGTGCCGTGAGTCGCCGATCGCGGCATCGTCGTTGAGAGCCTCGACGAAGGCCTTCCGCGTGAACACGTAGTTGCCCATGGACGCGAACGACTCCTCGGGCGAGTCCGGCAGCCCGGGCGGATCGGCCGGCTTCTCCAGGAAGGCGTTGATCTTGCCATCCGGGGCTGCGTCGATGATGCCGAACGCGCTGGCTTCGCGCCGTGGGACGCGAATGCCCGCCACTGTGGCGTCCAGGCCCGAATCGATGTGGGCCTTCACCATGTCCTCGACGTTCATCCGGTAGATGTTGTCGGCGCCGAAGACCACGACGTAGTCGGGATCCTCGTCGTTGATCAGGTTCATCGACTGGTAGATGGCGTCCGCGCTGCCCTGGTACCACTGCTTGCCCGTCCGCTGCTGGGCAGGGACGGAAGTCACGTAGCTGCCCAGCAGCACCGACATCCGCCAGGTGACCGAGATGTGCCGGTCGAGCGAATGGGATTTGTACTGGGTGAGCACGCAGACCTTGGTCAGGTCGGAGTTGACCAGGTTGGACAGCACGAAATCGATGAGCCGGTAAGTACCGCCGAACGGCACTGCCGGCTTCGCGCGATCGGCCGTAAGTGGCATCAGCCGCTTGCCCTCGCCGCCGGCGAGAACAATGGACAGAACATTCGGTCCGCTAGTCATGGCACCGAACCTAGGACCTCGACAGACCCGCCACAAGAAAACTGGACAAAACGTGGCGCGTGTCCTCAAGTTCGGTGCCGATTGCGGTTGATCATCCCGAACCCGTTTCGGGGGTCGGGGTTGTGTGACACGATCGCGCTATGGCACTTCGAGTCTCTATCCTGACCCGCGAATACCCACCACACATCTACGGGGGCGCGGGCGTCCATGTGGGGCAATTGGTGCCCCAATTGCTCAAGTTCACCGACAGCGTTGAGGTGCAGTGCATGGGTGAGCCGCGCGAAGGCGCGACCGCCCACGCAGAGGACTTCCCGCCCGGCGCGAACGCAGCCCTGCGCGTGCTGGGCGCGGACGTGTCCATGGCCAACGCCATCGGCGAGGTGGACGTGATCCACTCCCACACCTGGTACGCGAACTTCGCCGGACTGATCGGCTCGAAGTTCCGCGACGTGCCCCACGTCGTCACCTCGCACAGCCTTGAGCCGCACCGACCCTGGAAGGCCGAGCAGCTCGGCGGCGGCTATCGGGTCTCGTCGTGGGCTGAGAAGACCGCTTTCGAGGACGCCGCCGCGGTGATCTCGGTGAGCGCCGGGATGCGCGGCGATGTGCTGGCGTCATACCGCGACCTCGACCCCGAACGCGTGTACGTGGTCAAGAACGGCATCGACCCGGACGAGTTCAAGCCCGACCAGGGCACTGACGTGGTGGATTCCCTGGGCGTCGACCGCGACCGTCCGCTGGTGGTGTTCGTGGGCCGGATCACCCGGCAGAAGGGACTGGTGCACCTCGTCCGTGCCGCCAAGGAGTTCGACCCGGAAACCCAGCTGCTGCTGCTGGCCGGCGCGCCGGACACCCCGGAGATCGCCGCCGAGTTCGAAGGCGCGTTCGCCGAACTCAGCAAGGCCCGCTCCGGCAATGTGAAGTGGGTGCAGGAGATGCTGCCCCGCGCGTCCGTCCGGCAGGTACTCACGCACGCGACGGTGTTCGCCTGCCCCTCGGTCTACGAGCCGCTGGGCATCGTGAACCTGGAGGCGATGGCGTGCGAGACGGCCGTGGTGGCGTCCGCTGTCGGGGGCATTCCCGAGGTCGTCGTGGACGGCGAGACCGGCACCCTGGTCGCCTACGACCCGGCGCAGGCCGGCGACGCGGCCTACGTGGCCGACTTCGAGGCCAAGTTCGCCACCGAGATAAACCGGATCACCCGCGACCCGGCGCTGGCCAGCCGCTACGGCATCGCCGGACGGCAGCGCTGCATCGATGAGTTCTCCTGGGAGAAGATCGCGCAGGAGACCGTGGCGGTCTATGAGAAGGCGATCGCCTACCACCGTTCGCGCTGATCGGACCGGCATGCGAAAGGCCCCTGGGTTTCCCCCGGGGCCTTTCGCCTGTCCGCTTCGAATCAGGCGACGACTACGCCTTCCAGGGCAGCCTTCAACTCGGCCGCTTCGGTGGCGTTCATTTCAATGACCAACCGGCCGCCGCCCTCAGCTGGGATACGCATGGCGATCACGCGACCCTCCTTGGCGACCTCGATCGGCCCGTCACCGGTCCGCGGTTTCATCGCTGCCATCGCATACCTCAATCTTCGGCTGTTTGGGATCCAACTCCCTCATTATTCCACCCTCGGCGGATACGCGCGGCACCAGCGTCCGAGATGGGTGCCTGGTTCGGTATCGAAGTCAGACTGACGGCGTGCCGGACGGGCCCACGGGGGGCGCGGGGACTTCCGCCCGGTCGAGTTGGCCGGCCATGCGGTCCAACACCTCGTCCACCTGCTGCATCGAGTAGCCGCGCGGCACGACAGCGAAGCGCAGGCCGCGCAGGTCGTCCGCGGTCAATTCGCCGGACGGCACATGCGGAGTGGGCGTGTCGGTCACCGTGGCGGGCAGCTCGCCCAGGCGGCCACTCGCGGCCACCGCGGCGAAGCCGAGGATCACGACTGCGAGCAGCCACACGAACAACTCCATGACGGCCACCCTACCCAGTCAGGACATGTGTGCCGACGACTCCGGACGGGCACTGGGCCCCGGTCCAGTCACGAGCGCGACAGCCTCGTCCGGGTCATCGGTGAGCTGGGTCAGCCGGAGATCGTCGGTGGACACGTAGCCCGAGCCGAGTACCTGCTCGTTCAGCCAGCCGAGCAGCGGCGTCCAGAACGCCGTGCCGAACAAGACGATCGGGAACGAGGTGACCTTGCGGGTCTGGACGAGGGTGAGCGCCTCGAAGACCTCGTCAAAGGTACCGAAGCCGCCGGGCATGACCACGAAGCCCTGGGAGTACTTCAGGAACATCACCTTGCGGGCGAAGAAGTAGCGGAAGTTGATGCCGAGCGAGACGTACTTGTTCAGCGACTGCTCGAAGGGCAGCTCGATGCCCAGCCCCACCGAGACTCCCCCAGCTTCGAGGGCTCCCTTGTTGGCGGCCTCCATGACCCCCGGACCGCCGCCGGTGATGGTCGCGTAGCCAGCCTCGGCGAGACCGCGTCCGATCCGGGTGGCGGCCAGGTACATCGGGTCGCGGCGCGGGGTGCGGGCAGAGCCGAACACCCCGATGCCCGGACCGACTTCGGCGAGCGTGCCGAAACCCTCGACGAATTCGGCCTGGATGCGCATCACCCGCCAAGGGTCGGCGTGAACCCAGGCTCCGTCGCCCTTGCTGGTCAGTAGCCGCTGGTCGGTGGTGGTCGGAAGCACCTGGTCGTGACGCCGGATCACCGGTCCCTGGGTGCGGATCTGTTTGCTCACAGCGCCAATCTAGCCACGCCGACGTCCACCTCGGCGCCTAAGTGCAAGCACGGCACGAATCCTGGCGACCACTCGCTCCGGCTCGTCGACCAGCTTGGCCCAGGTGATGTGCACCACGCTCCAGTCGTCTTGGAGCAGGTCGTTGCCACGGTCGCGGTCCGACTCGAACGCCGCCCGGCTGCTGTGGAACTCGTAGCCGTCCACTTCGAGCGCCACTTTCTCGCTGCGGAAGGCGACATCGAGTTCGTAGTTGCACCCGCACGCGGTGACTGGGTCATTGGCCACCCAGCCGCCGATGTGGTTCCGGTCGAGCAGGTCGTGGAGAATCCGCTCGGCCCTGGAGAACGGTCTCGTCCGCGAGCGGCGAACCACCTGGCGCCGTGCACGGTTTCCCGGCCGGTGCGGGCTCGCGGCCAAAGCCGCTTCGATCTCGGCGATCGGATGTCGCTTACGCAAGAGGTGGTCGATCCGGTCGCCGAGGTCGGTCGAAGCGGCGTCCACCGCCACCTGAGCCGGGCACAACACGTCGACCGGGCCGCGGCGGCGCAGTTGCTCCGGCGCGACCCGCCGACGCACGAAGTGGAAGCCTGGTTTGGCCAGGCGACGCGTGCTGGTGCAGACCTCGATGGCCTCCACCTTCTCGTCCGGCCAAGCGGTGAGCCGTGCCGCGGCGGCACCGGCGACGACCGCGTCCGGGATTCTGGCAACGAGCGCGCGGAGTCTCGTGGCCAGATCGTTGGCGGCTTCGGGATGGACATAGACGCCCGGAAGGATCCGCACAATGCGCCCCGCCCGGCACCAGCGACTCAGGCTGGACTTCATCGAACGATGCCGGCGAGCAAGCAGGATGCCATCGTTGTCGGACAGCAGCATGGTCAGATCGATCACAACCACACTGTCGGCATGCGCCGCCGAAATCGGTCACCGAGTTGTGCGGCCTGTGGATATCCCGAGGCCTGTGGATAGACCCCGCCCGAGTTCGAATGGGACAGAACTGCCGCGCGGCCGTCCTTCGAGGGCGCTTGCGAGGTCGCCAGCGCCAAGCGCGGCGATTTTGTCCCGAAGCCGCGCCGGGCGGGTGGGCTGCTCAGGTGAGCGCCAGGAGCACAGCCTCCACGTCGGCCGGGGTGTTCCAGACGTGGAAGGCGGCGCGCACCCTTCCGGCTCGTCCTGCCACGCGCAGCCCAGAAGCGGTCAGTCGCTTCACTTGGCTGCCGTCTGGGTCTGCCCAGGTGACGATCGCCTGGTGCTGTTCGGGGATGCCGAGACCGCGGCAGAGCGCGTCGCCCAGACCGCACGCGTGTTCCCAGACGGCACCGATGTCCGCGGCGGCGAACAGCTCGATCGCCGGTTTGGCGCCGACGAAAGCCTGCCAGGCAGGTGACGCGTCGAAGCGACGGGCGTCCTCGGCCAGGTTCAGGTCCGCGCCGTAGATGCTCGTCCAGGGGTTCTGGCCGGCGTACCAGCCCGCAGCCACCGGACGCAGCCCAGCCGCGAACTCCTCCGACAAGGTGAGGAACGCCACTCCGCGAGGAGAGCACAGCCACTTGTAGGCGTGGCAGACGGTCGCGTCGAAGCGACTCGCGTCCACCGGCAGCACACCTGCAGCCTGAGTGAGATCAACCAGTGTCGACGCGCCGTGCGCCGCTGCGGCCGAGAGGATCGCGTCGGAGTCGGCCACCTCGCCGGTGCTGGACTGGACCAGCGAGAACACGACCAGCCCGGTGCCGTCGGTCACCGCCTCCGCCAGCTCTGCCAGCGATACGCAGCGCACAGCCAGCCCGTCAGCAACCAGGAACGGGTAGACGATCGAGGTGAAGTCGTTGGCCGCGATCACGACTTCGGCCCCGACAGGCAGGGACGCCGAGATGTTGGCCACCAGGGCCGATGTCTGCGAACCGATCGCCACCCGGTCTGCGGACACACCGACCAGCCTCGCGTAGGCCTCGCGGGTGCCGGCCACCACCGGGTCGTAGGCGGCCGGATCGACCAGTCCGTGCCGCCAGCGCTCTAGGTCGGCCAGCATGGCCGCCACGGCCGGACGCGGCGCGATCCCGCAGGTGGCCGCCGACAGGTAGCCCGGCTGGACGTCGAAACAGGCGGCCAGCTCGGTCACGGTCATCATCGAGTCGACCTGCGGATTGGTCAGCGTCTGGGTCATGATCCCACCCTCCGCCAACCAGACGAATCACACCAGAGCATGTTTTCAACGGATTCGATAACTTATCCGCATGAATGAGCCCCGCCTCGATCTGCACACCGTCCGGATCATCCGGGCGATCGGCGAACATGGCTCGATCACGGGCGCCGCCGCTGCCCTCGGCTACAGCCAGCCCGCGCTCAGCCAGCACCTCCGCCGCGCCGAACACCGCCTGGGCACACCGCTGCTCCTGCGCTTCGGTCGAGGAGTCCGCCTCACCGAACCCGGACGCGTGGTCGCGCGCCACGCCGGACCGATCCTCGCCGCTCTGCGCGCGGCCGATGACGAACTCGCCAGGCTCGCGGACGCGTCCGCGGGCGCGGTTCGCCTCGCCGCGTTCCCGAGCGCATCTTCGACAGTGATCCCGTCCCTGATCGCCGCACTGGCGGAGAGCCACCCACTGCTCCAACTGAGCTTCACCGAAGCCGAGCCACCCGAGGCGCTGGCCATGCTCGCCGACGGCAGCCTCGATATCGCCGTCACCTTCCGCTACCCGGGCGACCCGGCCGATCCGCACGACGACCTGATCGGCACCACTTCCGTGGCGCTGTTCGACGATCCGGTCCAGATCGTCCTGCCCGCCGACCACCCAATTGCCGGACGTCCCGACGTGAGCCTCGCCGAACTCGGCGACGTCCGCTGGATCGCCGGCTGCCCGCTCTGCCGCGGGCATCTGCTGGCGGCCTGCAGTTCGGTGGGGATCACCCCGCGGATCGCCCACGCGACCGACAACTCGGTCGCAGTTCTGGGTCTCGTGGCCGCTGGCGTCGGCGTCGCTCTACAACCGCAACTCGCCCTCGAACCGCTCGAACTGCCGGCCCGCACCACCGTCCACCGCCTGCGTCCGGCAAGCGATCGGAAGGTGCAGGCGATTCACGTCCGCGGCGCCGAAGCCGTCCCCGGCATCGCCGCCGTGCTGGGCACCCTGCTCGGCGTGACCGCGGGCAGGCGTCAGCCGCGAGGGGCCAGCCAGCGCAGCAGCGCGTCCCGACAGGTGTAGAGGTCGGCGATCGGGGTGAACTCGTCGTCGGCGTGGGCCTTGCCCGGGTCGGCGGGCCCGAAGTTCACCGCGGGCATGCCGAGCGCGGAGAACCGGGCCACGTCGGTCCAGCCGAACTTGGCGGACGGCGGTCCACCCACCGCGGCCAGGAACTCCCTCGCGATCGGACGGTCGAGCCCGGGACGCGCGCCGAGGGCGAAGTCGATGAACTCCAGGTCGTAGCCGTCGAACACTTCGCGGCAGTGGCCCTTCGCGTCCGCCTCGTCACGATCCGGCGCGAACCGGAAGTTGACGGTGATGGACGCGGCGTCTGGGATCACGTTCCCGGCGATCCCCCCGCCCACGGCCACCGCGTTGAGCCCTTCGCGATAGGTGAGCCCGTCTACGGCGACCTCCCGCGGCTGATAGCGGGCCAGCCGGCCCAGGGGGTCGGCCAGATCGTGAATCGCGTTGTGCCCGAGCCAGGCACGGGCCGAGTGGGCGGCGACGCCGCCGGCGCGAAGCACGAAGCGGAGTGTTCCCTGGCAACCGCCTTCGACCTGTGCGGAGGTGGGCTCCATCAGGACCGCGAAATCGCCGGCCAGCCATTCGGGATGCTCGCGGGCGATGCGGGTCAGTGAGTTCTGCTCGGCCGCGACCTCTTCGTGGTCGTAGAAGATCCAGGTGATGTCGCGGTCCGGGGCACGAAGGGCCGCGGCGCAAGCCAGCGCGACCGCCACCCCGCCCTTCATGTCGCAGGCGCCCCGCCCGTAGACGCGGTCGCCGACGACCTGGGACGGCAGGTTGTCCGCCACCGGGACCGTGTCGAGGTGGCCGGCGATCACCACCCGCTCGGCCCGGCCGAGTTCGGTACGGGCGATCACGCTGTCGCCGTCCCGGACGACGGCCAGGTGCGGTTGGTCGCGCAGGGCGGCCTCGACCAGGTCGGCCAGCGGGCCCTCGTTACCACTCACGGACTCCACGTCCACCAGTCGCCGCAGCAGCGTCACGAGGTCAGCGGAGAGGTCGAGGCTCATGGACTTGAGCCTAGGCTCTGGGCTGAACGCCCGCATCCTCGTCAACGCCGGGTGTCGACCTGCGCCGACAGACGGTGAGTTTCGCCCCGGTAGGCTTACCGCCATGACCCGACCCGCGCACGGCTGGGGCCTGGCCAGCGTCCACGCCTCCGGCCAGGTTCTCGACACCTGGTTCCCGAATCCGACCCTCGGCCAAGCGACCGTCACCGACCCGCCGAAGGCCCTCGTCGCGGCGGCCCTCGTGGACGACGGCGTACGCGCTGTACGGCTCGACCCGGTGCTCACCGAGATCGACCTGGACGCGCCCCCGGCCGACGTGAGTGACGCCTACCTGCGGCTGCACCTGCTCAGCGCCCGGGCGTGCGCTCCCCGCACGATCAACCTGACCGGCATCTTCGCCGTTCTGCCGAACGTCGTCTGGACCAACTTCGGCCCCTGCGCGGTGGACGGCTTCGAGGACGTCCGGCTGGGGCTGCTCGCGAGCCGCGGCCGCGTGAGCGTCTTCGGCGTCGACAAGTTCCCTAGAATGACCGACTACGTGGTGCCTGCCGGCGTGCGAATCGCGGACGCGGATCGCGTCCGCCTGGGTGCGCACCTCGCGTCCGGCACGACGGTGATGCACGAGGGCTTCGTGAACTTCAACGCCGGGACGCTCGGCTCGTCCATGGTCGAGGGGCGCATCTCGGCTGGGGTCGTGGTCGGGGACGGTTCCGACATCGGCGGCGGCGCCTCGATCATGGGCACGCTGTCGGGCGGCGGCCAGGAGCAGATCAGCATTGGCGAGCGCTGCCTGCTCGGCGCCGAGGCCGGAGTCGGGATCTCACTGGGCGACGACTGCGTGGTCGAGGCCGGGCTGTACGTCACCGCGGGCACCAAGGTGACCCTCGCCAGCGGCGCGGTGGTGAAAGCCGCTCAGCTCAGCGGCCAGAACGGCCTGCAGTTCTGGCGGAATTCGGTCACCGGCGCGGTCGAGGCGCGGTCCCGCGCCGGCAACGGGATCGAGCTGAACTCCGAACTCCACGCCAACTGAGGTGGCGATGAAGCGCCTCGGCAACGCGCTGTTGGCCGCTCTGGGCGGGCTCGTTGTGCTGGCCGTCATCGCTGGCGGGGTGGTGCTGTGGTCCACCTACAACAAGTCCCCGCTGCCGACCGAGGACCGCTGCGTCGCCGCGGCCGCCGGCAATTCAGCCACCGTCGACCCGACGCAGGCGCACTACGCCTCGATCATCGCCGGCATGACCATCAAACGGGGACTGGCGCCGCGGGCCGCGTCCATCGCGCTGGCGACGGCGTACCAGGAGTCGGGCATCCGGAACCTCGACTACGGGCACGCCGACTCGATCGGGTTGTTCCAACAGCGTCCGTCGAAGGGCTGGGGCACGATCGAGGAGATCATGGACCCGTGGTACTCCGCGCGTGAGTTCTACCGCGCGATGGAACGCATCGACGGTTGGGAGTCCAAGGACATCAACGACGTCGCCCAAGCCGTCCAGCGCAGCGCGTACCCGGACGCCTACCGCCGCCACGAGACGAACGCCCGGACGCTCGCCAGTTCGCTCACCGGCGAGACCCCGGCGTCCTTCCGCTGCCAGGTAGCCAAGCCCAACGCCGCCGACCCGGACGGCATGCGCGACCTACTGGTGAAGACCTTAGGCAGTGACCACGTCAAAGTGACCGAAACCACGGACGGCCTGAAAGTCACCGCTGACAAGGCAACTCAGGCCTGGGCCGTGGCGCACATCGCAGTGGCGAACACCGCGGAGTTCGGTCTGGCGTCAGTGCAACTCGGTTCCTACGGCTGGACGCATTCGTCCCGTTCGCTGGCCGAATGGATCGGTACCGGCCCCACCACCGCCACAGAAGTGAACCTGCTGTTCACGGTGCCTTCACCGCGCTGACCGGAGTGAGCGTGCCAGCGGGCGACCGCTCGGATCAGCGTTCGTTGGCTGCCAGTAGGCGCTTGACTGCGGCGGCGATTCGCTCGTCGGTGGCGGTCAGTGCCACTCGCACGAACTCGCGTCCGGCTTCGCCGTAGAAGTCGCCGGGAGCAACCAGGATGCCCAGTCCGGCCAGGTGATCGACGCTCGCGCGGCAGTCCTCGCCGCGGGTGCACCACAGGTACAGGGAACCTTCGGAATGCTCGACCCGGTATCCGACCGCGGCCAGCGCCGGGCGCAGCAGCGCGCGGCGATGACGGTAGCGGGTGCGCTGCTCCTCGACGTGCGCTTGGTCGCCCAGCAGGCTGACCATTGCGGCCTGCACTGGGCTCGGCACCATCAGGCCGGCATGCTTTCGCACCTCGCGGAGATCGCTGATCAGAGCCGAGTCTCCCGCCACGAAGCCGGCTCGATAGCCGGCGACGTTCGACCGCTTCGAGAGCGAGTGCACCGCGATCAGGTGGTCCAGTGATCCGCCGTTGATCGAGGGGTGCAGCACCGACATCGGCTCACTGTCCCAGCCGAACTCGGCGTAACACTCGTCTGAGGCCAGCACTGCGCCCACCCGACGGGCGGCGTCCACCCAGGCACGCAGTCGATCGGAGTCGAGAATCTGGCCGTGCGGGTTCGCCGGGGAGTTGATCCAGACGAGGCTGGGACGGAGTTCGTCGAGCCGTTCGGGAACGTCGCACGGCACAACTTGGGCCCCGGTGATCCGTCCGCCCACGTCGTAGGTCGGGTAAGCGGTGGTCGGGATGACCACGCTCTGGCCAGCGCCCATTCCCAGCAGGGTCGGCAGCAGCGCGACCAGTTCCTTCGTGCCCAAGACCGGCAGGACACCCTCATCCGTCAGCCCTTCAGCGCCCCACCGGCGGCTCAGGTACTCGATGATCGCCAGGCGCAGTGCCGGGGTGCCCCAAGTGGTCGGATAGCCCGGCGCGTCCGCCGCGTCCGCCAGTACCCGGCGAGCGAACTCAGGCGTGGGGTCGACCGGGGTTCCGACCGACAGATCGACGATGCCGTCCGGGTGGGCGGATGCGCACGCCCGAGCCGCGTCCAACGAATCCCAGGGGAAGTCAGGCAGCCGTCCGGCCAGGCTGGAACTCACTCTGCCTGCGGCGGCAATGCGGCGACGGTCGGGTGGTCGGCGTCGATTGGCCCGAGCTTGGCCGCACCGCCGGGCGAGCCGATCTCGTCGAAGAAGTGGACGTTCACGTCGTAGTACTCAGCCTGGTCGGCGGGCACATCGTCCTCGTAGAAGATTGCCTCGGTCGGGCAGACCGGCTCGCAGGCACCGCAGTCGACGCATTCGTCGGGGTGGATGTAGAGCATGCGATTGCCCTCGTAGATGCAGTCGACCGGACACTCCTCGACGCACGCGAGGTCCTTCACATCGACACATGGAAGAGTGATGACGTACGTCATGAAACCGGCTCCTAGCTAGACACTTGCCCTACTCGGAGCACTCTACAGCCGACCTGATGGGAACAGACGAAGTGGGCTCAGCACTTCCCGAACCTGGCCGCCGGATCAGTCTCCGCCGCGTCCGCGACGACGGTGCGCTCGGCGACCTGATCGGCTTCGTGCGCTCAGCGGACGCGATTGGTCTCGAACTCGTCGACCGGCGCGGCATCGAGCATCGGCTGACTTGGGAACAGGTTCTGGCGTGGCGCACGGTCGGAGTGGCCCGCGGTCGCGACCCGAAGCGAACGACACTGGTCGAGCTCACCCGCCTCGCGCAGGCCGCCGGAGTCTCCGGAAGGATCTTCGTGACCCGGTTGAGCGATCTGCTCGACCAGCGTCCACCCGTCCAGGTCAGCGACTTCGGTGATCCGCCACCCTGCCCGGCGAGACTCGAAGGTGAGTGGGTGACCGCCGCACCGGCTGACGATGTGCTGCAACTGGCGTGGTGGGCCGCACACCACGACGCCCGCTCAATGTTGGTGGTCACCGACGACCCCGAGGAGGCGCACCGGCTTGTCGGCCTGGGCTTCGACGAACGTCAGCGATGATCCTGCCGGGCTCGTTCCGGGACAAAGCTGCCGCGCAACCGACCTCCCCCAGTCGCCAGCCGAAGCATTCGGCATCGCCTGGCGGTTTTGTCCCAAGGTCTGCCGGTGTCGCACGCCGCGGTCGGTGACCGCTGGATCGACCCGGCTGCGAATCTCCGCCAACACCCCGCAGGAGCCCCTGACCGGATTTCGGGACAAA
>Ga0209477_1000399_pt1 | contig 26995 bp, 37 predicted proteins | sample KloWWTupernatant_FD_187180 | JGI IMG/M metagenome (GOLD analysis project Ga0209477, IMG submission 187180) | Active sludge microbial communities from Klosterneuburg, Austria, studying microevolution and ecology of nitrifiers - Klosterneuburg... | ecosystem: Engineered > WWTP > Aerobic digester >...
GAGGTAAAGAATACTGAACCCAAACACAACAACGACAAGCTAACTCTACCGGGCGGGCCTTTGTCTAGAGATACCGAGATCCTTACGTCATCGGGATGGGTACGCGTCGACCAAGTGCAAATTGGTGACCCTGTAATGACTCGCAAGGACGACACTGGTAATTTGGAATGGCAGCCGGTACTTGCTATACCGAAAGTATTTAGCAATACTTTATACCACTTCAAGAATCAGTCTATTGATATGCAAGTCACTGCTGAACACAACATGGTAGTGAAACGTAGACGTCGTTGTCCAAAAGGGATATTCAGAGTTACAGCTAAATCCCTGTGGAATATGTCGGAATGCGTAGTGCCATTAACTGGCCAGAATGTAGCAGCATCAACCGACAAGTTATTTGGATTAGACGCAGGAGACGTAGCTGAATTTGTCGGGTGGTACTTAGCTGAAGGGTCGTTCAAGCACAGGAATGGTAGAAAGAATACTATCCAGATAGCTCAAAGTATAGAAACAAACCCAGATAAATGCGCTCGCATAAAAGCGCTATGTGACAGATTAGGATTTACTTCAAAATATTACGGTAACGGTTTTGGTGTTGGTAGCAAATCAATACCGAAAGCACTGTTAAACATACTTCACTCACAGCCAACATCTGCTGGTAAATACATACCTGATCTGTTTTATAAATGCGACACTCATACAATAAAGCGCTTACTAGGCTCTTTAATCATGGGCGACGGGCATACTACTGAATCTAAAAATGGCAGATCCTCGTCATCAACGTTCTTTTCTAAATCAAAGATACTTGCCGATGGTGTTCAAATTCTAGCGCTACTAGCAGGAAAAAGAGCATCTGTACGTTTAGCTCCAAGAGGTATATATTTTGTAAGAATAGCTAGTAAAGAATGGGCTAGTGTAGATGACGCTAAACATGAGATTGTGGACTACAACGATGTGGCATATTGTGTTACCGTAGAGAATCATGCGATATACGTTCGACGTAACGGCATTGCGGCGTTCACTGGTAATTCCAATTACAAGGAAGTTGTGATTACCGTACCGACCGTCGAGCCGTACAATGCGGGTGATACAACTCATTTCGGAGATACCGGTCAAGGCAAACAGATCGGGTGGCTCAGAATGGATACGCGGGACGGCGGGTTGTTCATTGAAGAGTTGCAGTCACAGCGTGCGCAGCAAGGTCGGAGTAAGGGGTTCGGCGGCAAACCGTTAACGCTGGGTGACATTGTTGTCAAAAAAGAACCCGTAACCTATAAGTTCGATCCACGCGACGAGCCTGGGTGGGCGTGGGCTGCTTACGATAAGGAAGGTAATAGAATAACAAGTTTACCTCACTCATATTCTGAAGAACGAGCAAAGAGTTCGGCATTGAGTTACATCAATAGTGACCCTAACGCCATAAAAACAGGTGTCCCACCCGCACCATTCGTATCTGACGCAAACAACAAAGCTACGAACGCTTACATCACCTTACTGATGAAGAAAGCCGTGATCGAAGCCGTGAGTAACGATCACGCAAGCGTATCGTGGGCAACAGGCGATCAACAAGCTGACAGGTATGATTTGAGTAAGCAGATATTAGAGGTTCAGTACGATCCAGAACGTAAGTTATTAAAAGCTAGAGACTTTAGCGATAACAAAGTCCTAGAAGAAACTGTAGAGCCCGGTGGCATTGCGGATTACGTTGGTAAAGATATTGCAAAAAGGTTACTGGAATCACCAATTAACGGCAGATATCACCAGCTTGTCGGCGTAGACGACCTTAAAGTCGGCGGCGAGTGGGCGCAAAGCATGTATGGCGACGAACGCGGCCTTAACCTGCAAGGTAAACCTTCACTCATGTCGCAAGCCGCTAATGACATATTCAAACACGTCGGAAGCGGTAAGGTCGAGAGTATCAACGGTCAGCCAGGATTCTACGTCACCGATGAAATGCGGAATAAAGACTTACCGCTATTCTCACGCGCACCGACACCACCAGAAGAAACTCACCTGCGTCGCTTCCAGCGTATGAACCAAGATAGTTTCAATCGCTTTACTGTGATCAAAAATTGGATGAAGGAACAAGGTATAGAGTTGTCCGACAAGGCCGACGTGTACGGCGCGGAGGAAAGGTATCATTCCAAAACGGCAAATCAACTTGAAGACTTTCGCGAGCATCAACGTAATCCGCTGATTGAGAAAATTCAGAAAGCAGGATATACGCTTGGTGATATTGAAGTGTTTCTCAAAATGCAACATGCGCAGGAAGCGAACGCTGCCAATCGCAAACTGACCGGTAACCCGGACGCTACTGCGTACGGCATAACCGACGAAGAAGCTTCCGAGTATCTGGCTGAAGCGCCGAAAGAACTTGCCACACTTGCGAACGAGTTGCGCGCCATTACAGAACAGACCAAAAAGTTACGACTCGATAATGGCATTCTGAATACCGATATTACTGACGCATGGGAAGGAGCCTATCAACATTACATACCGGTCAAAGGTGAAGCTGATGCGAAACGTGGAGTAGGTAAAGGACTTAAAGTTAATTTCAAGTCCAAACGTCGCCTTGGGCATGGTTTACGTGACGAGCATGTGATTGAGAATATTCTCATGGATCACGAGCGTGCGATCATGGAAGTTGAACGCAACCGCATTGGTAAACATTTAGTAATGATGGCTGCCGAAATGCAACGCCCTGATATCTTGAGTATTGATAAGCCTGAAAAACGTAAAGTATTGAAAGTCGACAATGCCTACACAGTAGAAGCGAACGGGGTTGTTCAAGGAGTATTCAAGTCGCGCGATGAAGCGAAAATGTTCAAGCAACTATACGCTACGGCACATTCTAAAGTCGCTCCGAGTGCGATCACTATCAATCAGACGAAAGATCAACGGGTAATCGCAAGCGCATCGCCTATGCTCGCTGATAACGAAGTAAACGTTTATATGAACGGACACGCTATCAGAGTACAGATTAACGACGAACTATTGGCACGCGCCTTTACCAAGCTTGGCGTCGAACAGTTCAGCGACATTGTGGCAGCAGGACAAGCGCTTAGTGGGTACTTGAGCAAGGTGTACACTGGATATGCTCCCGAGTTCATCGTGAAGAACATGATACGTGACTTTTCTTCCGGTACAATTAATTTAACCGGTGAGCAAGGTTTCGGAATGACGCTTAAGAGCCTAGCAAATTACCCCAAAGCGTTCGGGTCGCTACTCAAATATGCCGTTACTAACGGTAAGTCGAGTAATAAATGGATCGACTCGTACAGAGCGAACGGCGGTAATACCGGCGCAGCGTATCTAAGCGATATGGAACGTTTAGGTAACGAAGTATCAACGGAATACGCCTCCCATCAAGGCGTGCTATCCAACCTTAAACAAGGCGACAACATGAACGCGGCGCGCGCTGTCGGTCGTAAGGTTTTCAACGCAACACTCAAGTGGATATACAACTTGAACCAGGCAGGCGAGAATGCGATGAGGTTGGCCGCATTCAAAGCAATGATCGAGAGCGGCAAGACTGTGAACGAAGCGGCCAAGGTAGCCAAGAATATCACGGTTAACTTCAATCGGCGAGGTGAACGGAGAGCTATACCAGCTTTATATCTATTTTATAACGCAGGTATTCAAGGTACTGCCGCCACTGCGCACGCTTTGTTCAAAGGTAAACATAAATACCAAGCTCAGGCGTTGGCTGCGAGTATGGCGACTGTAGGTTATCTGGTAGCATCGTCATTCGGCGGCGGGTCTGAGGATGACTGGGATGAAATAAACGATTACACCAAAGAGCGTAACTTGCTCATCAAATCAGGCGACGGCTACGTTAAGATACCAGTCCCTTACGGTTACGGCTTTTTCTACAATCTCGGGCGCACAATAGCCGATACTCAACGCACAGGCGATCTTGGTGCGGCACCGTGGCATCTGGCTACCTCGGCGATATCAGAGTTCACACCGTTCAGCGATGTTGTTGTTGGTAGCGATGGTGAGTTCAAATCCGATCAAGTGTTTACCGGATTCCTGCCGACTGCTTTGAAGATTGCGGCGCAGCCGATATTCAATAAGCAACTATTTACTGGCAGTGAGTTAATACCTGAATCTCGGAATGACAAATCGCAGCCGGATCGGGAAAAAATGTATAGAGGTACTAAGGGTACTATGTACGACGAGGTTGCCGGATGGCTTGAGTCGGCAGGTTTGGACGTATCCCCTGAGACGCTTAAATATATTGTACGCACCGGCACGGGCGGTGCAGGTTCCCTTGTGGATACTGCAATCAGCGCGGCGATGCTCAAGAAAGAGGGTGCTGAGTTGGATATCGTAGAAATACCGTTCGTTCGTACGGTTTACATGGAATTGAGTATCAAGGACCGGCGTGCTGCTTTTTATAAAGCAGGGGACGAAGCGCGTAAGGCTGCTGAAAAATTTAATCGAATCAAACGGAAAAACGACGTAGCAAAACTGCAAGAGTTTGTCGATAACAGTCACAATCTCGAATTGCTACAATTGAATGACTATGCGAACAAAGTGCAGAAGTGGGCAGGGCTTGTCAGGAACGAGCAAGACGCCATAAGAGCTGACGAGAACTTAAACGTCAAAGAAAAACGCCTCAAGCTTAAAGAACTTGAGGCGCAAGAGAGTGAGTTTTATAAAGACTATCTTGACGTGTTTAAAACTCATCAATGAAGATCGAGTTGTATACCTAACGCACTTCGCTGAATACAGGCGATACGTTCATCAAACTCGTCTAATTTGTCGAGCTCCTCTTGTGAATAAATGATGTGCATCAGAGGTTCGATATTATCAAAGCTGTAATCGTATCGAGGATTTAACGTTTCGATATATGCAATTTTAGCCTTGATAATAGGTTCAATCTGAGCGATACATTCTTCTTTAGCTAATTGACCTGCACGTTTACCGATGTCCACTGGATCGGTCAGACCTTCAGCGCGTGCCTGATTGATAGCGCGTTGTCGTATTGATTCTTCCATATCGAATAGCCTCCTGAGTGTTCATGATCTGTTCGTTACGAATGTAACCTTGTTGGATCATTCGTTGACCTGCATTCATTTGTTGCTTGACCATTTCCCTATTGTTGGCTTCAACGAAATTGCTACTTAATATAAGCAGTATTGACAATGTTATCAGTTTCATGATTTATACTCCTAGTTATATGTTACAATTTAACATTACCACTTGTTGACGAGAATGTCAATGACTAAATATTTAAAATCGAGAACTATCTGGCTCCATATCATAATGATCTGTTTGGCAATGATCAACGCATATCTTGAGTTGATAGTTGATCCTGAGTATTACGCAGCATGGTTCGCTGCTTATGGGTATATCGGGGTTGAACTTAGAAAATTAACCACTCAACCACTGGACGACAAATGATGAACGACGATCTAGTACCTTACTACTATGGGTGTTAATTTGACCCTTGGCGATAAGCAGAAGCAATTCACGCGGATGGTAGTACAATTACTTAACAAAGCGCATGAATTGGGATTCGATGTCACATTAGGCGATGCTTTCAGAGATCCGCGTGTGTTCGGCGCCCAAGGTAAATTTGCCGGATACGGTCGAGCGAGCAGTGCCCACAAAAACAGGCTGGCGATTGATCTGAATTTATTCAAGGACGGTAAATATCTGAGCGCGACAGAGGATCACGAACAACTCGGCGAGTGGTGGGAGTCCCAGGGCGGATCGTGGGGCGGAAGATTTGAAGATGGTAATCATTACTCGTTAGAGTGGCAAGGGGCCAAATAATGTTCGGACTGCACCCATACGTAATCATAGCAATACTGCTAGGCTTGATAGCATCGCACGGCACGGCGTATTATTATGGCGGCGAGAATCGTGAGAATGCCATCAAAGCGGAGCAGTTAGAGGCAACAAATAAAGCTATCGCTCAAGCCGATGAGCAAGCGGTAAAAGACAATCAAATTGTCAAATTTGTTGAAGTGGAAAAAGAAGTAATCAAAAACGTTTACATCAAAGTGCGAGATAAAGTAAATGAAAACATCGATAAGAACCCTGTGTATTCTGAGTGTGGCCTGGACGCTGACGGCTTGCGTCTCTACAATACCCACGCAGCAACCGAAGCGAACGATACCAGAAAGCCTGCTAGTACCTTGCGCTGATCAAGCACGAGCAAATGACGGAAAGCTGTCCACTGTGCTAAGGACTAGCGTGCAGCGATCGGAACAATATGAAGATTGTAAAGCTAAGCATGAGGCATTAAGCAGGGTATGTTCGCAATGAAATATAAATATAAACTTAAAAATAATGTAGTGGTTCAAACTAACATTTTCCCAACCGCGCCGTGTCTTGTTCAAGGATACGTGTTTCTTGATACCGACGGGAAATTGTTTATTTACCAAGGTTACGCATGGGACGGTGCGACTTGCGCTATTGATTTTAAATGCACGAAGCTCGGAGTTCTCGTACATGATGCTTTGTATCAATTGATACGCGAAAGCAATCTAAGCGAGCACTGGAGACCTGGGTCGGACAAAGAACTACGCAAGCTGATCACATGTAATCTGATAGCTGATATTTATTATGTGGCTGTTAGAACATTTGGTAAGTATTTTGTCCGACTTCCGGCAATTCTCAGGTAATGATTTACGGCGACCCTGATATTTTTGGTAGTTTAGAAGTGCTGTAAGAACGTAAGGACACAACTAAACAACATTACCGGCTATCAAGCGAGCGTCGGACAGTCTCGCTATACAAAGGAAAGACTAGTCGCCAACCTTTAAAATCCGAATTGACTCCACGACATACCAACAACAACATACGCTAGAACTAACGACAAGAAGGCTAGTACGATAGGGTCGACTTTCGCAGTCTTGCGATAACTATTTATTTTGTAATCTCTCATTTTAAATCCTTCTGTAATGTTTCAAGACAGGTATGCAATTTTGTCGCTACCTCTCGCGCTTCGCCAGACGTTAGATCTATTAAGTACAGAGCGTCGTCAATAGGTCCGTCCAATACGTCACAACCGGGACATTCATGTGCAACCAAACGCTTAAACAGTTCCTTTTCCAGCAGCGTCATAAGTAACGGTTCGACGCTTGCGATGAAATGACCGTCAGTCATACCGGACATTGTCCCTTGATCAAATATAAAAGTGTTCATTTTGTAATTTCCTTCATAATAGCGTCATAAAGTCTAAATACTGTTCTTCTATCAGGTAGGCTTTTTGTGTGATCATTATAAAGATATCCAAAACTGTAAGGGTAATTAGAAGTCCAAATACATTTATTATTCAGTCTATGAGTATATTGATTTATCATTATTGGTACGTGACCATCATCCAAGCTTTTTTTTATAAAATTGCTAACATATTTATTGGTGATTTCGTTTCTTATCCAGCAAGATGGTGTTGTTAATATTCTAAATAACGTTTTCATTTTATCCCCTTAATTAATAAATCCAACTTTCCGATAATGATTACGGCGGCATCGGTGTCTAACGAACTCAAGAACGTATAATAAAGGCACTCTTGTTTCGCATTTCTGGCATTATCCGCAAGCGTTGGTGTCTTGCTGCACATATTTCACTACGTGCCGTGAACCGGCAAGCCGGGTAAGAGAGTCACAGCCGCCTACCTTTTAAAATCACCAACAAAGACAGGGCTCTGCGCTGCTTATGTACATAGCACTCGAGTTTCCTTCGCAAAGCCCTGACTTTGTTAGCTCCGGCACTTACCCGGATGAGATTAGGGTTGGTTTCTGGAATCGAACCAGACAGACACCACTGCGATAGTGGTCGTGGTACGCTCATCATATTAGTTACTTGTCATGACTTCGCTAAAATAACTTCCCACTAGCTTACCTTAAGCTTAACCAACACTTCAGGACTCTAAGCCCTCAGCTCCTCAGCCTGGGTTTCCCCAACTCAAAGCCCTGAAGTGTTGATTCTTACCCGCAAGCGTCCGGACATATCATTTCTTCTGGTTTATAAATCGGTTTGGGTATCCAGCCAACACAATACTCATACCGAATAGCAACTGTTCCAATTTTTACTCTTCCGTCTGACAAAAAACTACACTCATGAAAATCATCTTCTGAGTTTAAAACCACTAAAAATTTGCCATTCCTTGGCGCCTCACTCATAGGCCTCAGTTTACTGACTGTTAATGTGTCTATCTCTCTGCATTCATGTATTAAAGCCAAAATAAACCCAACCATACACGGGTCGTTTTTTGCTCTGTTTAACCTGTATTCCAAAGCTTCTTTCGTAAGTACTTTCATTCTTTAAACTCCACACTATATTGTTGGTGCCGTCTCTCCGGCTGCCACGTCTAGTTCACTGGATATTGACTTCCGACGTTCTACTGACTCATTTACGATAACCAGCTTTCGCGTGGACCATACTTTCCCACGAGTTCAAGGGGGCGCTATATCTTCCCTATGGTGAAATCTGGACCCCGAATGGTGCGCTTCTTCGAGAGGCGTTCGGAGTGTTGTTGTATTATTGAGTTACTGGTGCCGGGGTTTGTATATAACAATCCGCATCTACCGCGTGCTTTTGCGTCTTACCATTAGCTGCGGTGCCTACCACAAGGGCGTCACGGTTTAGAAGAAACTGCCTGCATAGAACTTCTGTGCTGAACCCTGGCTCACTGATTCTCAGGTAATTCACTGTTTGGCTACCATCCTGAGTCACAGACTCCCACCCACTAGCAAGCCAGGACTCTCTTGGTTGCGGTTGCGAGGCTGGTGCTGGGGGAGTTACCTCAGGGAAATTAACTACGGTTACAGGTATTGGAGGCAACGTACCTGTAGCACTTGCCGAACTTGCTGCCATAATTAATGCTAATGCTAAAATTGCTTGTTTCATTTTTCATACTCCATCAAATTGCCGGGAACCGCCCGGCGCGGTTTTTGTTACAGATTCGTATGCTGCTTTAGCTTCATCCCATGCCCAAGTTTGTGCTGGTGGAATACGTTGCTTTTTACAGTAATCCATCATCCAGGCCCATTTCGATAAATTCATTTCTTCTTGCATAACTTACCCTCTAATGCCAATCTTCCGGCTGGACCTACCACGTGCCTCAAGCCGCATAATCCATTGTTCGCAGCTCTTGCTAGTTTGCTGAATGTCTGTTGTGATTCGGCCCGGGCCTTTTCGTGTTGCATGTGTAAAGTATTTCATTTAGTTATTGACAACACCGTCACTATAACCTACATCATTTAATATAGTCAAGCATTTTTTTAAGTACCAATCGTAATCGATATCTGTAGGAAAATCGTCAGGTAACGTCATGCACGGTTTGGCGCCATACGATAAGCTTACAACTTTGTCAGCGTTGGCGTATACGATAGGGCCTGGCGAGTTTATCGCATAATACCATCGCACCACCTTACCAAGATATTCTGGAACCTGAGGTTTAAAACACGCAGTGTACGCATCGTGAGCGTTACTCAACATTCCATGTCTCACCCAATACCTGCCACTCTTAACCCATCCGTTAGCCAGCAATGTGTTCAGCATGTCGCGCACTTTAGTATTCTTACGCGGACCTTCTCCCCACATCTTGACACCGCCGCCAGATACTTTCTGTATCGTCACGAATTTGCGGATATCTCTGCACTCTGCTAACGTGTGCATTAGAGGTATACCGTCAGCAATGAACGCCGCCACTGCGTCGGAGCATATCTCAGAGTCTGGATTCTTTTTCTCAACCAAACCTGATATGGCGTACTCCCCTTTACGTTTGACTTTACCGTCCGACTTGACCGCAAAGTAATTATTTACGTCTCTCGAGTAAATCGATCGGTATTCAACTGTTTCCATTTCCAGGCCAGTTCGGTTCTCCCACTCATGCACCAAAGCTTCGCTCAAGGATACTTTATCACGCGGACATTTAATAACAATGCCGTCGGTGTTTGCCGATACTACAGGTATGCCGTAATGCTCATGCCATTCAATCAACATTAATAGGGATAGTTGACCAGTGAGAGTCGTTTGAATCAACATTTCCGGTGCAAAGAGTATGCTGTATTGACTACCGCACTTTCCGAACGTGCCATTAATCATAATCTTACCACCATCGTCGCCGACTTTGGCTTTAGAGTATTCATCCCCGCTGGTTATTCCAAGCTTCTTCAAGTTCTGCAATGTGCGTTTAGCAGTCAAACGCTCGTCGGCAATATCCTTAAAACTCTCAATGAAATTTGGACCTAATGAGGTAGGCCATCTACCTGAATTTATCATCAACTGTGGATAATATCGAGCAACGTCTCGATCTAACAACACATCACGTTCATCGCTACGGTACACGGCTCGTTTATCCTGACTATGCAAGCCGCCGATACCCATAGTATAAGTTGTCAATCCGACAGTCACTTCTAAACCTTCCAATTGTGACGGCATTTCGACAGTGCCGGAAGCGGATAAACTAAAAACGGATTCTTTCGCACGGTCAAGGGCGTCTCGCAATTGCGGTAATTCAAACGCAATATAATTTGGCGGCGTATATCCCCACGTCATGTTATAATCAACATCACGTTTATATATTCTTTGCCCGACAGCAGCTTCACATCGAGATTTAAGCACCGTCTCAGCCAACTGCGCGTCGCTCTTGCTGCGCAAATCAATACCGTAGCGTTCAGATAAAGCGATACGCTGCTCTATTTGTGGTTGCAACGCATTCCATAAATCTTCAAGAACATCCAGATCGTTCTCGCAATATAGTTCAACCTGTTCAATTTCATCATTACTTAACGCTTTATCTGGTGGGTACGGCAAGTCTTGAATTTTCTTTGAATGTATTCTCCCGGCATATTGTTTCAAACTTCCTGCACCGGGCGCTACCTCTATCAAGTCAATATGATCTGCTGGTTCCCATTTCGGCAAACCAAGCTGCCAGTGTTTGATTTTCTCAACAATCATACGGTCGTTGATAACCTTCAGACGCTCCGGGGTATAGCCGCTTATCGCAGCAGTTATCATAGCAACGTCGTAATTGATGCCATTAAAGCTTATCGAAGTATGTTCTTTGAATAGGTATTGAATAAGCTGGATACGCGGCGCATCAAATGACTGCCCGGCAAGAAGCCTCAGAACTATTGACTTCTGTCCGATCGGTCGGAACTTCAGAAGCCAATAGTTCTTAACACACTCTGTGTCATATAACGCTAACTTATTCATTATTAGCCTTATTTTTAGCAGATCGCGCTTTCGCAATAGCAGATAATTTAGCTTTAGTTTCTTCGGAATGTTTCCTTCCAGACCAATACCACTCGTGATTGCCGTACCCATTTAATTTTCTTTCTTGCCAAAACTTCTTGGCTGACTCAGACATTTGACGCTTAGTTTTATCTGACAGCTTTCTACCAATAATAAACGATTTGCCTTTATTAGCATCCGATAGCTTCTTTCGGTGTTCGACGCTCTTAGGTATCCCTAGACCAACACCTTTTAAAGTCTCCGATATCAGTTTGCAAGTTTCTGCTGAACGTTTCGATCCTAAATGAACCTCAATGTTTCTAGCAATCCTCTCAGGTGTTAATGCCAACGCCCTAACTTTTTCAACTACAGAAGGCACCTTCATTGGGCTAGTTTCCCCACCTGGCGTTAAGTTGTAACCACCAGCGCCGAACGAATTGAACACCTTAATAGCTCTTATCTCAGTTGCTGGCAGATCGTCGTTCTCCACAACGGCTAACGTTTCTATCAAAGGTTCTCCGTACAACTTCCAAGCCCGATGAACTATAAGTTTAGGTTTATCAGCTTTTGCCCTATTTCTATGAGTGTGTATTCTGCTAAGCAAGGAAACTGTACTCATGCCTATGTAAACTTTATCGTTAGGAAAAGTCAATTTATAAAGCACTCCCATATTACCTCCCCGCAGGTATCCCTAAAGCCGTAAGCTTGGCACGCGCTTCGGACGGTATCAACGCTGGTAATTTCTTAACTTCAATAGCCGGTAAATACTTTTCGTACTCAGGAAAATCCATAAGTAGCTTCTCGCGCGTGCGATATGATCTGAGCACCTTGAACAGTTCAACACTTGCGTTTTTATATCGCTCCCATATGGAATGATATTCATTAAGTATAGTATCGTCTACTAAGTAAAAGTTGTCAGCATGTGCGCTAGGCACAAGAACTTCATCAATTTTCAATTTGTAATCGTTAACTGAGTCATCATAGCTTGGAATCTTTGCGGTACCCATACCTATTCTAACCATATAAAACGGTCGTTTGTCTAAATATCTATCAGTATCCTTATGCTTGAGAAGTTCTTCAAATACCGGGTGATTGATATGTCGCCATTCTCTCGCGTGCTGAGCTATATGATTACGCAAGTCTGCAAACTTTGGCTCGAACGCTTCCTTCAGTAACTTGGTTCTAACTTCATCCCTTATTTTGTTTGTTAGCGTTGTCATTCCGCTTGCTCCTTTAAAAACTCAGGCGTGTCATGAACAACCAGCACGCTATCGGAATTTATTGACAGTGTGACGTACCCCGGTTGACACCCGAAGTCATCCACATCGGTAATAATAATATCGTACTGCTCGCCAGTGTATCGGAACCCTTCGGCTACTGTGTTATCCAACTCACCTTTGCGTAACGTTGCCGTATCTCCCGGCAAAAATCCACGGTCATTGTATCGATTCATTGCGCTACGTTTGCCGGAAGCAATGTTGTCGTATTGCTTACCGACAGATTTAAGTATGTGGTGTGTCATTTGTCATTCTCTCTAAAAGTAGTTCTCGGATTGCAGGCTCAGGCGGCTCGAAGTTTGGACCTTTCAGAAACTTCCCGTCAGCATCTTTAATAGGCTTACCGTCGGCGCCAAGTTTCGTATCGTTGCTATCCATTACGATTTGCAATACTTCTTCGAGAGGTATCCCATATCTGACCGCTTCCGACCGACAATAAACGGTGATATCAGCAAGCAGGTCGGCTATTGCGACCAGGGTGCTTGTCATGTCGCTATTGTTATAGTCTTTCATAATGTCGTCAATTTCCCCTATTTCTTTGAGCATTATTGATTTGAATTGCGATAATCTCAGCATCACATTTTCTGGCAAGCTCGGCACATTGTTAACAGGAAGATCGTATTTACGATTCATCGATCTAACGCGCATCGGAAATAAATGAATACCTTCAGCAGCGTCGAACGGTACAGGATCGTTCGGTTTGTTATAGAAGATATTAAGTGCTGACTGTAAACCGTTAGCAACACCTTTGTAATAAGGGTCGTTGCTTACTTGTGCTAGATCGCACATATTGCTAGCAAGCTTTTCAATCTTTTTCATTATTAAATATCTCCATAAATATTTCAGTTTGATATTCACGCTCAGCAGCAGCAGCAGCAGCATAAGCAGCAGCATAAGCAGCAGCATAAGCAGCAGCATAAGCAGCAGCATCAGCAGCAGCATCAGCAGCACCGGCAGCAGCAGCAGCATAAGCAGCATCAGCAGCGTCACCGGCAGCAGCGCCAGCATAAGCGGGCAAATCGTCCTTGCTAGCGTCACCGGCTATAAATCGTTCAACAACGTCCAGTGTAGATTTAGCGACTCCGGTCGGGTCAAGATGTTCAACTCTACGAGCGCATGCCAGTTTGAACTTCATCACATCAAGATCGTACTTAGGGAGCACCCTTAGGCACCAGATAGCGTCATATATCCCGTTAGACTCAAGTATCGTAATGAAACTTAACTCATCGTCATCGGCTTCAGTCTTACCTAGATGCTTAAGTAACCTACGCCATCCTGACGAGCAGGGGTCGTACTTTCTTATCTCGTTAAGTGTTGTCGTTTTCATTATTAAACAACTCCATAGTTTTAGGAAACTTCTCAGCGAGCACCGTTGCTACCACGTCGGCGTATTGCCTTATCTCCCATCCTTGGAAACCTTTACCGGTCGACATGCGAGCAGCTTCGACAATAGACTCGTCGCTACCCCATGTCTCTACCAGATCAACGTATCCATGATCTAGTACCGGTATGCTCATGGTGTCATCAACCCTGCGTCGATTAATTGTTGATCATTCCAACCAGCCGCTTTATACGCCTCGTAAGTTACACCGTTTGCAGCAGGTGTCATTTTACTAACCGCGGGAACAGGAGGTGGTGCGACCGGTACGGAGCCGAATGCCAGGTTTGGGACTACTGTAACGGGAGCAGGGGTATGTGTTACAGCGGGTGCCCCTGGCAACACAGATGTGGCCAAAGGTACAGCGCTGGCTCCAGCCGGTAGCGGGGCTTGTCCGAAGCCGCAGGCGTTTACGTCAGGGCCGGTAATTATTTCCTCACCGTATGCGGTAAAGCATACCAAGCTCGGATTAACGTAAACCCCAGGCTGCTGCTGCGAGCCGTTCCCGTCCACTGTGAAATTGACTTCCACATAATAACCAGGCTTAACATAGTCCGGCGTAACTTCCTGCACAAACCCGGAACCTTCCTTGCGATATATTTTAGGGGCGAAACTTGTGCTGAATTTAATGACCCAATTTCCAGCAAAACCTTCAGTATCGCAAGCTTTTCTACCTTTTTTATTTGGAATAGGGCTATCTCCGTCTTCAATCTTCCAAGCGAATGTTGGAGATTGAGCGATGTTTGGGAACGCCTTATTACCAACTTCCCATATCTTAGCGCCCCAACTTGTTTGTGCCCAATGAGTTTCGCCTGGGTTCTTTGGGACAGCTAAAGCAAAGAAGTATTGAATGCGAGGTTTCCCGATATTAGGGCCGCTCTTTACAACTAGCGGGTTGCCGTCCGCATCCTTATCGTTTGCTTTATATAAATTGCCCATGACGATACGCCCGACCGGGCTTGTGATATTTACTGACATTTTTATTACTCCTTAAAAATTCTTGAAACGTCTTTATTATCAAACGGTACCAATTTTACTCCGCTTGACGGTGTTACACTGTACGCTTTAATGACGCTCTCGTCAACACCTAATTTAATTGCTTGTGAAGGTGTTAATGTTCCGGGTTTCGATAACGACTTTCCGTACATTTGCCCGATAGCTATAATTTGATCATCTGGCAAAGTCCAGCGCTGATGTCCGTATGTTTGTTCGGCGGCGTGGAAAGGGGCAGGTAGACCTGATTTAATGTTTGCCAGTACCACTTCTCGTAAACCGCCGACTCTACCTTCCATGCGTTTCATTGCACGTTCAAGTAATGCTAATTCTAAACTCGCCGCCGCTGGTGGTATGTCAAAAGGTAATGATTTTTCTGACATTTCCATATCACTGTAAATAGCTTTCTGGAATGCCGGACAAACATGTCTGCCGGAACAATCCCCGCACTCACTATTTGTGGTCATAGTAGGCTCAGGTTCGTAAGCCAACTCAGCAGCCCTGTGAAGATCGTTCACGAGGCCGCGCATATCAGCGCCATTAAACGACCATGTGCGAATCGGTTTACCTTTATAAAAGCAACGAGGTTGAACAACCGTAAATTCCACGGTGATCATTTGATCCAGTCTTCCGATACCTATATTTAACTTCTCGGCCAATTGAATCATTGCGCCTTCAATGTAGCAAATACCTTGCTCATTTTCATACTCATCCACATAGCGATGACCGAATTTGTAATCAATGCATCGCAATATGCGTTTTTTAGCATCAAACCCCCATACATCAGGAGTGCCGAAACAATCCTGATGTATTGAAGGTATTTGTAAGGTTTGCTCTACTTGCATCAACCCGTCAGGAAATTGCCTGCGAATCTCATCAACAAGCATGTCGGCGCCGTCAAGCATTTCATCAGTGACTAGCGTGCCGTTTGGCGCTTCCATTCCCGCACTGATCGGTTGTTCCCATAATACTGCCCACGCTACCCAATGGGCAGCCGTACCCTCCTTCGACGATTCGGTATCCTCACGAGGGTAATTCTTGTTCATTGATGGCCAAGCTGCGCATTTTCTCCAAGCCTTGGCACCAGACGGCGGTAAGAAACTATGAGCGCTCATTTAAACAACTCCTTAAATATCATAGTTTGGTACTCACGCTCAGCAGCAGCGTCAACAGCAGCGTAAGCGTTACCAACAGCAACAACAGCAGCAGCAGCGTAAGCAGCGTAAGCAGCAGCAGCATCATAAGCAGCGTAAGCAGCAGCAGCGCGAGCAGCATCATAAGCAGCGTAAGCAGCGCGAGCAGCAGCGCACAAATCCTCTTTGCTAGCGTTACCGGCTATGAATCGTTCAACAACGTCCAATGTGGACTTAGCGACTCCTGTGGTATCAATATGTTCAACTCTACGAGCGCATTTTAGTTTGAATCTCATTACATCAAGATCGTAGTCAGGAAGCACCCTTAAGCACCAGATAGCGTCCATTATCCCGTTAGACTCAAGTATTGTAATGAAACTTAACTCGTCCTCGTCCGCTTCAGTCTTACCTAGATGCTTAAGTAACCTGCCCCAACCTGACGAGCAGGGTCCGTACTTCCTTATCTCATTAAGTGTTGTCGTTTTCATACCCCTATAGCCTTCATTTCAGCGTCGATAATTGGTACCAGATCGGGACGGCTGCTTAACAATACGAACTCGCTCACCCCATGTTTAACGCACGCCTCATTTATCTGAGCAGGCGTAAGTTTTCCAGCAACTATTGCGGAAGACATGCGACCTATCAACTCAGTCATGCTTACCTGCTGCTGAAAACCTGGTTGATCTGCAAGATAATGAGACTTAACTGGAGCAGCCGGGGGTGGTGGTGCGTGGGGCACGTCCATCAATTGGCGCAGTTGATCTTTAACCACACTTACTTCCGTGACATCCACACCTCGGCGCAATTTCCAGGTCCCATCGGCAATTATCGCTCGTGATGAGGAATGGATACGAGCGTCCCACGGTAAACCTTCTTTATCTACTGGCACAGGGTTGTTGGTAGCTTGTGCAGCAGTCGACACCAATGGAACGGCGGGCGGTGCAGGGGGAGGCGGGGCGCTCGACGGTTGAGAAGTAGTAGCCTGCGTATCCTCTTGGACAATCAGCGACGCTGCGACATCCGCAAAACTGGGGGCAGGTTCGTCGCTCAAGTCCTTTTTTTGCTCGTCATCCAGGCGTTGTTCTTCGGTTTCGCCAGTAACATAGGCTGCTGAGAGAACCTCGCTTTCTGGCGAGTCAAGCGTCTCTTGTTGATCAGGCCAATTCTGTACGAACTGCGCAATGTGGCTACGTTCTGACGGCGATAGGTACCTAACATCAAATTTCATTTCCATTTCTTGTTACTCCTTATTTTTAATTGACTGCCGGACAATGATAGATCATAATTGACGGACGTGTCAATAGGGGGAGTTATGAAAGTATGTAAAGACTGTAAAATTGAGAAAGAGTTAGACAAGTTCTACAAGCGCACCGATCGTCCAAGTCGAATGGCTGTATGTAAAGCGTGCATGGCTCGCAAAGCTAAAGTGAGCAGAGACGGGGACCGTGATGGTTACAATTTATACCAGCGCGTTTACTATTCAGACAATAAAGATAAGCGAACGAAAAGTGTCATGAAGTGGCGAGCCAAACACCCTGAGAAAATGAAAGAATATAGGGAGCGATGGATTGCAAACAACCCGGAAAAGGTGAAAGAAATCAGAATGAGATATAACAAAAGGAAGAAATATGCAGCTCCGGCCATATCAGATAACAGCTAAATCCGATGTAAACAGTAAATGGGCTGAAGGCCACCGTGTGGTCATCTTACGTATGCCTACCGGTGGGGGCAAAACTCCAACCTTTGCAAGCGTTATGAGCGACGAACCTGGGCCGTCAGTTGCGATAGCCCATCGGTCCGAACTGGTAAGCCAATCATCCATGGCGCTGGCCAAGTATGGATTGCGCCATAAGGTTATAGGCCCAAAATCTTTAGCCAAGTTATGCACAATTCTACAGCTTGCTGAGTTTGGCAATAATTATGTCGACCCTAATGCCAAGAGCGCTGTGGCTGGAGTAAATACTTTAGTCAACCGCAACGAGCCTTGGTTCGGTCAAGTTAAGCTTTGGGTCGTGGATGAATGCTTTCCTGCCGGAACGTTGGTTAGCGGAAAACCAATAGAGACGCTTAAAGTAGGAGATCACGTCGAAGCATTTAACGAGATTACAGGCTCGATAGAGATTCGTATGGTAACTCGTCTGTTTAAAAATCCAGAACCTAAACACATGGTGCGCGTTATATGCGGGTCGCACCATGAGCTACAATGCACGACGGGTCATCCTTTTTATACAAAGCGTGGTTGGGTAGAAGCCGGTAATTTAACTATTAACGATGAGGTGCTACAAGAAGAAAGACGACTTCTTAAATGGGTTAGGGTGGACAGTGTTGAGGTTCAAGAACGAAATGATTATGACGGAAACGGTTATGTCTACAATATCGAAGTTGAAGGATTGCACACTTACATCGCAAACGGGATAGTGGTTCACAATTGTCATCATTTGCTGGCAAATAACGTTTGGGGTAAAGCGGTGAGCCTCTTTCCGCACGCTCGTGGTCTCGGGGTTACCGCCATACCTGGGCGGGCCGACGGTAAAGGTTTGGGGCGACATGCTGACGGTCTGGCCGACGCTATGGTGCATGGTCCTGAAATGAGCTGGTTAATAGCTACCGGATACCTAAGTAAATATAAAATCTACTGCCCTCCGTCCGATGTGGATATCAGTAACGTACATGTTACGGCTGGCGGAGAGTTTAATCATCAGGAATTGTCGTCGGCAATACATGCGTCACGTACCATCGTCGGCGATGCTGTGCGCCATTATCTGGAAAGAGCTGCCGGTAAGTTGGGCATATCGTTCACGGTTGACGTTGCGGCAGCGACAGAACTCGCAGCGGCTTACCGGCAAGCGGGGATTCCGGCAGAAGTTGTTACCGGTAAGACTCCCCCATTATTGCGCGCTGATATTATGCGAAGATTCAGACGTAGGGAGATTTTACAGTTAACAAATGTCGGTATTGTGGGTGAAGGTGTCGACGTTCCGGCTGTAGAATGCGTATCGATGCTATGTCACCATAATAGTTTCAATTTATACGCGCAGGAGTTCGGCAGAATGTTGCGCTTATTGTTGCCGGACGACATTGCAAGCAAATGGGATACTTATACTGATGAGTTTAGATTAAGGTATCTCGCCCAAAGCGATAAGCCTTACGGTATACTGTTTGATCACGTCGGCAATGTGTTACGACACGGAGGACCGCCCGATATTCCTAGAGCGTGGACTCTTGACAGACGCAATAAACGCAGCAGCGGTGAGTCTGACGTAATACCTTATCGGATTTGTGCCAACCCTGAATGCGTACAGCCTTACGAGCGTATCCATAAATGTTGCCCACATTGCGGATTCTACCCCGAACCGGCATCCCGATCGTCTCCTGAATTTGTCGACGGCGATCTTCTCGAACTTGATGAACGAACGCTTGCTGCCATGCGTGGAGAAATTGCACGTATAGACGCCGACCCTGTTATACCATGGGGAGCTACGCCTATCGTCGAGGGTGCTGTACGCAAACGTCACAGGGAACGGCAGCAGGCACAATCTGACTTGCGTAACGCTCTTGCGTGGTGGGCTGGTTTGCAAGATTCCCAAGGGTTGACTGAAAGCCAAAGCTATCGTCGGTTCTATCATAAGTTCGGTGTCGACGTAGCAGGGGCGCAAACGCTCGGTTCACGGGAAGCGAGCGAGCTGGTCGAGAAGATAAATCGAGAATTAACAGCTAACGGTATTGACGGGACGGTCAATGCTGAGGCATACTTCACAAATGAACAAAATTCCTGACTGGTTGGCGAGACTGCCGGATAATGGTTATATAAATGCTGTAGAGATACATAGCTTAGTTCCCCATTTATCGCCACAAACGACAATAAAAATTTTAATCAAATACGGACATATACCCGAGCCGTCGCGCCGCTTCGGAAAGAACGGTAAATGTCATTGTAACGTTAAAGACATAAGGAGGTGGTTACGTGAAAAAGTTTAAATGGATTGCTCAAGACGACGATGGTGAAATTTGGAAATTTGAAAAGAAGCCTAAGCTGCGCGCCGATGGTACGTATAAGGCTGATGGGCATGTCAAGTCACTCGCGTACATGTTGTGTGTAAATGTGACACCCATCCGAATAAATCTGAAGAAAAACGGATATGAAATAAAAGACGGTATTCTTCTTAAGGTCAAAATTTATTCATTCCCAAAGGTTCGCGGCCTTACGATCACTACTACTCCTACAAGAGCGCATGGTCCTGATGACGACCCTTATAACAAAAAAACTTGCGACCTCATGATGAGAGCATGGCGATTAATTATCAGGAGCGAAACTGGTGAACGTTGATATTACTAAATGGGCGTTACGCCATGGTGTAAGCGCTCAAGCATTGTACGAACTTGAGACGATGTTCGGACTACATCACGACTTAAGTGCTGGCGGGTCGGATGAAAGCGAAGCCTCTGTGCAGGCTAATGTTAGATTGGAAGCTTCACGCAAGGGTGCCCATTTGTTCCGTAACAATGTTGGGGTCCTTACCGACAAGGATGGGCGCCCAGTGCGTTATGGTTTGGCTAACGACAGCGCGAAGCTTAACAAAGTGATCAAGTCAAGCGATCTCATTGGCTGGCGCAAGCTTCGCATTAACCATGAGCATGTAGGTCAGGTCGTTGCTCAATTTGTTTCGGTTGAATGTAAAAAGGGCGGTTGGATATATTCAGGCGACGAGCGCGAGGTTGCGCAGCTCAAATGGTTGGAACTAGTCAACGCGAACGGCGGTTACGCTAAATTTGTAACAGGAGCAGGAACGTTATGAAAAAAAGATTATGTATTTATCACGGTAATTGCGCTGATGGTTTTGGTGCAGCATGGGTTGTTCGTAAGTATTACGGAGATAATGTAGAGTTTTTTTCTGCTAAGCATGGAGAGGAACCACCGGACGTTACTGATAGACAAGTGATAATTGTCGATTTTAGTTATAAGCGTGACGTCATTATACGAATGGCTGAAGTTGCCGAGAATATACTTATCATAGACCATCACAAAACGGCTTTTGAGGGACTTGTTAAGTTACCAGATAACGTGTCCACTATCTTCGATATGGATCGTAGCGGTACTATGCTCACATGGTTATTTTTCTTTCCGTTGAAAAACCCACCGGCATTGTTGGAACATATCGAAGATAGAGATTTGTGGAAGTTTATACTATACGGCACTAGAGAAATTCAAGCTGCCCTGTTTTCCTATCCCTACGACTTCGAGGTTTGGGATGATCTAATGATATGCAATACGGAAATATTGAGAAACGAAGGTGAAGTTATCGAGCGTAAACATTTCAAAGACATAAATGAACTACTAAAAATAACGACTCGTGTAATGAATATTGGAGGGTATTGTGTCGAGGTTGCTAATCTACCTTATACAATGTCAAGCGACGCTGGTCATATTTTGGCTCTTAATAATCCTTTCGGGGCGTGTTATTACGATACACCGACAGGTAGGGAATTTAGCCTCAGGTCGACAGACGAAGGTGTAGACGTATCTGAAATAGCGTTAATGTATGGCGGAGGCGGTCATCGCAACGCATCGGGGTTTAAAGTTAGTTATAAACAAGCGTCATCTTTTGAGGTGGAAGCATGAGCAGATTAAAACCAGACGATCGCAAGATGCAGATATTGAAGGCAGCGTTGATCGTCGCAAATAGGAGTGGCGGTTGGTCGACGTTGACTCGACAAATGGTGGCCACTGAAGCAGGTTGTGCAGAAGGGTTGGTCAGTAAGTACTTTGGAACAATGACCGACTTCAGACGAACGATAATGCGTACAGCTGTTCATAACAATATGCTCAGCGTGGTTGCTCAAGGTTTGGCTTGTGGTGATAAGCACGCACAGAAAGCCGACCCTGAGTTAAAGAGTAAAGCTTTAGCGACGTTGCAATAATGCTTACGTTACCGGCAGCACTCGCGGGTACTAAGAAGTGCCCTAAATGCAATGTCACGAAGGATATTAATATTGATTTTAATAAATCTTCTTCCACTAAAGATGGTTTACAGGCGCATTGTAGAGAATGCCGACGATCTTATTACATTAACTCCTTAGATGTTTATCGGAAAAAGCATAAAGAGAAGTATGCTAAATATAGCGACGAGATACGGCAAAGAACTAAATTATATTACAAGAGGAACTCAGATAAGTGTAGAGCAACGTCAAGATTAAGATACCACAATCTTCCAGAAGAATCTAAAAGTGCAGTAGCAATAAAAGCTGCGTTGTATGACAAATTAAACCCAGGAAAAGCTCAAGCACGAGTCGCTATGCGCAGGTCTAAATTGCGTAAAGCTGCACCTAGATGGTTAACCGATGCGCATAAAAGGCAGATTGCCGAGTTCTATAACATAGCAAAACAACATAACGCTACAGCTCCAAATAGTGTTCATGTGGACCACATCATACCTATCCGAGGAAAATCTGTCTGCGGGTTACATGTACCGTGGAATCTACAGATACTTAGCGCCGCAGATAATATTCGCAAGAATAACTCTTTAATGATGGAATATGTATGATAGCAGAAGCGTTAAATGGGCCACTGAAAGGAATGTGTGACTTTAAACAATTTCTGATTTATAAGCTAATTCCAAGCAATTCTCGACCTGGTAAAATAGACAAGCTGCCGTGCGACTTTCGTACAGGCCAAGTAGTGTCGGCCCACGATTCTCAATATTGGACTGACGCTGGAACGGCAATGGCATCGGCAGCTAACTATGGTAACGACTACGGGATTGGCTTTTCGTTCACCGATAACGACGATTTCTGGTTTCTTGATGTCGATAATTGCTTGCAGCCCGATAATACATGGTCACCATTGGCAGTCGGCCTATGTTCGTATTTTAACGGTTGTGCGGTGGAGGTATCGCAAAGTGGAAAAGGATTACATATTTTTGGTAGCGGTCGAATTACTCATCACGGTTGTAAGAATACTGATTTGGGGCTGGAGTTTTACACTAATCGTCGATTCGTGGCTCTTACCGGCACCGGTGCCGTCGGCTCTTGTGCTTTTGATGCTAGTCACTTATTGCCTGGATTGGTTTCTACGTATCTTGCTGCGGAAAGCGTCGAGCAAGCTGATTGGTCGGTAGGCCCATGTGAAGGTTGGAAAGGTCCGGTAGACGATGAAGAATTAATACGCCGAGCTCTCAGATCAAAGTCAGTAGGTAGCGTATTTGGCAACAAAGCGTCGTTTGCCGACTTGTGGTCAGGTAACGTATCAGCATTAGCGTTAGCGTATCCTGATCCCTCAAGAGCCTACGATAGCAGCAGTGCAGATGCAGCGCTCGCTCAACATTTAGCATTCTGGACCGGCAAAGACTGCGCCAGGATTGAACGGTTGATGTTGAAGTCAGGATTGGTGCGTGATAAATACGAACGAGAAGATTACCTACCTCGAACAATAACCGGCGCCATAAGTCGACAAGTCGAAGTATTAAGCGATAGGTCGATGGAAGAAGTCAGCACTATTGTTGTTCCAACAGGAGAGCAGCCAGTCCCAAAGTTGGTTGAGGGCATCACGTTCATATCTAACGAGGACCAGTTAAAACTGTTTGCAGGCTGCGTCTATGTCAGCGACATCCACCGGGTGTTCATTCCAGGCGGTAAACTGCTCAGGCCAGAACAGTTCAAGGTAACCTACGGCGGTTACATGTTCACCTTGGACAATGCGAATGATAAGACGACAAAGGACGCATGGGAAGCGTTCAGCCAGTCTCAAGCTTTTCGTTGCCCTAAAGTAGATAGTACTTGGTTCAAACCAAATCTTCAGCCCGGTGGCATTACCGAGCGTGACGGTCACAGTTATGTGAATACTTATTGGCCCGTAGAGGTGGCGCGTAAGGTTGGCGACGGTACTCTATTCTTCAATCATCTGGCAAAAGTTCTACCCGATGAGCGTGACCGGCAGATATTGTTATGCTACATGGCGGCGTGCGTGCAGCATAAAGGCGTCAAATTCCAATGGGCACCGTTGTTACAAGGCGTGGAAGGTAACGGGAAGACTTTGTTTACTCGTTGCGTAGCTGAAGCTATTGGAAATAGATACGTTCACTGGCCGAAAGCGAGCAAGCTGGCGAAAGAGTTTAATAGCTGGCTGGTTGGTAAATTGTTCTACGGTGTGGAAGACATATATGTAGCCGAACATAAGCGGGAAGTTATTGAAGAATTGAAACCGATGATCACGGGGGATAATCTTGAAATTGAAGGTAAAGGTGTCGACCAGGTTACTACGAGCGTGTGCGGTAACTTTATATTCAACTCCAATCATAAAGACGCTATCAGGAAAACAAAGAACGATAGGCGTTTCGCAGTGTTCTTTACAGCACAACAAGAAGTTGGAGACCTCAAGCGAGATGGAATGACGGATGGTTATTTTGTCAAATTGTATGATTGGCTGAAAGAGGGCGGGTATGCAATAGTCAGCGAGTTACTTCACACTTATCCAATACCTGACGAATTTAACCCGGCTACCGGTTGCATGGAGCGCGCGCCGCACACTAGCAGTACGACCTTGGCGATAAGTGCGAGCCTGGGGATCATTGAGCAGGAGATTCGCGAAGCAATTGATCAAGGCGTGCCGGGATTTATAGGAGGGTGGATAAGCAGTATCCAGGTGAATAACCTTCTGGAACGAATTGGAGCCGCACGCCGTCTGTCGTATAATAAACGGAAAGAAATGTTGTACGATATGGGATATGAATATCACCCTGCACTCACTGACGGTAGGGTCAATAACACCGTTGCGCCAGACAACGCAAAGCCGAGACTGTTTATACATAAGGATTCGCCGGGTAGATTGATCCCTGCAGCAGTCGACGCGGCGCGGGCGTATGAGATGGTTAACGATGTAATTGTTGCACGCGCGTTTGTATGATAACTTATAGGAGATTTTTAAAATGAAAGAAAGAAGAGTTAGTGAGGAAATGCACACGTTCTTTATGAAGGATATGAAGGACTACCGGGTGCGCGATGAAAGCAAGACGAAGGTGTGGATTATTATAATCTGCATTATTGCGGCGTTGGCTTATGTGGTGTGGAGGTAAATACAAAATGAGCATAGAAAGCTGGAAACAAGAGTTTTACCCCATAGATGCCAAGTCTGAAATGACCGAGCAGGAGGCAATCCTACATTCGATTAAGAAGTGGGAGGGACTGACCAAAGAGAATCTCAACAAACACATGCTGGATGCGGATTGTGGTTGGCTTTCAGATGAGTTTGGAGAAGCCTTTGACATAGATTCCTCAACCTGCGCACTTTGCGCCAAGTTCATAAGAAAAGACTGCCGAGACTGTCCACTGTATAAGAAACAGGGTTTTGTATGCGGAGAGGGGGACGAAACAGACGGATACATCGCTTGGTGTAACAACACCGATCCATCGTTAATGCTTGAGAACCTCAAAAGTTTATGATCTGCTACCTAGACAAACGATTTTGCAGTCAAAAATGCGCTAATAAAGAGTGCAGCAGGAATTTTAACGATGAAGTTATGGAAGGCGCTCGCGCATGGTGGGGGGATGACAGCGAACCGCCGATTGCTTTTGGTGATATGCGGACTGATGATTGCGGTTTTTTTGCCGGCAAATTAAAAATGATTAACTGGAAAGTTCATAAAATTAAGCCGGTAGAGTGCATATACACCCCACGTGAACAGTATCGCGGTAGGAAATTGTTGCCAGGACATAAGGAACTTACCGGGAGGCGCATTGAATTAGTTGCGCTTTGGCTGATGGATGACGACGATCCTTATCCGGGCGAGTGGGCGCTTGCTAGTCCAGACTCATACAGAGTTTTTGGCCGAGCATGGATAGCAAGCGGAGACGTTATACCAATACGCAAATTCTTATTTTCCGTAGCACGACACGCCAGACTGGAACATACCAGGAGTAGAGTACTCGTTTAAGGAGGAAGTATGCAAATAACATGGATTAACTGCGCGGATGAGATGCCGCCGGATGATGAAGTTATTATTACAGAATGTTGTGATGCTCAAATACCAATTGATCAGCGGTATTGCCCTAAGTGTGGTTATGAATGCCGCATACACACCAGAAAAACGGAAGGGGATAAATGTATGCACAGTAGTGATTGCGATGGGCTATTTGAGTATATCCGACAAGGGGCGTGCTCGTGCCACATATCCCCGCCATGTTCTAACTGCGTAGATGCACCACTTGTTTGCAACAAATGCGGGGATTATGTCTGACGGATTGCAATGGACACCATTCTCCGCCGAAAAATGGGAGTATTTAAATAAATGATTAACTGGGCTGAACATAAAATAGAACCGGTAGAGTGCATATACACTCCCCGTGAACAGTATCGTGGCTGGGAATTATTAACAGTGCAAAAGGAATTTACCGGGCGACGAATTAAATTAATTGCGCTTTGGTTGATTGGTGACGACGATCCTTATCCGGGCGAATGGGCGCTTACTAGTCCAGACTCAAACAGAGTTTTTGGTCTATCCTGGATAGCGAGCGGAGATGTTACCCTTTCATTAAACTTAGCAACAAGCATCGCCTTCAGAGAGTCGTGGTCGTCTTTATGTACACGGTAGTGCCTGAGTGATGTACCAGCGCCTACCGAAGTACGTCTATTATTAAAAGTAACATATCTCATCGTTAACGACGGCACTCTAATCACTGCCATGAAATGCATTATGGCGTCGACCTCAGCTACGTGTTCATCCCACACTCTTATCCTCATATTCACAAGGTCTGGATCGGTACGTTTCTCGAACTTCGGGCGTACGCAAGCGGAACAGGACGCTGATACCGTATACCTATAAGTCAAGTGTCCACGCTTACACGGCCTGCCAGTGGTGTATTGCGACATTCCCTTCTCAACGGCTTCTGGACGTTCCATATACCTCGGATCGTAGACCTGCGGAGGCTTAACGAACTTCGGGCGTACGCAAGCGGAACAGGACGCTGATACCGTATACCTATAAGTCAAGTGTCCATTCTTGCATGGACGCCCTGTAGTGTATTTA
>Ga0209477_1000401_pt1 | contig 26939 bp, 30 predicted proteins | sample KloWWTupernatant_FD_187180 | JGI IMG/M metagenome (GOLD analysis project Ga0209477, IMG submission 187180) | Active sludge microbial communities from Klosterneuburg, Austria, studying microevolution and ecology of nitrifiers - Klosterneuburg... | ecosystem: Engineered > WWTP > Aerobic digester >...
CTACATCACAAGGTATTACGTATAGTTGGAAACCAACAACTGGCCTCAGTAATCCTTTTATTCCAAATCCTGTTGTAACAGTTGGTGCAGCCGGTGATGAAATTATGTATGAAGTAGCAGCAATAAATGCAGATGGCTGCAAAGGCGAAGGGTATGTTCGTATAAAAGTTTATAAAGGGCCAACTATATATGTTCCAACTGCATTTACACCAAATGGCGATGGGAAAAACGACAGGTTTACTCCAATCCCGGTAGGAATAAAAAACTATAATTACTTCAGAGTGTTTAATCGCTGGGGTCAGTTGCTATTTTCAACTACCCGTTTGCACGAAGGATGGGATGGTAAAATTTTAGGTAGAGAACAGGCATCAGGTGTTTATATATGGATGATTGAAGGCGTTGGTAATGATAATAAAGTTATTACCAAAAAAGGAACCATGACTTTGATACGATAAAAATAATCTTGTCAAAATAATAATATCAACAGCAATACTGGCTTATGCACAGCTACAGGATTTAATTCGGTATTTTTTTGTGAACCCTTATTTTTGCTGCATACAATTTCCCTTTTCAAACAGAAGGGATAAATAATAAAACAACATGGTAGATGTAATACTCGGCCTCCAGTGGGGCGATGAAGGAAAAGGAAAAATTGTTGATTTTTTTGCTAAAGATTATGATGTAGTTGCCCGTTTTCAGGGAGGCCCAAATGCGGGACACACTTTATATGTAAATGATAAAAAAGTAGTGCTTCATCAAATTCCGTCTGGAGTTTTTCATGGCGGTATTACAAACCTTATCGGCAATGGAGTTGTGCTGGATCCAATTACATTAAAAAAGGAATGCGATACGGTTGCTTCTTTTGGTGTTGATTTGAAGAAGAATCTTTTCATTGCGGAAAGAACACACCTCATTCTTCCTACGCATAGGGCTTTGGATAAAGCTGCTGAGTTAGCAAAAGGAAATGAAAAAATAGGTTCTACCTTAAAAGGCATTGGACCGACATATATGGATAAAACTGGTCGTAATGGTTTACGGGTTGGTGATTTGCTGGATAAAGACTTTAAAAATCTTTATGACAAACTGAAAGCAAAACATCAACAGTTGTTGGACAATTATAATTTTCAGGAAGATATTTCTGATTGGGAAACCGAATTTTTTGAGGCGGTGGAGTTTTTAAAACAATTGAATATTGTTAATGGTGAATATTTCATCAACGAAAAGATAAAAGCAGGAAAAAGAATTTTAGCAGAAGGCGCACAAGGAACTATGCTCGATGTCGATTTTGGCACATTCCCGTTTGTTACATCATCTAACACAACTACAGCTGGTGTTTGTAGCGGATTAGGCATTGCTCCACAACATATCCGTGATGTGATAGGTATTACTAAGGCATATTGCACCAGGGTGGGCAGCGGCCCTTTTCCTACAGAGCTTGAAGACGAAACTGGGGAAGAATTAAGGAAACTTGGAAGTGAATTTGGTGCCACCACCGGTCGCCCAAGACGTTGCGGCTGGATTGATCTGGTAGCTTTAAATTTTGCATGTATGATCAATGGAGTTACTAAAATTGTAATGACAAAGGCGGATGTATTAGACACTTTCAAAGAATTACAAGTTTGCACAGATTATAATATAGATGGCACAAATACAAGGCAAATGCCTTTTCAGATGGAAAGAACAAAGCCAGTTCCTGCGTATAAAAATTTTCAGGGCTGGAATAATTCAAGCAGTGCAGCGAATTTGTATAGTAATTTGCCTGATACTATGAAAGAGTATATTAACTTTATCAATGGGTATCTTGGAGTAAATATTCATTACATCTCTAATGGTCCAGGCAGAGATCAGATAATTGAAGTGAAATAATTTTTACGTTTAATAGAAAATAAAAAAAAGTCAACTAAAAATTTGGCAGTTTAAAAACTTCGCCGAAATTTTACAATAATAATCCTGTTGAGACTATGGCAATTAAACCAGTAAAAGGAAGTAAAACTTCTGAAGAAATTAATTCAGCTTCTGAAAAAGCTGCAGCAAAAAAACCGTCTTCTAAACCTGCAAAGGACGAAGAAGATGATGATGATGACCTTTTGGATGATGAGGATGTAAAGCCTTCTAAAAAGGGTGGAAAAGCCGCATCTAAAAAAGGTAAAGATGACGACGATGATGATGATGATTCTTCCGACGAAAAAGATGATTGGGAAAAGCCTGAAGCTGAAGAGGAAGAATGGGATCCTGATTTCGAAGAGTTTGACACTCCATCATCTGCAGGGAAAAAGGGTGCAAAGAAAGCTGCGGACGATGATGAGTTTAAAGTGGACGACGAATTTAAAGATCTCTTTGATGACAAAGATGATTTTGACGATGATGATGATGACTCCTCTGATGATTATTAACAGAACAGCAATGTTCACACAAATTGAATAACACAACCATTACTAACTGCATTTTCGCTATAAGTGATTTTGAACTGACGAAGAAAAAAGTGCTGAACTGGACAAAACAGTTTGGCACTTTTTGTTTTTTAGATAATCATCAGTATCAGATAAAACCACATGCTTTTGAGTGCATTTTAGCAGCAGGAGTAAAAAGAAGCATTAGCTTAAACGCCGGAACTGCCTTAGAACAATTACAAAATTTTATTAATGAAAAGCATTCATGGTTGTTTGGTCATCTAGGTTATGATTTAAAAAATGAAATCGAAGAGCTTTCATCAGCTAATGCTTCAATGATTAAATTCCCAGATTTGTTTTTTTTTGAACCGAAAGTTGTTATTAAGCTCTCCGAAATGGAGATTTCTATAGAAGCAGAAAATCCTGAGATGATTTTCAAAAATATATCAGACGAAAGCATAGACGAATCTTTTCTGCCAGTAGAAAATAAATTGAAGATTGAAAGCAGGCTTTCGAAAGAAGAATACATTTCCACCATAAAAAAATTGCAGCAACATATTGTTCGTGGCGATTGTTACGAAATAAATTTCTGTCAGGAATTTTATGCAACAAATGCTGTTATCAATCCTGTTGAAGTGTATCAGAAACTGAGCAAAGTTTCACCCAATCCCTTTTCAGCTTTATACAGAATGAATGATCAGTGGTTAATCTGTGCCAGCCCTGAACGATATATTAAAAAGACGGGGAATAATATTCTATCTCAACCGATTAAAGGAACATCAATCAGAATAAAAAATAATGAAATTAAAGATGGCATAAGCCGACAGGATTTATTCAACAGTGCGAAAGACCGGTCTGAAAACGTAATGGTTGTTGATCTGGTACGAAATGATCTGGCAAAAATTTGTGAAGAAGGTTCCGTGAAAGTGGATGAGTTGTACGGTATATACTCATTTCCGCAGGTTCACCAAATGATTTCAACTGTTAGTGGAACATTAAAAAATAAAATGTCTTTTGCTGAAATAATCAGGGCTACTTTTCCGATGGGATCTATGACGGGTGCTCCAAAGAAAAGAGTCATGGAGTTAATCGAAGAGTATGAACTAACCAAGCGGGGAATTTTCTCCGGTGCCGTTGGCTATATAAACCCCGAAGGCGACCTGCCTACCGGACAGCCAGGCTTTGATTTTAATGTAGTAATTAGAAGCATTCTATATAATGCCTCTGCAAAATATCTTTCCTTGCCAGCCGGATCAGGTATTACATTTTACAGCGACCCCGAAAAAGAATGGGAAGAATGCCTGATGAAAGCAGAAGCAATGAAAAATGTGCTTGAATAATTGCTACTAATTATCTAGTCTTACTATTAGTTGATTTGAGCAACTCAGTAATACTTTCATCCAGAATTTGGTACCTATTAGCCACAAAGATGTTCATCTTTTGTGTAGGCAAGCGAAGGTCATATTTGCCGTTCAATGCAATCTCATTGTCAAAGTTGGGATTATAACGACTGAAAGCCGCCATATCCATCTCAATATATTTTAAAATAATAGCAGAATTGAACCGGCCTTTTACTTTATATGAAGTTGATGTATTTAGTTCTTCCTCTTTTAGGTTAGGGCCTGAATTCAAAACCAAATCTTTCAATTCGCTTTTGGTTACGGTAGTAATACCTCCTTCTCCCTCAAAAATATAATGAACGCCGATGAATTTCTTTACATGGTTCATGGTTTCATTCGGCAAGTAATTTTGAATGGTCCAGAAATCTTTACTTCCGCCACTTTTTCTGATTGCCTTTTGCACATTTCCTGGTCCGCTATTGTATGCTGCAATTACGAGCAGCCAATCTCCATATTGAGCATAGAAATCGGTCAACAATCTTGCGGCGGCATGAGTGCTTTTGATATAATCTAATCTTTCGTCTTTACCCCCGTTGATTCTCAGGCCGTACTCTTGAGCAGCTGCAGGCATAAAAGCCCAAGGACCAACAGCCCCGGATCTGGAAATCATGTTGTATTTTAAACCAGATTCAATAACTGCTAGATATTTTAATTCGCCGGGCAAACCGTGTTGCGTAAGAATTTCATCCATCATATCCAGCTTGGGCTTTGCCCATCCCTTCATATTCTCAAAACCTGTCTTATTCTTTTTAATATAGTTTTGAACAAAACTGATTGCCATTGGATTTAACTTGGCTCCGGTTACACCATCCCCAAACACGGCTGTAGTAAAAAGATTTTTGAAATCCTTTTTAGGATCATTCTTAGATGTACCATCTTGTTGAAGTGAATCTTTATTTACCGTCGTATCACTTAAAACAGCTTGGCTGCTCATGTCCGGCTGAATACCTGCGGCTCTGGCCACTTGTACCAGGAAAAACCCCGCAACACTCATTACTGTTATTTGTTTTAATTTTCTCAAACCTATTGATAATTAACGTTTTAAAATCATTTTCCTGCCATAAGCAGGTGCGAAATGCGCAGCAAAGATAGTTCATCGAACCGGTTTGACATCACTTGGAGGCCAAACGGCATGTTAATGCTATGTTTGAAGAGTGGGAGAGAAATGGCGGGAATGCCGGCCAGATTGGCCATTACTGTATAGATATCAGCTAGATACATGGCGATTGGATCGTCCATTTTTTCACCGGCCTTAAAAGCCGGAACTGGCGAATTTGGCAGTAAAATGAAGTCAAACTCATTGAAAATCAACTCAATATTGTCTTTTAACAAATTTCTAACTTTTTGTGCCCGGGTAAAGTAATCATCATAAAACCCTGCACTAAGCACAAAAGTGCCTAACATGATTCTTCTTTTTACTTCTTTACCAAAACCAACAGACCTACTTTGTTTATAGAACTCTGTTAGTTCAACACCAGGAGCAGTAGAGCGATAACCATATTTTACACCATCAAAACGGGAAAGGTTTGATGAAGCTTCGGCTGTAGTGAGTACATAATAAGCTGGTACAATATAATCGAGCAATTCAAAATCTACAGCCTCAACAATATGACCTTCTTGTTTGATAAGTTCTATCTTCTTTTTAATGGCAGCACTTATTTCGGGGTCGAGGCCGGGATGTGATAAAGCAGTTTCAAAATAAGCGAAGCGATATTTTTTTTCGGTGGAAAGCTCTTTAGAATAAGCAGGAACTTCTTTGTGAGAAACAGTGCTGTCAAATTCATCTGCCCCAGCCATTACTTCCAATAAAAGAGCAACATCAGGAATGTTATTTCCTAGAATTCCTATCTGATCGAAGGAAGAAGCGTAGGCAATAAGGCCATAGCGGGAAATTCTGCCATAGGTCGGTTTAAGCCCTATTATGCCGCAGAAATCTGCCGGTTGACGAACAGAACCTCCGGTATCGCTACCCAAGGAAACCATACAACAGCCAGCCTGAACTGCTACTGCAGAACCACCGGAAGATCCGCCTGGCACTCTTGTCTCATCCAATGCATTCAACACCTTTCCATAAGCCGAATTTTCATTGGTGGAACCCATGGCAAATTCATCACAATTTAGATTCCCAATAATGATGGCTTCTTCCGCAAGCAAACGTTCTACAGCTGTTGCAGAATAGATGGAAGTAAATTTTTTTAGAATATTTGAGGATGCGGAAATGTTATGGTCTTTGTAACAGATAACATCTTTTAATCCGATGACGACACCATGTAGTTTTCCAATAGGAAGACCAGCTTTTCTTTTTTCATCTAGTTCTTTGGCCTTTTGTAAAACCTCATGAGTGTACACCTCAATAAATGCATTAAGATGTTTTGTTTCATCTATGCGTTTCAGGTAATGTTCAACTGCAAGTAAACAGGTTACATTACCTTCCTGTAATTGGGCATGGTATTGCTCAATAGAAGTGAACTCAAACAAAAGCGATGACTTTAGCGTAAGAAAAAATCAATAGAGGATTACTCTTTTACAGAGTTTTTTACATCATTTGCACTTTCCTCAATCTCTTTCTTCACATTGGTTTTGGCATCATTAAATTCACGGACACCTTTACCTAATCCACGCATCAGTTCAGGTATCTTTTTACCTCCGAATAAAAGTAATACGATAACGAGGATGATGATAATCTCGTTAGTACCCAGCACACCCAATAATGTAGGTTGTATCATAATCATGTAAATTAGAAGCCAAAGATACTAAGTATCGAAAAAAAAAGGGATAATTAGTTGCTATAAATAAAAAAAGCTTTCCTATGTGGAAAGCTTCTTACTTATATTGAGTACGATATTATTTTGCTGAAGTAGCAACTGCCATACGCTTTTCACGGATTCTTGCACTTTTACCGCTACGGCTACGCTGGTAGAACAATTTAGCTCTGCGTACATTACCGGTTTTGTTTAATACTATTGAGTCTACATTTGGAGAAAAGAATGGAAAAACTCTTTCTACACCTATTCCGTCAGAAATCTTACGAACAGTAAAGCTTGCAGTAGCGCCAGTTCCTTGTTTCTTAATCACATCTCCTTTAAAAGACTGGATTCTTTCTTTGTTTCCTTCTATAATCTTATAGTTAACAGTAATGTTGTCACCAGCTTTGAATTTTGGAAATTCTTTATTACCAGTTAGCTGCTCATGTACAAATGCTATTGCGTTCATATTCCTGATTTTTAGGAGGGCAAAGGTAAGGTTGCAAGGCAGAAATACCAAATATAAAAAATCAAAATTGCAGCTTATGCAGGAATTTCTCAAGCCCTTAAATTTCAGGCTAAAAGAGAAAATTCCAAATCCCAATCAGACAGTCTGCAATTGGGATTTGGAATTTTTTATTTGGAATTTGATTATCTCGCAACGTTTACAGCTCTTTTCTCTCTGATAACTGTAACCTTTATTTGCCCAGGGAAGGTCATTTCGGTTTGAATCTTCTGAGCAATCTCGAATGAAAGCTTATCAGACTCCTGATCAGTTACTTTATCTGCTTCTACAATAACTCTCAATTCCCTTCCAGCCTGAATGGCATAGGCTTTTTCTACCCCATCATAAGCCATAGCAAGGTTTTCAAGATCTTTGATACGCTGCAGGTATTGCTGCATAATTTCCCTTCTGGCACCCGGTCTTGCTCCGCTTATCGCATCACAAGCCTGCACAATAGGAGAAATTACATATTGCATTTCCATCTCATCATGGTGAGCTCCGATTCCATTTACAACTGAAGCATTTTCTCCATATTTCTCTGCTAGTTTTGCCCCAAGCAAAGCATGGCTTAATTCACTTTCTTCGTCGGGTACTTTTCCAATATCATGTAATAAGCCAGCTCTTTTAGCCAGTTTTACCATGTTTTGTGGCATTCCCAATTCAGCAGCCATTGTAGCACAAAGATTAGCTGTCTCACGGCTGTGCATCAACAAGTTTTGGCCATATGAAGAGCGGAAACGCATACGTCCAACCATTCTTACTAATTCTTTATGAAGGCCATGAATGCCCATTTCTATTACCGTTCTTTCACCTATTTCTCTTACTTGGTCTTCAATCTGCTTTTTTGTTTTCTCTACTACTTCTTCAATTCTGGCAGGGTGAATACGTCCGTCTGTAACAAGACGCTGTAAACTCAAACGGGCAATTTCACGACGTAGCGGATCAAATGAAGAAAGCAAAATAGCTTCTGGTGTATCATCTACAATAAGGTCAACACCTGTTGCAGCTTCAATTGCACGGATATTTCTTCCCTCACGGCCGATTATCTGGCCTTTAATTTCATCACTTTCAAGATTGAAAACAGTAATAGTGTTTTCAATAGCATGTTCAGCAGCAGTACGCTGAATGGTTTGAATGACTATTTTTCTGGCTTCCTTATTCGCTTTTTGTTTCGCATCATCAATTATTTCTTGCTGAATAGCTACTGCTTGTGTATGAGCTTCATTTTTCAGACTTTCTATTAATTGAGATTTTGCTTCTTCAGCTGTAAGGTTGGCTATTTTCTCCAAGCGACGGATATGTTCTTCCTGATGCTTTTCTAATTCGGTCCTCTTGATATTTACCAATTCAATCTGGCGATTCAGGTTTTCTTTAATTACATCATTTTCTTTTGCCTGCTTATCAAGATTTCCTTCTTTTTGGTTGACGGATTGTTCTTTCTGTTTGATACGGTTTTCCGCATCGTTCATCTTTTTCGTTTTTTCAAAGGTTTCTTTATCGTAAACCGATTTTAGTTGAACGAAATTTTCTTTAGCTTCCAGTTCTTTCTCTTTCCGGATAGTTTCAGCTCTTAACTGAGCTTCTTTCAAGATCGTTTGTGACTGGAGTTCTGCTTCTTCTACTTTTTTGTTGGCGTTTTTGGCAAAAATAACTTTACCCAGTATAAGGCCCACTATAAGTGCAGCGGCACCTATGATGATAGATAATATATTCGAATCCATGAATGTGTTTGTTTAGATGTTGCACAATGCTATTTCTTAATAATTAATTTTCCGCTAGTTATCGGATAGTTAGCGAAGATACAAAACGGCAACCTAAGTAAGAAAATTGAAAAAGGGGGTTGCCACTTGTAAAAAAATGGCGCAATTCAGGACTTTTAGGCGGGCAACAGGATTTATTTGAAGTAAATTGCAACACTAAAAATTAGTAAATGAAAAAACTCCTTTTGATATTCCTTGCTATTCCATTTGTTTCGCAGGCTCAGGATAATGGGAAATCTTTTAAGTTAGTTGGAAAGGCCAAAAAACTGACCCATCAGGCAGAGTGGGTGTATTTGCAATACAGAACTAACGGAGATTGGAAAACAGATAGTGCCCAAGTAAAAGATGGAAAATACCAGCTTGCCGGGAAAATTGAAGAACCGGTACAAGGCAGATTAAGAGTAAAATATAGTGAAACTGCCGATGGTAATAAGATAGCAATGGTTTCTGGAAGAGATATGGTCTCTGTTTTTTTAGAACCCGGTAAAACAAAAGTGGCCTCAGTTGATTCCTTCAGCAATGTACAGGTTAAAGGTTCTTCTGCTCATATTGAATTTGCAAAATTAAACCTGGCAACGAAACCCTTTAATGACAGATCAAAACCACTAATTGAAAAATACAGAGAGTATGCTAAGTCGAAGGATAAGGCAAATCAAAGTAAAATTGAAGAACAGCTTGATGCTATTGACAGTGAAATGAAGGAGAAAGTATATGGTGAATATGTAAAAAACAATCCCAATTCTCCGTTGGGCTTATATGCTCTTCAGCAATATGCTGGTTGGGATATAAATGCGGATAAAGTGGAACCTCTTTACAATGCTTTGTCAGATGCAAATAAAAATTATCCTTCAGCAGTTGCTTTTAAAGAAAATCTTGACATAGCAAAGAAAACGGGTATCGGCAAAATGGCGATGGACTTTACGCAAAATGATACATTAGATAACCCAATCCGGTTTTCATCATTTAAAGGTCGTTATGTGTTGATTGATTTTTGGGCAAGCTGGTGCGGACCTTGTAGAGCCGAAAACCCAGCTGTTGTAAAAGTGTTTAACAAGTATAAAGACAAAAACTTTCACATCATCGGTGTTTCACTAGACAGAGCAGGCCAAAAAGAAAAATGGATGAAAGCTATTCATGATGATAAACTTGACTGGACTCAGGTTAGTGATTTGAAATTCTGGGATAACGATGTGGCCAAACAATATGGTATCAAAGCCATTCCTCAGAATTTATTGGTTAACCCAGAAGGAATAATTGTAGCAAAAAACCTGAGAGGCGAAGATCTAGAGCAAAAACTTAGCGAATTTATAGATGGTAAAAAGGCATTTATCCCGAAGCCATAAACTTAGTGAAGCCATTCTTAAAAACCTGCCATTGGCAGGTTTTTTTATTTCTCAGACAAGTGACTATCCAATAGCTTTTCGATTGAGCTTAATTGCTCTGAAAGGTTTAGTTTTTCGATACCTGCGGCTGTGCCAGCATGTTGTTCTGTTGCGTACCAGATTAAAACCATGGCGATATAGTCCTGCATATCCTTTCCGGCAAACATGGTTTTGAATTCAAGAATCTTGTCATTGATAGTTTTCAAGGTCTTTCTTACCACTTCTTCATCAGATGGATTGATTTTAATCCGGTAAGTACGGTCGCCGATAAGAGCTGAGATAGGAATTAATTCACTCATAAACTTGGTTTTTTCAATAACATTTTATTATATTAGATGCCCATTACTTTTTCATTTAGTAGAAAATCAAAATCCGGTTAAGTGCTCCTAAGGAAACGATTTAAAAATATTTAAACGTTTACCATGTTTGCTAAAATTAAGTCTTCCTTTTTTATTGACTCATTGCGGCTTCAAATTAATACACCAAAAGGCAATTTTCTGCGTGGTGTGTTGAAAGATGATACCGGCATTGTATGTCGCACAATTGAAAAGAACATTTTATCCGAAGGAGAAGAAATGACTTGGACAGGATTAAATGATCTGCCGTATGGACGATATACACTGGAACTTTCGCATGGCGAGGATGAAATGAAGTTAAATCTGGTGAAAAGAGTATAACCGAAAATCACTGACCTAACATCGAAATACAACGATCAATTTCTTTCAGATAACCATTAATTCTTTTTTCAAAATCTTTTTTATCAGCTTCACTCATTTCTCCTGTACTCACTTTTAAAATACTTACTTGCTGCTTCAATTCATCAACGCTTTTTTGTTGCGTAGTCACCTTTTGTTTAGCCTCACTTAACTCTTCTTTTAGTAGTTTATTTTCTTTAACGACAGCAGTATGCTCCTTCAATAAAAGTTGAAGTTTTTCTTGAATACGTTTCAGATGTTGTTCTGTATTGCTCATTTCCTGATTTCGGCCAGTAATTCTTTTTCCAGTGAAGACATGATCTTATTCATCCAGCCGTCAATTTCTTTATCGGTTAGTGTTTTTTCTTCATCCTGAAAAGTAAAGTTAACGGCGATTGATTTTTTATTGGTTCCCAGCTTTTCACTTTCAAAAATGTCAAACAGTTTTATGTCTTGTAATTTGTTCAGTTTTACTTTCTCCACTGTTTTTTGCACTTCATCCCAAATTAAGTCTTTAGGAACAATCATTGCCAAATCTCTTTGCACAGCCGGATATTTCGGAATTTCTTTCACCTTGTTTTTTTGGCTAGTTGCTAATTCTGAAATAACTGCCCAATTCAAACCTGCGAAATAAACCGGTTGCTTAATGCCGAATTTATCTAATATATTTTTCTTAACCGTTCCGGCACTGGCTATAATTATATTGTTTAATTTAAATATAATATGATTGTCAAGTTTCGGCACTTCTATTGTTTCGATTGCATCTGCTTTTAGTCCAAATAATGTCAAAACTGCATTTACAGCTCCTTTCAGATTATAGAAATCAGTAGCAACTGCTTTTTCCTTCCAACTATCTTCATTTTTATTGCCGGTAATAACGAGGCAAAGTTTTTCTGCTTCTACATATTTGCCAGCACCTTCGGTACTATATGCTTTTCCAAATTCAAATAATCTTAATGAGTTATTCTTATGATTCAGATTGTGAGCCACCACTTCCAGTGAGGTTTCAAATAATGAATTGCGAAGAATATTCAATTCTGCACTAAGACTGTTCATCATTGTTACCATGCTGCTCAGTTCTTCTTCAGAAAAATATGCTGCATTGGTAATGGAGTTGGTCATCATTTCATTGAATCCCTGGCCCACTAAATAATTAGCAGCTTTCTCTCGGAATATTTCTTTTTCGTATTGTTCATCAACTGCAGGTGTGATTGTAATAGAATCTGGGATTTCAATATTATCCAATCCATCAATTCTTACAATCTCTTCAACGAGATCAGCAGGTAAGCTGATATCGGGTTTATGGTAAGGTACCGCTACTCTCAGTTCATCAATACCTTCTTTTAATTTTTCAAATCCAAGACTGTTAAGAATGTCCATCACTGCATCCGGATGATAATTTTTGCCACTTAGTTTTTTTATGAAATGCCATTTTATGGCAACTTCTGTTTTTGGTTTAATTGTTGGATAATTATCTACAATTTCTGAAGCTATTTCGCCGCCGGCGATTTCAATAATCAACTTTGCGGCTCTTTTCAGCACATTTACAGTTGCCGAAATATCGGTTCCTTTTTCAAAACGACTCGCAGCATCGGTTCTTAGTCCGTGACTAAAAGAAGTTTTTCTAGTAATCACTGCATCAAAGAATGCACTCTCCAAAAAAATGTTTTTTGTCGTATCCGTTACTCCGCTATGCTGACCACCAAATACTCCGGCAATACACATACCTTCATTTGCATCACAGATCATCAGGTCCTCAGCACTTAATGTCCTTTTCTTTTCATCCAATGTGATGAAACTGGTTCCTTCAGGTAAATTCTTTACAACAATTTTATTGCCGCCAATTTTATTGATATCAAATGCATGCAAAGGTTGCCCTGTTTCATGCTGAATGAAATTGGTAATATCTACAATATTATTAATTGGCCTTAGGCCAATAGCTTTTAGTTTCTGTTGCAGCCATTTTGGTGATGGAGCAATAGTTACATTAGCAATACTTACTCCGGAATAACGAGGACAAGCTTTTTCATTTTCCACTTTTACATCCAATGTCAAAGAAGTATTGTCAACTTTAAAGCTATTTCCGTTTGGCAGCTTAGGCTTTATGTCCTGCTTATCATGATGGCTCAAATAGGCACATACATCCCTTGCCACACCCCAATGGCTCATGGCATCCATGCGGTTGGGAGTAAGTCCAATTTCATAAATCACATCATCATACGGCTGAAAATATTCATCAGCAGGCATTCCCACTTTAGCATCAGCTGGTAAAACCAGAATGCCGTCATGCGATGTTCCCATTCCAATTTCATCTTCGGCGCATATCATTCCATGGCTTTCTACACTTCTGATTTTAGCAATCTTCATCGTTAATGGATCGCCGATAGAAGGATAAATAGTTGTGCCAACAGTAGCCACCACCACTTTCTGGCCTGCGGCAACATTTGGTGCTCCACAAACAATCTGTAAAGGCTCGCCATTGCCAACTGAAACTTTTGTCAAGGTTAGTTTATCTGCATTAGGATGTTTTTCTGTACTCAGCACTTCGCCGATTACTAATCCTTGTAATCCACCTTTTACTTCTTCGTAATTGGTCATGCTTTCTACTTCCAATCCAATGGAAGTAAGGATGCGGCTCAGCCTTTCCGGTTCAACGGTAACAGGCAAATATTCACTCAGCCATTTATAGGAAATCGTCATGCCGCAAAGATAAGGAGAGAGGCCTCTCGGCTATCAGATCCTGTAACATACAGCGTTAATATTCATTCCAGAACCTACCGATGCAAAAAGCACAATATCGCCTTTGTCAAAAGCATGTTCTTCAAATTTCCCCTTTTTTACCTGGTCAAATAAGGTGGGAATAGTGGCTACAGAGCTGTTGCCATATTTATGTATGTTCATCGGCATTATGTGTTCAGGCAAATCTTTTACTCCATACAATTTGAAAAGACGTTTGATGATTCCTTCATCCATTTTTTCATTTGCCTGGTGGATAAAAATTTTCTTCACTTCCTGGATGGAAATATTTGCTTTGTCTAGGCAATCTTTCATGGCAGCTGGAACATGCTGCATGGCATATTCATACACTTTTCTGCCTTTCATTTTTATATAGCGAATCTTATCGTCGGCATTTGGGAAATTACTTTTTCCCAGAAACAAATAAAAGGCTTCGTCTACGCAATGGCTTTGTACAGTCCAGGAAAGTATGCCACTGGTTGTGTCTTCTGCTGGAACTGCTTCTAACACTGAAGCTCCAGCACCATCAGAAAAGATCATACTGTCCCGATCGTACATATCTATTACACGGCTCAGCGTTTCAGTGCCAATTACTAATGCTTTTTTAGCAACACCAGCTTTAATAAATGAATCGGCTTGAATAACTCCTTGTAACCAGCCCGGGCAACCAAATAAAATATCATAAGCAACGCAGTTTGGATTTTTTATGCCCAAATCATGTTTTACTCTTGAGGCCAACGCAGGTAAAATATCTGTTTGAATAGTATTCTTAGTTACATTACCAAAATTGTGTGCAAGAATAATCTGGTCCAGTTCTTCGGGGTCAATACCGCTTTCTTCAATGGCTAACCGGGCAGCAATTGTTGCCATATCAGATGAATTCATATCATCATTGATATAGCGTCGTTCTTGAATGCCAGTAATGTCCCTGAATTTGTCAACTATTTCTTGTGGATGTGTTGAGATACGCTGATTCTCTTCTGTATAGAAATCCTGATTTATAAAATCATTGTTTGTTTTAATAAATTCAGGAACATAGCATCCCGTTCCCGTTATCACAGTGTTTACTTTCATGTGTATCTCTTAGTTATAAAAATTTGAACCATGTTATTCGCCATAAAATTTTCATTGCTAGAGTTATATAACACAAAAATTTTATGGCTCATTTTATGTATTTCGATTTTATTGAAAATCCTAAGGATGGCTGGTGCATTAAAGGTACTTGAACTGCTTAAATTTATGGTAGGGTCAGCGTAATATTTTATAAATAAATTGTATCGCTTGTTTACCTATTTCAGATGAAACTTAAAGCAGTTAAGTTTTTACTGCTAAATGGTTTGATGATTCCTTTGTAAAAGTTATACAAATATCTGGAGCAAAAAATGCGGCCCAGAGAGTCATTCGGAAACTTTTTTATATGGATGATAACGATGTTATCATTGATATTTATTTCTTCGTTTTGGATTGTTTTTATAATCAGGCTGTTGTTCCCAGTAGCTTAGAAATACAACTTGGCAAACCAGCAGGCTGTTTTGCTTCATTGTACAAAGTATCTCCTTATTTTTACCGCAACAAAATCAATTGCTATGGCTTATAACTTATTAAAAGGAAAAAGAGGAATTATTACCGGTGCTTTGGATGAGAATTCCATTGCCTGGAAAGTGGCAGAAAAAGCACATGAAGAAGGCGCCACATTTGTATTAACAAATGCCCCCATTGCTATGCGGATGGGTGAAATCAATAAGTTGGCAGAAAAAACAGGATCGGAAATTATTCCGGCTGATGCAACAAGTGTAGAAGAACTGACTACTTTATTTACAAAATCGCAGGAAGTATTGGGTGGTAAAATTGACTTTGTTTTGCACTCGATTGGAATGAGTGTAAACATTCGTAAAAAGATTCCATACACCGAATCGAATTACGATTACTTCATGAAAGGGATTGATGTTTCTGCCATGTCTTTACATAAAATGCTGGCGGTGGCTAAAAAAATGGATGCTATCAATGAATGGGGAAGTGTAGTAGCACTAACTTATATGGCTGCTCAACGTACTTATCCATTCTATACAGATATGGCAGACATAAAAGCAATGTTGGAATCTATTGCCCGGAGCTTTGGATACCATTATGGAGTGGATAAGAAAGTTAGGATTAATACTGTTTCCCAATCACCAACAAAAACAACTGCTGGAACTGGCATAAAAGGGTTTGGGGATTTCTTTGATTATGCACAGGCAATTGCTCCGCTAGGAAATGCTTCTGCAGAAGACTGTGCTAATTATTGTATTACATTATTTAGTGATTTGACCAGAATGGTAACGATGCAGAACCTGTTCCATGATGGGGGTTATTCAACTACTGGCGTAAGTAATGATGTGATGCAAAGATTAGGAGTTGACCCCCAAACTTCCTAAAGGGGGCTTAAGTTTCCTTATTTCAAAAAATGATTGTAAAATAAAATGCCTCCGACTTGGAGGCATTTTATTTAATAGGTTATTTACTCCCCTTTAGGGGTTGGGGGTTTAATATTCATCTTCGTTAAAGAGGAAATCTTCATGAGTAGGATAATCTGGCCAGATGTCCTCGATGGTTTCATACACATCGCCTTCATCTTCCAACTCCTGTAAATTTTCTACTACCTCAATTGGTGCACCAGAGCGGATTGAGTAATCAATCAACTCATCTTTGGTGGCAGGCCATGGAGCATCTTCTAGGTACGAGGCTAATTCTAAAGTCCAAAACATCTTCTCAGGGTTTTAATTTTTGAATAAGGTTTTTGCTTTTTTGCAATATTTAGGATACCCCTAATTTTCCGCAAATGTAACAGTATTAACGTATTTTCCAAATCCAAAGTTTTTAACGGGGTTTTTGACCATTTTTCTGTTTAACGAGAAGTCTCAGGGTTTTGTTTTGAAAGACTACCTTTTTATGAAAAGTTTCAACTCGATTTGTATAGTTTCGGGCTGAAAATCGCTGACCGATTGATTAAATAATTGAATAATTAGCTGCATGATATCTGGAAAAAATATTTTTAAACGTTACGGAAAGGTGGAAGTACTGAAAGGTGTTGATCTGGAAATTAATAAAGGAGAAGTAGTTTCCATTGTTGGTCCTTCCGGCTCTGGAAAAAGTACGTTGCTGCATATTTTGGGTACGTTGGATAGTGCAGACATGGGCGAAGTGAAAATGAATAATGTGTTGATTAATTCTCTCAGCGGTGTTAAATTATCTGCGTTTAGAAATAAACATATAGGTTTTGTTTTTCAATTTCATCATCTGTTGCCGGAGTTTTCTGCTTTGGAAAACGTTTGCATTCCCGGATGGATTGCAGGTAAAAAGAAAGCTGAAGTGAAAGTTGAAGCAGAGAGATTATTAAATATGCTTGGTTTGGTTGAACGAATGGAAAACAAGCCGAATCAGTTGTCGGGAGGCGAGCAACAAAGAGTAGCAGTGGCAAGAGCCTTAATCAATAAGCCAGATATTATTTTTGCAGATGAGCCGACAGGTAATCTTGATTCTGCCAATGCAAAGGAGTTGCACAAATTATTCTTTGAGTTAAGAGAAAAATTTAATCAGACCTTTTTAATTGTCACACATAATGAGGAACTGGCACAACTGAGTGACCGGGTTCTACATATGAAAGACGGGAAAATTGTTTAACCCATTTTATGGATAAGCAGTGAACCATGCCTTCATTTCATCCATTGTATTAGCAGTTTTTGTTCCATCTGTCCACCAGTCGTGAAAGGTAAATGGGTATATAATTATTTTTCTTCCCACACCTAATGTTCCAAGTTTTGCATACATGCCATTGCTTTGGTCTGTATATACTACAGGATCCCATTCTCCATGAAAGAAAATAGTTGGAGGTGCAGTAGCGGTGGCCTGAAAATAAGGACTACAATCCTGATATCGTTGTGTAGCTGCAGGAGTTGAAGGAAACAATGGAACTCCGAGAAAAGGTTCTAAAATTTGATTGTAGATATTAAAATTATAGTAAGACATGCTGAATAGATTGGCAGGACCTGCTAGTGAACCTACAGCTTTTACTTTGCCCGATGAGTTTCTTGTATAAGCATAGCTCATAGCTAAATGCCCCCCAGCACTATGCCCTGTTATATATAATTTTTGTCCATTGAATTTATGAATTGATGCAAGTCTCAATACATTCTGAACTGCACTGTCCACATCGTCTAACTGCATTTTATAATTATCGGGTTGGTTTAGAGTAAGTCGGTAGTTAATATTGGCAACTGCATAACCACTTTGTTTTAATCCATTCAATAACCAGGTCAATTCATTTTTATCACCAGTAGCCCAACCACCGCCATGTACTACAACGACTAATTGTGTGTTCGCAGTATTTCTATTTGCAGGAAGTCCAAGATCAAACTTTTGGCTGTTATTGGCGCCATAGGGAATGTCTTTTATAGTTGTATCTCTTAATACAATTGGTCCGGGAGGTGGCGGGTCAATAGGTTCAGGCTCACAACCAATTAAAGACAATGCAAAAAAAGAGATAAGTAAAAAGCTGAAAAATTTCATGCAAAAATTTAAAAGTACAGAAATAATGAATCGTTGAAATGACGTTTAAGCAGAGAGGTAGTCGACTAGGTTCAAAATTGTTTGGTAAAATAAGATAATTAAATGAGTATTAAAAATTTAAACTCTCGGTCTCCAAGGTATTTCTTTCACTTTCAGGCTTTTACCAATAAATCTTGCTAATACAAAAAGATAATCGCTTAACCGGTTCAGGTATTTTATTACTAACGGATCTACAAACATTTTCTGTTGTTCCAATGCAACAATTAACCTTTCGGCCCTGCGACAAACACAACGGGCAATATGTGTAGATGAAACTACTGGATGGCCTCCGGGGATGATGAATGTTTTCATCACCGGAAGTTTCTTATTCATTTTATCAATTTCTTTTTCCAAAAAAATAATATCCAATTCTACTAAATCAGGGAGCTTCAGTTTGGGCTCCTTTTCTGGATCGCAGGCAAGCGATGAACCTATGGTAAAGAGCCGGTCTTGCACCTCCTTTAAGATTTCCTTTTCTTTTTTTATTTTGATCTGATCGCCAACAAGGCCAATCCATGAATTTAATTCATCAATGGTGCCATATGCTTCTATACGTATATGTGATTTTGGAACTTTTGTACCACCAATAAGAGAAGTTTTCCCCTTATCACCTGTCTTGGTATAGATTTTCATCGCCATTATCTTAATAAAATGTGTTTAGTTGGAAGAACACCCTAATACATAAATTGTTTAAAATCCTTCTGAAACAGAGTGCTTGTTTCTTTTATCGCTTTCAATATTTCCATCCAGCAACCTTATTACCCTGTGTGCATGATTAGCAATATCTTCTTCATGTGTAACAAGAATAACTGTATTGCCTCTGCTATGAATATCTTCAAATATGTCCATGATCTCATGCGATGTAACTGAATCTAGATTACCTGTTGGCTCATCTGCCAGAATAATTGATGGATCATTCACCAATGCTCTTGCAATAGCAACTCTTTGGCATTGGCCTCCGGATAATTCATTGGGTTTATGATGTGATCTGTCAGTAAGGCTTACCATATCCAGTACATGTAATGCCTTTTCATTACGAAGTTTCCTGCTCATGCCGGCATATACTAATGGCAACGCAACGTTTTCTAATGCTGTAAGCCTTGGTAATAAATTGAATTGCTGAAATACAAAACCAATCTCCGTATTTCTTACTTCTGCCAGTGAGTTATCATCCATCTGGCTTACATCTTTTTCATTTAAGATATATTTTCCACCAGTTGGTGTATCAAGACAGCCGATAATATTCATCAATGTGCTTTTGCCAGAACCAGATGGTCCCATCAAAGCCACATATTCGTTTTTAAAAACATCCAGTGAAAGACCTTTCAGCACCTTCAACTCCTGCTTACCCATGAAATAACTCTTCTGAATATTTTCCAAATGAATAATTCCTGCCATATTATTTCTTTATCACTTTAGGCACTTTAAAAAATTGCTCATCATGAAGCGGTGCATTTTGTAAGGCTTGTAAACGGCTTACCGAACCTTTTACCACATCATCCCGCAATATATTTACTTCGTCACTCATGTGAAGGAGCGGTTCAACATTGTCCAAATCTAATTCATTGAGTTTTTCAACAAAAGCGATCATCCGTTGCAAATCATTTTTGATTTCAGCCTTTTCTTTTTCATTAAACTGTAATCGGGAAAGATGAGCCAGTTTTTCTACCATTGCATCGTTCACTTCCATTGGGCAAAGATAGTCAGAAGACGGAAGACGGAAGTCGGAAGTATGACATCAGAGGTCAGAAGTAAGAAGACTCGCCAAGGTCAAGAATCTCTTCTGACTTCCGTCTTCCGGCCTCCTTTCATATCTTCGCCGCCTGATGGAAACGAATAAAAAAAACTTGCCTGACGGCAGTCAGGTAGTAATGAGTGGCATCCGGCCTACCGGATTTTTGCATCTTGGAAATTATTTTGGTGCCGTTAAAAATTATGTGCGGTTGCAAAATGAGTTTGAATGCTATTTTATGGTGGCAGATCTACATTCATTAACCACACATCCTGATACAAAAGAGTTGAAGACGAACGTACATAGGGTTTTATCAGAAAATATTGCCTGTGGATTAGATCCAGATAAGGCAGCATTGTATTGCCAAAGCCATGTTTACGAAACATCAGAGCTTTATCTCTACCTGAATATGCTAGCTTATAAAGGTGAGCTTGAAAAAACAGTTACGTTTAAAGACAAAGTACGGCAGCATGAAAATAATGTGAATGCAGGTTTATTAACTTATCCTGTATTACAAACAGCAGATATTATTTTACACAGAGCATCTTATGTACCTGTAGGAAAAGATCAGGAACAGCATCTGGAAATGGCTCGTCAATTTGCCAATCGCTTTAACCATCGCTATGGTGATGTGTTTCCCGAGCCACATGCATTTAATTATGGTGATGAATTGGTAAAAGTTCCAAGCCTAGATGGAGCAGGAAAAATGAGTAAGAGTGAAAATCAATATGCAACGCTTTATTTATCTGATGATGATGAGCTGATCAGAAAAAAAGTGATGAAGGCAAAAACAGATAGCGGTCCTACAGAACCCAATACTCCAAAGCCGGATTACATAGAAAATATTTTTGCTCTCATGAAACTGGTAAGCGCAGATGATGTAATTAAAAAATTTGAAGAAGATTACAATAATTGCAACATACGCTATGGAGACTTGAAAAAACAGTTGGGAGAAGATATGGTCAGTTTTATTGCACCTATTCGAGAAAAAGCAGACGCCATCCGTAATAATGAACAATACCTGAAAGAAGTGATGGAAAAGGGTGCTGAAAAGGCACGGAAAAGTGCTAAAGCCACAATGGAACTGGTTCGTGAAGCAATGGGTTTAAATTATTATTAATTAGCATATTCAGATAACAGAAATTACATTACTTTTAAAAGCTAAGCATAAATAATCTTTATTATTTAATTATGAAAAAGAAAGCATTTTTTTTGGTTGTCGCTTTACTTGCAGTAATAGCTGCAATTGTAATGTACGTTGTTGGAAAAGACTCATCACATTTGTCTGAATTGAAAGACTTTTGGTGGTATCCTTTGCCATTAGCAGCACTTTGTTTATTAGCGGCAATGGCTGGAAAAAAAGAGAATTAATTATCAGGAAATAACAGATAAGAAACAATGGCAAAATCAAAAAAACCAAAACACATTGCAATTGCCGGAAACATTGGTGCCGGGAAGACTACTTTAACTGAAATGCTGAGTAAGCATTACAAATGGATTCCCAACTTCGAGGATGTAGATCATAATCCTTACTTGATGGATTTTTATGAGGATATGCCCCGCTGGAGTTTTAACCTACAGGTTTTCTTTTTAAACAGCCGCCTTCGCCAGTTGGTGGAAATACAAAAAGGAACGGAAACAGTTATACAGGACAGAACGATTTATGAAGATGCCAACATTTTTGCGCCCAACCTGCATGAAATGGGCTTGATGAGTAAAAGAGATTTTGATAATTACTACCAGTTTTTTCAGACATTAAAAACATTGGTACAACCTCCCGATTTATTAATATACTTGAATGCTTCTGTACCAACATTGGTTGGGCAAATTCAAAAAAGGGGAAGAGAGTATGAAGAAAATATCCGTCTGGACTATCTTAAAAAGCTAAACGAGTATTACAACAAATGGATTGGTAGCTACAAAGAAGGTAAACTGCTGATTATTGATGTAGATAAAAACAAGTTTGGAGAGAAAGATGAAGATTTTGGTGAAATTATTCAGAAAGTAGATGCTGAGTTGTACGGGTTGTTTTAAGGCTAATGAAATTTCTCATAATAATATTATTCCTATTTTTTTCTAAACCTTTGTTTAGTCAGTCTCTCAAAGACTCGCTTTTTGGAGGAAAATTGAAGGTTGACACTGGCGTTGTAGTTTCAAGTCAGAAAGAAGAAAAAAGGGTTAATGTTAAATCAGAATTTGAAAGTGTATTTCCAGCGGGTGAGCAAGCTTGGAGAGAGTTTCTTTCTTTAAATATGGATAAGATAGTTGAGCTTGCCTTAAAAAACCAAGTCCCCAAAGGTAAATACGAATTACTAGTTTCTTTTATCACCAATATAGATAGCACACTTTCAATTTATGAGTTAAAATGTATTCCATATAACTCCTATATTGAAAAAGAAGTAATTAAAGTTTTTGAAAAATCACCAAACTGGTATCCTGCTTCTCAAAATGGCAAGTATGTTAAGTATTTCCATAAGCAACCTCTAACTTTTAATGTTCAATAGTTGCTATAATCTTCATATTCTTCTAACAGTTTTTCAATTTTCTTAATCCATTGTGCTTGTTTCTCTTTGTTGATGCTATGTCTTGTTTCCCGGTCATAGTCATTCTGCATTTCCGTTTTCTCTTCTACAACTTCATCGTATATTTTGGCTAAATTTTTCTGATAAGTTCGTTTATCAAACTTGAACTCACTCATTTTTTTATGCAGTTTACGGGCAAAAACTTCTGCTATATCAAAATGACCTTGTTCATGACTGAGAATGTAATCTGTCTTATGCAACCCCCATGATCTGGTTCGGGAAAACATTGACTGAATTTTGTATGTCATTTTGTTTTGCGAAATATTATAATCAATTACAAGGTAAGTGGATGTAGAAGCTGCTGCATCGCTACTTGGATCAGGCTTGCCTTTATAATCAGACCAGTTAAGTCTTTTGGCATCATCCCACCTTATCAATTCCTCATTATCTCTTTGTGCAAACAGAGAGCATGAAAGCAATAGCAAGCAAATTGAAAAATAGATGTTTCTGTATTTCATGACTGAATAATGAACGTAAAGTCGGTTTAAAAATTTTATTCGCTGCATTACAATCAGTTAAAAAAAAGAAAAACCCCATTCTGCGCATGCAAAATGGGGTGTCTTTAAAAACCGTCCTGGGTTTGTATCTTATGCTTTTGGCGCCGCTGCTAATACTTCTTCAGTTACACCATCAGCGTATTTATCAAAATTCTTTACAAATAGGCCAGCCAGATATTTTGATTTCTCTTTGAAGGCTGTTTTATCTGTCCATGTATTAATTGGGTTCAATACTTCTGTTGGCACATTCGGACATTCTTTTGGAATACCGAACCCAAATATCGGATCTGCTTCAAATTCCACATCATTTAACTTTCCTTCCAGCGCAGCAGTTATCATTGCTCTGGTGTATTTCAGCTTCATTCTGCTGCCAGTACCATAAGCCCCGCCTGTCCAGCCTGTATTGATCATCCACACATTTACTTTATGTGCCTGCATCTTTTCGCCCAACATCTTGGCATATTTACCTGGATGTAATGGAAGAAATGGAGCCCCGAAACATGCACTGAAAGTTGGTTTGGGTTCTGTAACGCCAAGCTCGGTACCTGCAACTTTTGCGGTGTAGCCAGAAATGAATTGATACATTGCTTGACCCGGTGTTAACCTAGAAATTGGAGGCAATACACCAAACGCATCACAAGTAAGGAAGAAAATATTTTTAGGTAAACCTCCAATCGAAGGCTCTTGTGCATTACTGATAAAATCTAAAGGATAAGATACCCTTGTGTTCTCCGTAATAGAAGCGTCGTCAAAGTTTATCTTGTTAGTGCCTTCAAAAAAAGTAACATTCTCCACTAATGCCCCCGGTCTGATAGCATTAAAAATTTCAGGCTCTTTCTCTTCTGTCAGGTTGATTGTTTTTGCATAACAGCCGCCTTCAAAGTTGAAAATATTATCCGATGTCCATGCATGTTCATCATCACCAATCAGTTTACGATTAGGGTCTGCACTCAATGTTGTTTTACCAGTTCCACTCAATCCAAAGAAAATAGCTGTATCGCCATCATCTCCCATATTGGCGCTGCAATGCATACTCAGCACATCTTTTTCATGCGGAAGAATATAATTGAGTATTGTAAAAATTCCTTTTTTAATCTCACCGGTATAACCTGTACCAGCTATTAATATCATTTTATGTTTGAAAGAAACAACCGCAGCATTGGATTGGCGGGTGCCACATTCATTTGGATCTAACTGTAATCCCGGCAATGAAAACACATGCCAGTCAGGTTTAAAATTTTCAAGTTCCTCTTCTTTCGGACGAAGAAACATATTATAAGCAAAAAGATTGTTCCAAGGTTTCTCATTGATAACTCGAACATTTAACTTATACCTTGGATCAGCACAAGCAAAACAATCTCTCACCCAGAATTCGTTTACATTTTCCAGGTAGTCCAAACTCTTTTTGTAGATAATATCGAAATATTTTTCTTCTATCGGAATATTAAATTCGTTCCAATGAACAGAATCAGTAGTTATTTCATCCTTTACAAAAAATTTGTCTTTTGGTGAGCGGCCAGTAAACTCTCCGGTTTTAATTACCAACGCACCTGTATCATTTAATACACCTTCGCCAATTCTTAAAGCATCTTGAACAAGCTCTTCAGGAGTTGACTGATAATGTATTGATTCTGTGTTTTTTAATCCTAAATTCAGGAGTGTCTTCACAGGAATAGCAAAAATTGGAGCAGACATATTGGCAATCGCAATTTGATGATAACACAAAGGTAAGTGAGTAAAATCTTTTTAAACAAACAAGTGTTAGTAGTACACATTAGTTTTATGCAAAATTTTCAAATATTTCTTAACATCCTGTTCATTCTATATTTAAATTTTTAAAAGCTATTAAAAGAAGGATTATAATCTTTAATAATTTATCAATAATTGATTATTTGTCCTGCTTTGTGATGAAAGATAATTGGAAGTTTTATGTGCTTGTTATACCACATATTAATTATACATTGTTTTAATAGTAAATGGTATAATGCCGATCTAGCAGTCGTTTAGACCAATGAAATTGGGCTATTACGAATGCACAATCGGTATTATCTTTAGCTGTATTAACCAAATCAAGACCAACCATATTCTTCATTATTAAAAACCTTGTAATTATGAAATATTTGCCATTGAATCCTGAAATTTTCATTAAAAACCGGGAGCGGTTTGTCAGTAAAATGCAAAAAAACTCCATTGCCATTTTTGTGAGCAATGATGAAGTATCGAGCAACGGTGATGCAATTTATAATTTCAAACAAAACAGTGATCTGTTCTGGCTTAGCGGTGTTTCGCAAGAAGACAGCATGGTAATTCTGTTTCCGGATAATCCTGATCCAAAATTCAGAGAAGTATTAGTATTGGTTCGCCCCAATGAATTAATGGAAAAGTGGAATGGCAAAAGGCTGCGAATAAAAGAAGCACAAGCAATAAGCGGCATAAAAACGATTGTGTGGTTAGATAGTCTGGAAGGATTGTTGCAACCATGGGTGCATCTGGCAGATAATATTTATCTGGATAGTAATGAAAACGATCGCAAAGCAAGCCTTTTACGAACAAGAGAATATCGTTTTATTGATGAAATGAGAAGCCGATATCCGCTACACAATTATGTAAGGGCTGCAAAAATCCTAAAAGAAATGAGGGCTATAAAAACAGCCCAGGAAGTGGAAGTGATGCAGCAAGCTATTGACATTACAGATAATACATTCCGGAGAATATTACAATTCGTTAAGCCAGGTGTAATGGAGTATGAAATAGAAGCAGAAATATTTCATTCATTTCTTAGTCAAAGAGCAACTGGCCCAGCTTACGGAAGCATTATTGCAAGTGGCGACAATGCAAGAATATTACACTATGTAAGTAATAATGCAGAATGTAAAGATGGAGATATGATATTGATGGATTTTGGTGCTGAATACGGTGGCTACTGCGCCGATCTTTCAAGAACAATTCCGGTAAGTGGAAAATTTGGCAGAAGACAAAAGACAGTTTATAATGCTTGCCTGCATTTACATGATTATGCTAAAAGCATTTTAAAACCCGGAATCAGCATTGTTGATTATACAAATAAAGTAGGGGAAGAAGCGACACAGCAATTTTTAAAAATTGGCCTGTTGAGAAAATCTGAGGTGAAAAACGAAGATTCAGAAAACAGAGCTTACAGAAAGTATTTATACCACGGCATTTCGCATCATTTGGGTGTTGATGTGCATGATCTTGGAACAAGAACAGAACCAATAAAAGCCGGAATGGTTTTTACGGTAGAACCAGGAATTTATATAGAAGAAGAGCAAATGGGTGTGCGGATTGAAAATAATCTTTGGATTACAAAAACTGGGAATAAAGACCTGATGAAAAATATTCCGATTACGGTAGAAGAGATAGAAGCCTTAATGAAGAAATGAGGTAGTCAATAGTCAATGGTCGATAGTCCATAGCATATTTCTAAAAGGGGGCAATATTTTTAGATGATGGAGAGTAATGGGAATTATTTATCAACAGTTCATTTATGGCATTTAAGTTTGAGAATTTAAAAATTTGGCAATTATCTCTTGAACTATGCGATGAGATTGATGCTCTTGCAAACTCCTTTCCAAAACATGAGCTTTACTCGTTGTCAAGTCAGATTCGAAGAGCTGCCAATTCAGTTTCTTTAAATATTGTAGAAGGTTCTACTGGATTAACAAATGCTGAATTCAGAAGATTTCTTGTTATTGCTAATCGTTCAGCACTTGAAGTAGTAGGATGCTTATATTTGGCAAAAAGAAGGAATTATCTTGCTGATGAAAAGTTCTCATTACTTTATAACCAAATTGAGATATTAGTAAAAATGATTCAAGCACTGATTAATACTTTGAAAGATAAATAACTATAAACGACCGACCGTGGACCATCGACTGTCGGCTATGGACTAAATATGAAAAACATTCCCAACC
>Ga0209477_1000403_pt1 | contig 26870 bp, 18 predicted proteins | sample KloWWTupernatant_FD_187180 | JGI IMG/M metagenome (GOLD analysis project Ga0209477, IMG submission 187180) | Active sludge microbial communities from Klosterneuburg, Austria, studying microevolution and ecology of nitrifiers - Klosterneuburg... | ecosystem: Engineered > WWTP > Aerobic digester >...
AGCGCGACATAGTTTGAAAATTTATTTTCAAGATCACCGAATAGCACAAGTTCCGGATTGTTAATGGCTAAATTTTTGTATATCACAGCAGTAGCAGAAGTTTTTTCAGCAATTGTTACATTATATGGAAAACTTATATTTGGAATAGAAAATTTTCCGGAGTTATCTGTAGTGACTTCTGCATTTCCAATATTTACTTTTACTTTAGGAACAGGAAACCTTCTTTCATCCACTACACGCCCGCTGATAAATGCATTTATATCATTCGAATTCCTGCTGTAAATTTCTTTATTCTCTGATAATGGAGTTAATACTATAATTAAAAATATTATCCGTAATATATTGTTCATTATATAATTTTAATTAAAATAGAATTTTAATAATATAAATTGTTAAAATTAATTTTCTAATCTGATGAGCTCAACCTGTTCTTCAAGCCATTTTTTTTCTGTAAATTCCGTACAGTCATATATTTTCTTCTTAAGGTTTTCAAGTTCGTGTAAATGATCTGAATCGTTTTTGATCTTGTAAAGTTTAACCAATAATGACAGAAAATTTGCAAGTTGTTTTTTATTGTCTTCCTGTAAATTTTTATTTCTTAAAATGTATTTTTTTGAACTCTCAATTAATGAATTGAACTGTACAGTGTTATTACAATAGTAATGAATTTTCAAAAGTAAAATATTCATTTTTGTCCTGTCTTTTACATTTTCAGGAAGCACTTTTGAAAGAAAGCTAAGTGAATTGTCAGTATCACCTTTACGGTAAAACAATTCAGCCATACAAAAATTAAATGAAGATTCCTTGTAATCCGGATGTACAATTTTTTTGTATTTTAAAATAAATTTTTCTGCCCAATCAAATCTTTTCATTTCTAATGCATTAACAGCAATTGATTCATAAAAATAATGCGGCATGAAATCATTCCCTTCAAAGTAAGCACCTGATTTGAGCAAATGTTCATTTATAATAAATTTCTCTTTAATAAAAGAATAATTTCCCTTCGAGATCTGATCGCTGCTGTAATTTATAAGAACAACAAAAATATTTTTTCTGTCTGTTAAAGTTAGAATCCTGTAATGCCTGAGAAGTAATTTTTTTAATTCATCAAAATAAATTCTCTCATCTGTTTTATACAGCATCACGCAATTGTAAAAGATATTTATATATGGAATTTCTTTATAAAGTGTAAAATTGTTTCTGAGGTATTCAATAACAGCATCAAACAATTCGTAATTAAAATTATAATCATAAGTGAACTTAGACTGATTCAGTAAAATTGCATAAAGTTTTGTAAACTCTGTTAAATAATAAACGTGAAGACTGTCAGACTGATTTTTAAGATTGTCTTCTTTGAAAAGCATTTTACTCGAACTTACAACATGGTTCCTTCGCCATTCATCCTCCAGTAAAAATTTATTTTGAAAATATATTTCATCCCTGGCATTATCAGCATTTAATATCTTATCTGCTCTTTTAAAATTTGATTTAAAAAGAGAGATTTGTTTTCTGTTTGTCAGCTCTTTTAAAAGAAGGTACTGTCCGTAAAATTTTTCATTTTCAAAATGTTTTAACTTTACAAAATTCTCTGTCAGCTTAAGTAAATCAGAAACTGTATTTCTAAACAATGTTTCACTGAATTTCTTCCCGGAAAATATTTTTGAAAAAACAATTCTCCTTTCTAAATTTTTTTCACTAAAAACCGGATAGATCCTTTTTAGATAATTGTAAAAATTTATCATAACTTTTTCTCTGTTATGATAAGGAGAATTTACAAACATACCAAACTCACGAAATTCAGTCTTAGTAAAGGTTTCGATCAAATTTATCAGTTTGCTGTCTTTCAAAATTTTACATTTGTTATTAAGAAATTTGCACCTGTTTCATCCTACATTCAATGAAAATTGTCTTTTTGAACTTAGGTGAAAAACATTTAAGTTTGTATTAGAATTATTTCCTGTGAGAAGAAAATAAAATTAATCCATTCGAAACGATTATCCTTTCTCACAGGTCAGGTAAAAGTCCTCTTAATCTCATTTATAAAGAGGACTTAAAACCTGAAAAATCCAAAAACAATTATAGAAATAAAATTATTCAAAATAAACTCTTTAATATTATGAAAAATCTGTTTTCAACTTCGATGGTGTTTTTTACATTAATCAGCAATTTGTTTTTATCAGGAAATGCTGATGCACAGATGTTCTGGAATAAAGCATCTGAATTTATTGCTTCAGATTCATCTCACGTTGCAGTTCCAGACAGTCCGTCACTGGACCTAACCGGAAATTTCACTTTAGAATGCTGGGTAAATCCTGATAGTTCAGTACATCCGTTCAGTCAGATACTTATTCAGAAAAGAACTCCTTCTACAAGCTCAACAGGATATGCTTTATATCTGCAACAGGGAAAGGTGACTATTACGATAAATAATAATATCGGTCTGATCGGAAAAACTGTGATTCAAAATAATAAATGGACTCATATAGCAGGAAGATTTATAGTAGCTACCGGTACATTTTCAGTTTATATAAATGGCGTACTGGATACTTCAGTCGCTAAACCCGGAAATACTCCGGCAGTAAATAATGATTCAGTGATAACCGGTATTGGCAGAGGAATAGGCGGAATATTCTCCGGAAAGATAGATAATATCAGGATCTGGAACAGAGGACTAACTGCTGCAGAAATTTTTATGTATCGTTATACTACTCTTGGAGTAAATACGGGAATATATAACGGACTGGTATTGTCACTTCCATTTCAAAAAGAAGAATCTACATCTCCGGTATTTTCTGTAAATGATTATTCAGGAGCGGGCAATAATGGCTTTGCAAGAAATCTGACTTCGTTTGATATGAGTAATGAACTTTCACAAATTGTTACATACAATGAAAGTGCAGAGTTTGACGGAAACGATGACTATTTATCAGCATCATCAAATACGGCATTGTCACCTGTTCAATCAGTTACTTTAGAAGCTTGGATTTATCCCAAATCTGTTTCCAACTCTGTAATTATACATAAAGGATCTGATAACGGAGCAGTGACAAATTTCAGATTAGGAATTGAGAATAGAAAACTTTATGCAGGCATAAAACAGAATTTTAATTTTATTTCAAATGATACTATTGGTGTTAATAAATGGAGTCATGTTGCATTTACATATTCAGGAATTACAGGTAAGTACTGTTTTTATCTGAATGGAAAAATGATTATAGATAGTACTAACATCATTGGTCTGATCTCAAGCTCTTCAGATTCACTTTATATTGGCGGTTCGGTTTCACTTCCGGATTTTAATGGCTTCATAGACGAGGTAAGAATTACCGAAGATGAAAAAACAAATTCTGAAATTACAGAAAACATTTTCAGATCAGTGGATAAATCCAATGAAAGTATTTATGATGATGTTGTATATAATCTCGACGGACTTAATCTTTCCAATACCGGACAGGGAACTAAACTTAACTTCAGAAACAACGCTGCATTTTCTCATCCAGCTGCCAATACTTTGAAACCTGTTTCACCATGTCTCAGATCAGGTGCAAATTATTTTCAGGGGTCATTTAATTTAAGTAAGACTGATCTCAGGATTCCGTTTTCTGGAGACGCCGGAATATCTGAAGATGAAATTGAAATTTATGAAAATATACCGATCACTGACGTTAATGTTTTTGTAGCAATGAACCATGAAAATATGAATAATATCAGAATATTATTAACTGCACCAAATAATCAGTATGCTTTGCTTTATAATGAAAGTTATAACGCAGGAGTTGATGAAAATCTCATAACTGTATTTGATGATCAGGGAGCTCTGCCTAATTCAAATACTTACACATCTTTTTCTCCTTCCATTCAGGGAAATGTAAATTTAAATTCCGCATTTACCGGGAATACAAAAGGCACATGGAAGCTCACGATATTTGATGACACAGGTACTGACACGGGCAGGCTTTATTGCTGGGGGATCAGGTTCAATAATAAAACTGCTTCAGAAAATATTCTTGAAACAAGTTTACATATAGAAGGATTTTATAATGAAGCTGCAAATAATACAATTAGAGATACAATTACATATAATCTTAGAAAATTTAATTCACCTTATAATATTATTGAATCCAAAAAATTCTATCTTCCTTTGAATAATCTGTCATATGTAAGTTTCAATAATGTTGTTGAAGCTGCACCTTATTATATTGAAGCTGTCCACAGAAATTCGATTGGAGTATGGAGTGCATCTGATGTTACATTCAGTCCATTTTCACATCTTGCGACTCATAAATTTGTAAGTTTACAATCTTCTGCATATGGAAATAATCAAATAAAAATAGATACATCTCCTTTGAGATTTGGATTATACAGTGGTGATGTGAATCAGGACGGAGTTATAGATATTGCTGATGGCAGTCTTATAGACAACGACAGTTTTAATTTTGCCACCGGCTATATACCTTCTGATACAAACGGTGACAATGTTACTGATTTGTCGGACGGAGTATATGCTGATAATAATGGATTTAATTTTATTACAAAGATTACGCCTTAAAAAATTTAATTTTATAGTAATAAGTTTTGATGAGTTACTTTATTGGTCTCGGATAAAGTAACTCATTCTTATTTTTCAAAAAATAATTCCTTCCATATTATACATTTTTCAGTTTAAAAATTTATTGTAAGCAGTGATATTCTTGACACTGAATATTTTTTGGACGTACATTCAGAATTTTATCTCATCAGCGAAGTGAATTTGTTTATAGTTTTTTTTATTCCTTTGAATTATTTTATCAATTATTATCGATAAACGTTTTTTGTAAATAGATTTATTGAATCAGATAAAGTATAATATTCGAAAAGACCTTCAAATATGTGACTCTGATACGAATTAATTTTAATACATAAAATTCTTTTTTTAAGAAAAATATATGATTACAAATTCAAGAATTTCTAAAAAGCTATTTTTCTTTTTCTTTATTGTACTATGCTGTAATGAAATAAAAGCATCAGATACATTAAAATCACAGGATCTGATAACTTCACCTTACCCGGATGGTAAAAATATAGTATACATAAGCCTGATATTAAATAATATAAGTGAAGTAAATGCTTCAAGTCAGCTTATTAAAGCAGATATTGTAATGACTGCAAGATGGTTTGATCCCAGACTAAAGCATAATAAGAAAGGCGGGAGACTTGAAGATCCGCAAAAGATCTGGGGACCTTTTCTTACATTTAGTAACCGGCTTAATATATCCAAATCTTTTCCAGAACAGGTAACTATACATGAAGATGGAACAGTTTTTTACACTCAGAGAATATTTGGTGACTTCACACAAAATCTTAATTTCAGAGAGTTTCCTTTTGACACGCAGAATTTTGTGTTAAGGTTGATCGAAATAAGTTTTAATTCGAATGAGATATCTCTCGAGCCTGACCCGGAGATCAGATCCGGTGTGGGTAAAAACATTTCATTGTCTGACTGGAAGATCGTAAACTGGGAATTATCTAAATCTGAATATTCTATAATTGAAGATTCACAGAAGCTGCCTTCATTAGTATTTAATATAACTGCACAAAGGGAAAGTGGTTTTTATCTTTTAATATTTGCGATCCCATTAATTCTCATAATAATGATGTCATGGATAGTCTTCTGGCTGCCGCCCAATCTTTCTGCAAGTCAGATCTCCGTTGCGACTACTTCCATGCTGACACTTATCGCTTACCGGTTCATTGTAACTTCTTATCTGCCAAGGATATCATATTTGACGCGTATGGATATATTTATTCTCGGCTCATCAATCCTGATCTTTATGACGCTTGTCCTTGCTGCATCTTCTTCCAATTTAACACAAAAAGGTAAAGGTGATCTTGCTAAAAAATATGATAAGAGATTTCGCTGGATATTTCCTCTGCTTTATATTATTGTGATCATTATTGCTTTGACAGTTTAATAGTTAATAGTTAATAGTTAATAGTTAATATTTAATAGTTAATAGTTAATATTTAATATTTAATATTTAATATTTAATATTTAATATTTAATATTTAATATACCGTCTATCCAAAGAAAATTATTACAGAACTTACGGATTTCCGGAAGCGTTTCCATTGTTCCGTAATTTACTAAAAATACCTTTTTAATTTTTAATATTTTAATTCTTCCATCTTAAGTGTGATCCATTTTTTTGCGATCAATATCTTTTTTGAAAGTATGTATTGCAGATTGATAAGATTATTCTTAACAAGCCCATCATTTAATTTTAATAATAAGGAGTACGCTTTGCAAAACTCTATTGAGTAATTGATAAGAAGATTTTTGGTTATTCGTTCTTTTCTTAAGTAAGTATTAAATTTTTTAAGTTCGCTGTGACAGTGATCAAAATTTTTCAGTTCATATAAGACCTTTAACTTTAAGACAAAAACATCTACAAAACTAAACGGAGTTTTTCTTTTAATTTTCATCAAAAGATCTTTACACATTAAAAAATCATTCTTTTCAAATAGTAACATTGCTTCCCCAATTGAAACAGTATCAAACCGGATATCCGGCGGAAGAAGAGGTCCGTAATTTTTTATAAAGTTTTCAGTCCATTTGTATTTCTTGAGACTTAAAGATATAATGATAATGTCACGAAAATGATTTAACGGGAAATTTTTAATTTTAAAATCTGCTGAAAGACCTTCTTTAAGCTTTTTATCTATTAAAAAAAACAACTCCTCAGCTGCGCCGGAAATTGCCAGGTTTTTAAGCTCGATATTATAATTCAGCATGTAAATAAAATATTGTTCTCTTTTCTCTTTTGAAATTTCCTTGAGATCTCTAAAAAAGATTTTCTTTGCCTCCTTATAGTGTTCTAGATTTGTAAGGTCATTCAAACTTTTGTAAATATGATATAGAAATTTAATTACAGGATATAATTTATTCGGTGATTTTGAAAATCCTGAAAAAAGGAAAAGTATTTTTTCCATACTCAGAATCGAATAAATATCCTCATTTGAAGTTTTTGGGATTAAGACGCTGGAATTTTTGATTGTCCAAACTTCTATAAGATTTTCCAGTATTTCGATTAAAAAAATTCCAAGTCTGTTATAACCTGATTCAGAGATTTTTAAAGGATATTTCTTTGAATCAGAATCCGATTTTAAATGATTCAGATAAATTTTATCAAGCTGATTTACCATATTATAATCATAATTTACAACAGGTTCTTTTGATAACTCATTTTTAAATTGTTTATACTTTTGTTCAAAGGCTGAAGTAAGATTCCTTTTGTCATATTCTTTCAGCAATAAATATCTGTTTTCAAAATTATTGTATTCTAAAGACTTCAATGTAAGAAATTTATCGGCAAGAATACTTAGTTCGGAAAGTCTGTTCCATCTGGTTCTGCTGTTAATAGTCTGAGAAAAATCTATAATTCCTTTTTCATCAGTTTTCAGTGAGGATAAGATCTTATTGTAATTTCTTTTATTCCCATTCAAACCATTCCCGATAAATTTATCAAAATCAATCTTTTCATTTGCGGTAAACGAATTATACAGAGTCAGAAATTTTATATTTTTTTTTCTTACAACGCTCATTTTAGTTTTTAGAACTGAAGGAATTACAATGATAATATTCATTTTTTTTATAAAAAAACAGAGAATTAAAAGTATGGGTAAGTTGAGAAATGTGATGGTTGAAATATAATAGATTAATAATTATTTTTGACTCTTAACTTAACTGAAGTTACGCATTTTATCTTTCTGAACGGGCGGAGTGAAGTGAAGAATCTAATAATTAATTTAGAATTGAAGTTTTGGGGTTCTTCGCTTCACTCAGAATGAAAGAATGTGTTTAAGTATCTTCACTTACTTTAATCACCCTCAAAATTTAATAAAGTATAAAAATGTGTTGTTACTAATTTTGTATAAACCAGGATTATTCAGTAGAAACTTTTTTCACTACGAGCCGCGAAGAACACAAATGGTTATAGAAAAAATTGAATTGTAAAAAAAAATCTTAGTGATCTTTGCGCAAGTGCTTAGCGTACTTTGAGTTTTTATATTTTAAAATTCTAATGAACAATTTGGGATAATAAAATATTTGGAAAATGGAAAATAAATTTTTAAACTTCACTAAACTCTCTAACTATTTTTTAATTAGCTACTAAAATTTATGAAAAAAACTGTACTATTATTTACTTTGCTTGTCAGTATTTTTTCAATTCAATTAAAAGCGCAGGAGAATACTTTTGAAATTTACGGTTTTGTAATGTCCGATATGGGTTATGATTTCAAAACGGTAAATCCGGACTGGTATGATGTACTCAGACCTACAAAGCTTCCTTCCTTTGAAGGAGAATTTGCCCCTGATGGAAAAGTTTTTTTTGGAGTGAGACAAACACGTTTTGGTGTAAAATCCTTTACCCCCACACCCCTGGGTGACCTAAAAACAACATTTGAATTTAATCTTTTCGGAACAGGTGCAGATGCCGGTCAGACTACTTTCAGACTGCGGCATGCTTATGGAGAACTTGGAAAATTTGGAGCCGGCCAAACATGGAGCGCATTTATGGACTCGGACGTATTTCCGAACATAATTGAATACAACGGTCCTCCGGGCATGGTTTGGTATAGGAACATACAAGTAAGATATATGCCTATTCAGGGAGTTTCAAGATTAACATTTGCTCTTGAAAAACCGGGAGGAAGCGCTGATGATGGTGAGTATTCCGATAGGGTTGAACTCGAGGGGACAAGGTCACAATTTTATTTTCCTGATCTTACAGGGCAATATCGGTATGGTGATGACTGGGGATATGTTCAGCTATCAGGAATAGTAAAAAGTTTACGATGGGTTGATCCAACTGAGGATACATTATCTCTTGACGGCAGCGCAGTGGGCTGGGGAGGAAATTTAAGTTCCAATATAAATATAACGGAAAATGACAAACTGATATTAAATTTAGTGTACGGAGAAGGAATTGAAAACTATATGAATGATGCTCCTGCTGATATTGGTCTTGATACTTTATTTTCCGGACGTACTGCAACAAGACCAATAAAACGAATTGCCTTACCCGTTACCGGAATAGTTTCCTTTCTTAATCATTCCTGGAGTAAATATTTTACAAGTTCGGTAGGATATTCAATGATTAACATTGATAATTCAAATGCTCAGTTGCCAATTGCCTTCAAACGTGGACAGTATGTAATTGCAAATCTGCTTTATTATCCGGTACCTAGTTTTATGGCAGGTGTTGAATATCAATGGGGAGAAAGACAAAATAAGGGGGGCTTCATCTCTACTGATACAAAGATTCAGTTTTCCGTCAAGGCTAACTTTTCAAAAATATTCAGTTTTAAGTAACGAAATAAAATAATTCACAAAAATTATAACTTAAATTAAAAATACATAATGAAAAAAACGTTACTGACTAATTTCATCTACTTGTTCATTGTAGTAATTTTCTTTGCCATACTTCCCGGACAGGCCAATGCCCAGGATGTTCCTGCAGAAATTGATACTCTTATAAGTGCTGATACAGTGGCAGGTGTGAGCAGTGTATATACTCCGGGAGAAGGATTTGATTTAGTAAAAAGCAAGCAAGGTTCTTTAAACATTGGCGCATATGGTTTATTCAGGTATATCAATCAGCTTCCTGTAGAACAATCCTATGTTGATCATCTTGGAAACACACGGAATATAGATACACGAAGTGATTTTCAGCTTCACAGGGTAATGATTTTCTTTCGCGGATTTCTGTTTGATCCGAAGTTTAATTACAATTTAACTCTCTGGACTGTCAACGCTACAAACCAGATCGCTGTAATCGGAAACATGACATATAAATTTGCAAAACAATTTAATCTGAATGCCGGCTGGGGAGCTTTACCGGGAATGCGTTCAAATCATTACTCACATCCTTTCTGGCTGGCACACGACAGAGTTATGGCGGATGAATATTTCCGGCCTTATTTTTCTCAGGGGATCTGGGCAAATGGCGAAGCAATACCAAAAATCCATTATACGGTAATGGTTGGAAATACAAGCAGCAATCTTGATGTCAGTGCATCAAGGCTGGCAGCAAGACTGTCACGAAATCTTGCATATGCTGCAAGTCTTTACTGGAGACCGACAACAGGGGAATTTGGCCGGTTTGCTTCATTTTCAGATTATGATGAACATACGAAACTGGCGACTAACTTTGGCGGAGCTTTTACTCATTCTCGTGAAAACCGGTTCAGCGCAAACATAGAAGATTCTCCAAGTAATACGGGCGTACGTCTTTCGGATGCATTGAATCTTTTTCAGGTCGGTGCACTGGCAAAAGATGTTGTAGTTGTGGAAGCTGATTACAATATGGTTTCTGCATCTGCAGGTTTCAAATACAAAGGATTTTTTCTTCAGACTGAATGGTATTCCCGTACTTTAAATAAATTCAATACAACAGGACCGGTTCCGTTAACTGCAATGCTTGATCAGGGATTTTATGTACAGGCATCTTACATGGTAATACCAAAGTGGCTTGAATTGTATTCTGTCGGCTCACAGATCTGGGGACAATTTAACAATTCGAATGAAATACTGGGAGGAGTAAATGTATTCCCTTACGGTAAATGGTTTATGCGGCTTAATGCACAGGTGATCGTAGTTAACCGCTCGCCGGTCAGCAGTTCTTTCGGATATTATATCGGTGGATTAAAGGGAACAATATTATCTGCAGCGGTTTCATTTTATTTATAAAACCATTTGTATTATAAATTTAACAATGTAATCAGATATTATAACTTTAAAAAAAACTACTTTTTAATTTTAACTTTAAATTTTAACACTTATGTCAAAACTTAATTGCATCCTTAGTATAAGGAAATATTTACTGCTCTTGTTTACAATATTTTTTACCTCGGGATTTTGTTACTCTCAGAGCAAAGACCTTTATAATGACTACGAAGTTTATGATGTTCATTATCATCTTACCAATTATATCCAGGAGGGTATTACTGTTCAGCAGCAGTTAGAAAACATGGGTAACGTAGTAGGAAGATGTGCTCTGTTCGGAATACCTCTTCAGCAGATGTGGGATTATGGAAATTCCGGTGATGAAGCTCCTAAGTATTATCTCGATACAGACGCGCCTTTGTATTATTATTCATTCAATGACGCCTATATTGCTATGCAGTATCTTGGCCTGACGGATGACCAGAAAAAGCGCTTTGACCCGATGATCACGGCATTCAATCCTGCTGACATGTACGCAGCGGCTCACATTAAAAGAGTGCTGCTGACTTTCCCTGGTGTGTTCAAAGGAATAGGTGAGTTCACGATCCATAAAGAATTTGTTTCACCTAAAGTTGCCGGTAAGGTAGCGAGTTTATTGAATCCTGCCCTCGACAGCATTTTCAGCTTTTGCGCGGAGACCGGACTTGTAGCAATTATTCATAATGATATAAATAAACCATTCCCAAAAGTTTATGTTGAAAATTATCTTGCAGATCTAAAAGATGTTTTCAGAAGACATCCTGATGCAAGTATTATCTGGGCGCATGTCGGACTTGGAAGAATAGTTAACCCTGTTAAAGATCAGATCACATTTATAAAAGAAATGTGTGAGGATCCGACTCTAAGTCATGTTAACTTTGATATTTCGTGGGATGAAGTTGCGAAATATATTACAAAGACGGACACTTCTCTAAGCGCTACAGCTGAACTGTTTAATCAATTCCCTGACAGATTTATTTTCGGAACTGACAATGTCGCCTCAGCCAACCAGGAAATTTATCTGAAGCCTTATTATATGTATGATCCGTTATGGGAGAAGCTTACACCTGAAGCAAGAGAAAAAATAAAAAAAGGTAATTATCAAAGATTATTTGATGCAGCGGATGTAAAGGTAAGGGCGTGGGAAAAAGCGAATTTGAAATAAGTATTGAGTATGAGAATTAGATGCTCATTTTTTTTCCCACATAAAACTATTTTGTAAATCTACAAAATCATTAGTGATGAACTTTGAAAAGAAATGCAATATAAGTGTGACCTGTTCCGGAAAGAATTCTTGTATGGTGTTAATGATGAAAAAAAAGGAGACAGTCTATGCAATCTGTTGAAATGGCACTAGATGCAGCTTTGATCGTAATACAGAATGGCGGATCAACCATAGCCGCTAACCGTAGTTTTAATAATATTCTGAAAGGTTACAAAAAGGAGGGAGTTTCAGCTACATGGCGTCTTGATTTCATATCAGCAACGACTGCTGATGAAGGACGGTCGGCAACAATTGTAAGGTCAGTTGGTCCAATTGGTGTTAACCTAGTCCGCGCTTCTGAGATTCAGATTCTCGGCGAAAAAGTTGCAGCAGGAGAACTCAATACTATTTCCATTGCCGATGAAATTGAACGAATAAAAAAACTTCATACACCTTACAATCGCTGGTTAGCAGTGCTTGCTGCAGCTTGTATTGGCGCTGCTATGTCACAATTCGCCGGTGGAGATACAGGCAGTTTCGGTATTGCATTTATTGCCGCAGGAATTGGACAAATTTTACGCTCAATTCTGCAGGCCAGGAAGTTACCGGTTGCAAATATAACTCTCATATGTGCTTTCATTTCGGCATGTATTGCTTGTTATGGTATAAAAATGAGATACAGTGAGTCCATTCCTATTACACTTATAGCGTCGGTCGTATATCTTGCTCCCGGACTTCCGTTGATCAATGGCTTTATAGATATGATATCTCACAAATTTTTATTTATAGGAATGGAACGGATGTCCAACGCATTGTTCCTGTTTCTTGTCATGGCAATCGCAATTGTGCTTGCTTATACATTAATATTATAAGGAGAAAAAATATGAATTATCAATTAATTTTAGAGAACAGTTTTTGGGCAGCTCTTTTTGCAATCAGCTTGGGGATAATTCTCACAACTCCTGTTCGTGCCCTTATATATTGTTTTGTTTGCGGTTTTATAGGTCGTTTTGTCCGTGATATCAGTATGGGTTTAGGAATGAGCCAAAACTGGTCAACTGTAATTGCTTCTACTTTATTAGTTATAGTGGCGGTTGCAATTGTCAAACAGCAAAGGGTTTCTCCTGTTATCCTTATCTGCAGCGTACTGCCGCTGGGTTCCGTCGTTGCATTGTTCAACATGATTATTGCCCTCATGAAAGCTGCATCATTAAACGGAGAAGAACTTAGTGCAGTCACAGATGCATTCATTTCAAACTCCGCCAAGGTTTTCACAGGAACGCTGTCCATAGCTCTCGGACTGGGATTAGGAATGGCGATAGTGAGGTTTTTAAAAATGAATGAAGTAAAAGAAGTATATATACAAATTAACAAAAGTTAAAGTGAAATGTGGATAAGAGAAGAATAAATTACAGATTGAAAAAATAAATTAAAAAAACCAAGGAGAAATTAAGTTATGAGTAAGAAAATTAAATTAAGTAAATTAAGTAAATTAAGTAAAGTAAGTAAAGTAAGTAAAGATAAATTTGTACCTCACCAAAGTGTACCCGGACCGTCGCGTCTTGAAATGGCAATCGCTGATAATTCCGGAACTGTCAATACTGATCCGTTATTTATTGCTGACCGGCAGGCAATACTAAATCATGTCATGGCATATTCATATCTCATTGATGAAGGACGCTGGGATGATTGGTTCGCTCTGTTTTCAGAAGATGTTGTTTTCGAGAATTCTACACCTGAGCTGGGAACTGTGCTCATAAAAGGTATGGCTGCTTTTAAGGATCTGGTAAACAGCCGGTACATTATTCCGGGTAAGAATTCTAAAGGCGTACGCCGTCACACACAGGGCAATGTTCATGTAGCCGAACAAACTGAGACGACAGCTAAAGTACGAACATATATGCTGATCTCCAGTGTACCTGCAGCTGATAAGTTAAGTATTCTGACTTCAGGAACATATAATGCTAATCTGGAAAAACGAAACGGTAAATGGACAATAACCCGATGGTATATTGAAGCAGATGCACCGTTGGCTCCAAGTCCATTGCCGGAAGGCTTCTCTGAAGAGGAGTTCAAATGGATTCCGGATCCTTCGATTGAAATGCCGGGTGCCGGCGCGGTCGCAGTTGCGGTCAAAGGGAAAGTCAATCTGAAGAACCTTCCGTTCTCAATGGGTAATTTGTTTCAGAATGCTCCCGTATGGAATTGGAATGATATTGATGTCGTAATTATCGACTATTTGACTGATGCCAATAGTGCAGCAGCTATGATGCCGGAACAGTTGTCAACGTTTCCAATCCCTGAACTTCCCGGATATGCTGCAGTTAAGGCAGTCTGGGCTCATTATCGAGATTCTAGTTTCGGTTCTTACAATGAGTTTATGCCTATGATTCCATGTCTTTTCAATGGTGAGATGTATCTCGATGTGCCAATGATCTATGTTGATAAGGATTCTGCTATGGCAGCCGGACGTGAGATCGGAGGATGGCCTAAGAAGTTGGCTAAAATTGAGTTTGACCGAATCGGCAATGAGTATCGTGTATCACTTGAACGGCGTGGCCAAAGGCTGGCTTCCGCCAGTATGAAAATCGGCGGTAAGCTTTTCTCAACTCCTCTGCCCGCTGATAAACCGGTGTCTTTACCATACCCGTATAATATGACTCTTCCGCTTCCTCCTCCGACAGGTAAACCACAGGATGATGTAGCACTTCCATCAACAAGTCTCAAGTTTTTTCCGGGTGTAGGCGTAGGCGATGAAAAGGCGTCTCCTACTATTGCTCGATTGGTGGGTTCACCTTGGAGAATGAAAGGAAACTTTTACAGTGGTTCAGAAGGATCGATTTCGTACCATAAGCCTTCGGATGAAGACCCTTTTTACAAATTGCCTGTTCTGAAAGTTTTAGGTGCTATGTATTTCGAAGGTGATATGAGTCTGGCATTTAAGGAAATGAGAGTGCTTGCAGACCTGCTCAAAAAGTAATCCGAAAACCATGAGAAAGTTAATGTGTAAAATAGATATTTAAAAAGTTCTTGTAAATAAAATTTTCCCCGGGTCAAAAAAATCCCGGGGAATTGGTTTCGCTTTATTTTAAGTATTGATAAATACTTCGTAATTAAAACTCTGAATCTATCCTCATGTGAGATCAGATGCTCGATACAATCTTTTCAACTTCGGTCTGAACTCAAAGTAATTTCCGGTAAATCTATTTCCGGTTTGACCATGATACGTGAATACTTACATAGCACCAATTGCAGATGTATTTTAAGAATAAAAAAAAGTCAGTGTTTTAAAATATTCCCGGAGATTTTACTGAATAAAAAATGAAGCCTTAAGATTATGTGGGAAATATTTAACAATAAGTTCTGAACATTGAACATTGTTTTTTTATTTTTCTTTAGCAAACTTCCCGATTGTCATTCCCTGTACAAGGATTGAGAAGCAGACTATGATGTAAGTTATTGTCACCCAGATCTCTCTTCCGAATTCCGCAGGAATGGAAAGAGCCAGTGCAATTGATATTCCTCCGCGAAGTCCGCCCCAGGTAAGGATAAATAAAGTTCTCTGAGTTATTTTTTCTTTGAGACGAATTAAAAGTGATGGTACATATACTGAAATGTATCTTGTGATGAGAGTAATAAATATCAGAAGTAAGGAGATGAAGAAGATTGTATAATTGGATTGAACAATAAGCAGCTCGAGTCCGATGAGCACAAAAAGTATGGCATTTAAAATTTCGTCAATGAGCTCCCAGAATTTATCTATATATTCCGAAGTAACAGCAGACATACCGAATTCTTTTCCATGATTACCGGTGATGACACCTGCTGCGACCATTGCCAGAGGTCCTGAGACATGAATGAAATGTGCGAGTGTGTATCCTCCCATTACGATTGCAAGAGTGATCAGTACTTCCACCTGATAATTATCTATCCGGACAATTAATTTATATCCAATGACTCCAATGATCATTCCAAGTATTATCCCACCTATAGCTTCCTGTCCGAATAAAGTAAGTACAGTGTTTAATTCTATTTCGGCTCCGGGCTGTGCAAGTTTGAGAATTGTTATGAATACTACTACAGCTACACCATCATTGAATAAAGATTCTCCTGCAATTTTTGTTTCAAGCGATTTTGAAACTCCTGCGCTTTTGAGGATGCTCAGTACAGCAATTGGATCAGTAGGGGAGATCAATGCTCCGAATAAAAGTGCGTGGACGAACTGTACTTCCATTCCGAAAAAATTCAGAAGTTTAAAAGTTACTAACCCAACAATAAATGTGCTGAGTATTACACTTACAGTAGAGAATAATAATATTGCAAGTCTTTCACTTTTGAGATCCTCATACTTTATATGTATCGCTCCTGCAAACAGCATGAAACTCAGCATGCCTTCGAGAAGGAGTTCACTGAAGTCAATACTTTTTATATTGGAAGTAAGCAGATCTCTCAGAGGCGGATATATCTGACCGATCAGAATAATGATCAGTGAAAATATTAGTGATACCAGCATCAGTCCGATCGGATTCGGTAGTTTTAAAAATCGAAAATTTATATATGCGAATCCGGCAGAGAGGACGATAAGTACAGAAAATAAATGAAAAATATCCAATCTGTAATATTTAAGATTTAGTTTTCATATTTACGTTAAAATCCGGAGCTTCGACCAGCTGGAAAGTGGCAGATGCAAATTTTACTTCACCGTTTGCGGCTTCGACATCATTAAGGATCTTAGTAAAGAGCTTGCTTTTTGTATCCCGGCGTTTTTTGTAATCCACAATATATCGCAGAGTATATTCCACCCAGTTATCATTTACAACGACTGAAACCATCGGATCAGTCTGTGCTGCTTCGAGGCGGTAATTTTGCTGCATAGCTTTCCACTTTTCAATTGACCTCAGTGATATTTCATCAGCTCTCAGTGCAGCTGCATTCTCAAGAATTTCCCTGGCCCTGTCATAATTACTGCCAAACTGTATGGGTATCTTTATTTCATCCCAGAGAAAAGGAAAGTCACCTGAATAATTGAATACAGGTTCTTTAAAAACAAAACTGTTTGCGATCAGCACAATCCTTCCGTTATAAAGATCTCCGTCCACCCACTGACCTATCTCCATCAGAGTAGTTCTCAAAACACCAATATCTATAACGTCGCCTTTGATACCGCCGAGCTGAACGCGGTCGCCTGTTTTGTAAAATCCGCCAAACATAATTGCAAGCCATCCTGCAAAAGACCCGATCACTTCCTGTAGTGCAAACGCAATGCCTGCGCCGGCTACACCAAGAGCTACAGTCAGTCCGCCCAGTTTGTCACTGAATACAATTGTTATTAATAATACAATAAATAAATATCCTAATACATTGGCGAATTTTTTCGCACGGTATCGGCTGTCACCTTCTTTTATTTTTGATAAAAATTTTCCTTTTATAAACTTCATCAATAAATAAATAAGAGCGGTCCCGATAAATATCGTTACGATCTTTCCTACTGTCGGATTAAAAAGAAAATTTTTAATTTCGGATTCCATTATTTTTTTAAGATATTAATTTATTAATATTGTAAAGATCCTTTCTCCTGTCTTTTAGATTTTTTACACTGCCTTTGTTATGCAGCTCTGTAAGAAGATCAATATTCACATCTGAGATCAGAATCATTTCAGTATTTGGAGTTGCTTCTGTTTTAACACCGTTTATGGGAAATGGAAAATCACATGGAGTAAAAACTGCAGACTGCGCATATTGAATATCCATATTATGTACTTTAGGAAGATTGCCGACACTTCCTGCAATTGCTACAAAACATTCATTTTCAACAGCTCTTGCCTGAGCACAGACTCTGACTCTCGAATATGCGTTTTGTGTGTCAGTCAGGAATGGAACGAATAATATATTCATTCCTTCATCTGCAAGTATTCTGCTGAGTTCAGGGAATTCCACATCATAACATATCAGGATTCCGATCTTACCGCAGTCAGTATCAAATGTTCGTATATTTTTACCGCCGGCCAGTCCCCATACTTTTGCCTCGTCCGGAGTTACATGAATTTTCTCAAATCGTTCGACAGACCCGTCTCTTTTACATAAGTATCCGGCATTATAAAGTACATCCCCGACGATCTCAGGCATGCTGCCGGCGATTATGTTAATGTTATATGAAATTGAAAGTTTTGAAAATTCTTCAATTATCTTAGGTGTGAATTCTGCAAGTTTTCTTATGGCTTCAGCTTCTCCAAGATCATTAAATTCTGCCATCAGCGGAGCATTAAAAAATTCAGGAAAAAGACAGAAGTCGCTTTTGTAACCACTCAGTGCATCTACAAAATATTCAGACTGCAGCATCAGCTCATCTACATTCCGATAAGGTCTCATCTGCCATTGTATAAGTCCGATCCGGATCTCTTTTTTTATTTCCTTTGCTTTTATTTCAACTTTCTCATAATAAATATTTTCCCACTCCAGTAAAACTGCATATTCATCTGATGCTTTATCCCCTTCAAGATAACCCTTCAGTACAAGAACCGGATGAAAATCATTTGAAAGCTGGAAATTCAATACAGGGTCATGGATCTCTTTGGATTTTACTTTTTCAATGTATTCACGCGGGGTAAATTCATCTTTGTATTTATGATAATTCGGAATTCTCCCTCCGAACATGATCTCCTTCAAATTCATTTTTTCACATAATGACTTTCTGTAATCATACATTCTTCTGCCAATTCTCAAACCACGGAATTCAGGTTTTACAAAGACATCGATTCCGTATAAGACATCCCCTTTATTATTATGAGTACTGAAAGTAAAGTTTCCTGTGACATCTCTGTAAGTATGTTTTTTGTCAAAGTTACTGTAATCTACAATTATGGATAATGCGCATCCGGCAATTTTTCCATCTACTTTTATTACGATCTGACCTTCGGGAAATTTATTGATAAGGTTCTGAATTTGTTCTTCTGACCAGATTGAAGCAGGCATTGTAACATAAGATTCGATCATTGCCTCTTTTAATTCTGAGTAATCTTCTGTTTTTAAAAACTCCAGTTCAATATTTTCAGGCTGTTGTGACATATATAATATTATAAATTAATTAATCAGATTCCACACGGGATATATTATAAAGATAAGTAATTAAACAGTATTAAAGCAAATTTATAAAACTGTTAATTGGATCACGCTTTTTGGCAGCTTCAATTTCCTTTTCATTTGAATTGATTTCTTCACAGTGAATTTCCTTAATATACTTTCATAATGCAGTTTTAAAAAATAGGCTTATCTGTAATCAGGATTTGGAAAATCAGATCTGCATCCTGCATCCCATTCGGATCTCTGATTTCCATGTGCCGGAATTCCTTTATTATCTTTTAATATTCTTGCAAGGTGCATCAGGTTCCATGTCATAAAAGTTGTATTACGATTTGTGAAATCATTTTCGGGTCCGCCTGAGCCGGGGTCAAGATATGAGGGACCTGGTCCTGCTTCACCGATCCAGCCCGCATCTGCCTGTGGAGGAATAGTGTATCCGAGATGCTGTAGTGAATAAAGAATTCCCATGGCGCAGTGTTTGATCCCGTCTTCATTACCTGTGATCAGACATCCTCCGGCTTTTCCATAATAAGAGTATTGACCCTGATCATTTAATTCGCCTGACTGTCCATAAAGTCTTTCTATGACTTTCTGACAAATCGAAGATTTCTCACCGAGCCAGATTGGACTGCACAATACAAGTATGTCAGCAGCCTTTACTTTTTTATAGATCTCAGGCCATTCATCTTTTTCCCAACCATGCTCGGTCATATCCGGATAGACTCCGGGAGCGATTTCGTGATCGGATGCTCTGATGACTTCTGCGCTTACTTTGTTCTTTTCTAAAATAGTTTTGGAAATGTCGATAAGACCCTCTGTGTGAGAAATTTGCGGAGATCTTTTCAATGTGCAGTTAATAAATAATGCTCTGACATCGGAAAAATCCCATTTGGAATTTTTGCAATGCTCTTCCAGTCTTTCTTTGTAATTTTTTGCCATGATAATTTTTAAATAAATATAGTAATTATTTCATTATAAGTAACATGAAAAAAATTACAGTACTGCTTTTTTTAAAAAATTATTTTTAGAATTTTCGCAGAAGCAATTTGAATACGAAGTTAGATCTGACATTTGCATTTACAATAAAAAGCAAAAGAAAATTTCAGATTATCTTTAAGATGATATTCAGAGATCAGATCATGTCAAAGACTTTATCTCTTTCCGGATCATTTTCTTCTTCACTCCTTAACAAAGGTGCAGGCTGAATATTTTTACTGAATATAAGACCTATCATCATTATGATAGCACATAAAACGATCACCTGGATCAGCAGTGCATTGTTCACAATAGCTATTTTCTGATTTATCGGAATTGAAAGGAATAACAATATTGTAATAAGTCCGCGCGGTGCAATATACAGAAGAGGTGTAATTCTTAATTTTAATACTTTTAAAAATATTGCTCTGATAACGAATACTGAAATTACAATTCCTCCTGCCCACGGTAATGTGTCAATATTTATCAGATCATCAAACTCTATCAAAAAGCCGAACAGAAGAAAGAACAATGCTCTTATCAGAAAAGAAAATTCTGTAGTTACTTCCATAAACTTTTTCACTTCAAGATCCAGTATGTCAGGATTCAGTATTTGTATAAAATGAAAACCTTTTAGTTTGTCCAGATTCTGAAGTACAAGACCAAATATTAATATAAAAATAAGTGCCGGCAAATGAAACATTTTTGAAATTGTATATATCAAAACTACAAGTATAATAATCGGAACAAATTTAAAGTGATGTCTTATCTTTGCAATAAGAAAAGACAAAGCCATTGTAGCTAAAAAAGAAACTATAAACATTATCAGCAGCTCAAGAATAAAGAATCCGAATGAATATGTTCCGATGGACTCATTTAGTGTTATAAAGTTAAAAAAGATCACACCAATAATATCAGAAAGACTGCTTTCATAAGTCACAAATTCTTTATCCTTTGCCAGGAGATACCGCGCGCTTGGAATAGCAATAGAACTGCTGATTATGCACATCGGAATTGCATTTGTCAGTGAGTACTTCAGGGAGTAATCAAAAAAATAAAAGAAACTGTATGCAAGACCAAATGACATTACCAAGATCGACAGCAGTGCAAGAAGGAAAGTAGTACCCACAAATTTTAACTTTGATCTGTCTATATCAAGCTCCAGTGATCCTTCGAGCACGATAAGTATCAGTCCAATGGTTCCGAGTATAGGGAGTATCGGCTGAAGATTTGGCAGTGGGTATCCGGCTAAATCTGTTATTTGTTTTAAGCCGAAGCCAAGAACCAATAATAAAATAATAGAGGGGATCTTCGTCTTTGACGCAGTAATGTCAAATACATATGCAAGTAGTAAAAGCAGACAAATTGTTATTATTACAGCTGCGGTCATTAAAGAATTTTATTTTTCGGTATATAGTTTTTTAGTAAATTTTAAATTTTTTGAAATTCCGGAAACTTAAATAATTTAAAGAATAAGAACAGTTGATTCTGAAAAGATCTGAAAAAATTTAATAAACTTCCTGACAAACTTCATTCAAAAATTTACAAAATAAATTATTTATAAATTTACTATTCCTGAATGCTTATTCAAGGTATAACCTATTTTACATTTAGGAATAAGAAAAGCTGAAAATAAAATGATGTTTGAAATGTCCTGATGAAAATTAACCGGTTGAAGAAAATTTGATCCTTATTCTTCTATCCTGAGTGCGGAATATTTTTATATCTGTACCTTTGAATTTAGGTACAATTACAGGCGGAATTATAGGGTTAAATACAGGGAAGTATGACAACTGCTGCTTTGATAAATATGAAAAAGAAAAAACTGATAAAGTAAAAAAGATACTTAAAATTAAAAGATAAAATATTTATCAGATCAATCTGCATTTTATTTCTGTTTCTTACCGGGTCTATTCCTCATTCTTTTTGGTCCATACCAAAGCCAGAATCCGGTGACAGTAAAAGTCAAAAGAGAAAGTCCCATTACAGAAGTATAAACCAGTTTGATCTGCTCGCTCGTAGTTTCAAAAAAATAATCAAGAATGGAACCGTCATGTAAATTTTCAATAAAATCCGACCGCCTTCTTTCTATGTGTAAAAGTTTTCCGGTCGCTCCGTCCAGCTGAATGCCGTAAAAGCCGTCTATGTATACAAACTTAAGCATACCCTTATCTTTTCTCATGTCTATTCTTTCCAGTTCGAGAGATAGATCAGCTGACACTGAATCCAATATAATGCTGTCGGATATTTTATGAAGACTGTCTATCGGCAGCCAGTCTTTGAGATCGGTAGATGTTCCTGTGTAAGATTTTGGCAAAATAACTCCGCCGCTGTTTTTTTTCCAGCCGAGTAAGAGACCTGTTATCGAAATAAAAAAGAAAAAAATAAAAAGAATCGCACCTATTGTCCTGTGAACCTTTCTGAATATACGTAATATCTTTGCCTGTCTCGGTCTTTTGTTGTTGTCTGTAATAATATGGTATATTTAAAATAGTAAAATAAATGTTTATGAAAATTCAAATTATCTGATAAAAATATTATTTATATTCTATTCATAATAAATTTAATAAACTTAATAAATTTAAAAATGTACTTCATTTTTATATTTAGTATCATTTTACAATAAATTCCAGCTGCAAAAAAATCTAATTTGTAGATCTCTCAAATGCCTCTCTGTGAATCATTGCATTTTTTCCGGATGGCCGTCTTCATCTTTAGTGAAACCTGTAATCGCATCTTTATCTACCGATCTGACATGCAGATCTCTCTGCGGAAACGGGATTTCAATGCCGGCTTCATTCAGCCTGTCATATACTTCTGCCATTATATCGCTTTTAATGTCTATCCAGTTATGAACTTCAGCCCAGAAATATATCTTTAGATCTATTGAACTGTCCCCGAAATTTAGTACTCTGACAAATGGTACTGGAAATTTAATTATCTGATCTTTATTTGTAAATACATCCAGTACAGTTTCTTTTACTTTGTTAATGTCCGAACCGTATGCAATTCCAACCGGAATTTCTATTCTTCTGAATTTACTATCCTTGGTCCAGTTTACAAGATGCTGTGAAATTATATCTCCGTTGGGGATAATTACTTCCGAACCGTCGAATGCAAGTATAGTACTTGAACGGATACCTACCTCCTTTACGGTACCGATTCTTGTACCTACTTCTATTACATCTCCGATTTGTACCGGTTTTTCAAATGCTATCACAATTCCCGATACCAGATTATTTACAATGTTTTGTAATCCAAATCCGATACCTACTCCAAGCGCTCCGATAATTATCGCCAGCTTATCGAGCGGAATTCCCGATGCTCCAAATGCAAGTAATACCCCAAGTGCAAGTATTGCCAGGCGTATAAGCAGTACTGTCGATCCGAGTTTATGAGTATCATTTGTGCTGCTGTCGGTTTCAGGTCCGCCGAAAACAAACGCAACCATCTGTGAGATCAAAGTCGAGACCCATATCACAATTCCAAATATTACTATACTTCCGAAACTGAATTTTATGTCTCCTATCTGATGGACAGCTGATAAAAATTCTGATATCCCTCCGAATATAAAATCATAGATATGGAGATTCTTCGTAAACAAAACCAGCCACACTACACCGGCTAAAATTCCCAGTATATTTCTAAGCCTGTTCTCCAGACCTTTGAATTCAAAATATGCCGTGAGTCTTGAACTTTTCCTGCTTGACTCCATAATCAGGTAAACTGCGTCTATGACTATTTCTACAAACACCAGCAAAATAATTGCTTCGATTATACCGTAACTCGCTCCCGTATTCAGTATCTTTGCAAGTGTTACTCTTCCAAATATGTTTAATAACAGTGCAGCGGCATTCATTCCTATGAAAATGATTATGATCGGCCTGTGAATTACTGTCTTTGAAAAATGATTTAGATTATTCTTTTTAAGATACCAAAGGCCCAGTATTACAGATACAGTACTGATTAAAAGCTGTACCCATCTTTCCGTTGTCGTCGTTTCAATTAACAGGTTTGAAAATCCGCAAAGATAAAAAAGGATTAAAAGTATTAACAGCTGTATTCCTGATATAAATTTAAATTTATCTCTGATCAAAAATGCCAGCGCAATGATCTGGATTCCCCAAAGTGAAAGTGTAAATGCCTGCGGTGCAGTGGAATATATAAATGGTATCAGCATCAGACTGAAGACTACTGTTGAAGTAAACAGATGCCTCGGTATGTGGTTGGCTTTTGCTAAAACCGCTTCGGGATCACTGCTCTCTTTTTTGATCAGATTAATTTTATTTCTCATTAGGAAATAAAACAAGATTCCGATCAGCAATACTATTATCCGGGAAAGCCAGTTTGAGGTCAGATACATCCTTAGAAGTAACTTACTTTCCTTAAACGATTTTTCTACAACTTCATCAAAACCGGGTTCGTCATCAGATTCAGTCCCGCTGTCCCATAGGTATCCGAATTCCCTGTCTAATATTTTACTGCTGAAATTGTTTATATGGAAATTTACATCATCCAGAAGATCAGTTACATCAATATAATTGCTGGATACTCTGTTCTGTGTAACACCAAGTTTCTTTAATTGTACCGCTGTTAACGAATCAGCAGCATTCGTCTTCTGACCGAGTGGTTTTAGTTTTTTAATATATTCTGCAAATAGAATACTGTCTTCGGGCATGATTAGCAGATATTGATCCCTGCTGATTTTCTTCAGTTTTTCCTTGATCGAATTCAGATTATTATTGTAAATGGTTAGTTCGTCCTGCCAGGCTGAAAGCCGGTTCTGAAGAGTTAGTAATATGTTTTTTGTTGCAATTAAAATTTTAAGACTCGTCTGTCCCCTGAATCCCTTTAAATTGATCTTTGCAACGGAAATTATTGAATCTGTTTCCGGTAATCCATTGCTGATCGATGTTGTATCAAATCCGCGCCTCAGTGTTGAATTAATTTTATTTAATGCTAATGTATATTCTTCAATTTTATTAAGCTGATAGGATATCAAGGTGTCTGTAGCTTTAAAATACTTTTTTACAGAATCTGTATTAAAGGTTTCCAGTCGGATGGAATCAATGTTTATAAGCGATGTATCAATTTTTTCATGTACCGGCAAAGAATCCTGTATCTGAAACGTAAAAGCGCTGAACAGGTATATAAATATCAAACATACAACAATAATCCCTCCTCTGCTGAACTGTTTTGATCCGCCGGCCTTTTTAAATAGAACCATAAATAAAATTCTTTTGATACAAAAATATTTGAGTAAATCTAATATTCAAAATTAACCTTTTCTGTACATTAAATTTAAATTATTTTGCTCAAATATTGAATGTTCAAAATTAGCTGTAATTTATTTATAGTCCAAGTAAATAATTTTTTGCTATTTGAAACCGGTGCTGTCCAAAACATTTTAAATTTTAAATAAATAGTCCTGAAATTATTGAAAAATACAATTCATTGATCTGATTGAAAACTATCCCTCATTTGAATTCCTCTATTAGCTAATTTATCACAGGCGGCGATTTTTTGGTTCTTTGGAGCCTGCCCCTTTGTGCTTCCGGATTGTCTCAAACTTTTTTCTTTTGTGTCTTGGTGTCTTGGTGGTAGTGTCTTTGTGGTAAAGCTAAATCAGATTTATAAGCGGAAACTTTCCGGATTCTTAATTGATTTTATTTCTCTTCTGTAAAGCTCCTCAGCCATTTTAAGTTTTACTTTTAAGTCATCAATATCTGCTATACTTAAAAGTGACTCAATTTCTTTTACTAGATATTCCGGAAGCTCGTCATACAAATATCTCAATTCGAAATTATAATGAACCGGATTATATTTGACCCTCAGGGATCTGATCAGAGGTTTTAATGTGAGATCAAAATAATAGGCAAGTGCATCAATGTAATGTCCCCGGATTATTTCCTTTTCAGTCTGATAAAGAAAAAATTCAAAAACACTTTTGTATTTATATTCAAACTCATCTATTTTTTTCTGTAATAATTCTTTGTCATAAGTCTGATCTTTCAGATAATCATATTTATCATAATGAATTACAAGATCACCGTGAATATGCTTTTCCATCTCCTTCATGGGATTTGATCTCTCGACAATGAACAGATCAACAATGGAAAATTTATCCGTATCTTTCAGCTTATAGAATTTATGCTGTCTGTCATTAATGCCGGAATTTTCATGTACGTTGTAGACCGAACTGATCCCGGTAAGTTCCTCCAGAAAATCCTCAAACTTCTTTACTGTTTCACCGGCAGTCCCATCCTCTGTATCCACCATCAGATCAATATCCGAAAGTTCATCATAACGGTTAAATGCCTTTGCTCCGCCTTCAGCAATCAAATTGACCTGTGGATATGATCTTAATTCTTTTAAGATCTCAGTAAGTATTTCTTCTCTGTGCATGTATTAAAATTTGAATTAGAAAATTGAATAAGGTTACTAAGTAACTCCATGAAGTGTTTCAAGACCGGTTAAATTTTTATTAAATTTTCAGGGGGAAATATTGTGTGTTAATGAACTGCTTTTACCGGCTGAAATAAATTATTATTAAAAGCAGGTAAGAATTAAGAATGATATTATAATTTATGTAAATAAATTTTTATTTAGAAAGTAATTAATTTTTTCACTGAATATCATTATGGATCTACAGCGGGGTATTATCAAGCGGAACCCCGCCTTTGATCCCAAAATCAAGTGTGCGGATCGGAAATGGGATCATAATATTATTTTCATCAAATGCTTTTTTTAATGCAGTGCCTTTCTGTCAGGTGAGGAGTTTTTGGAGCATGCCCCTTTGTGCTTCCAGGATTGTCTCAAAACAGCTGTTCTTACCACCAAGACACCAAGACACCAAGGCACAAAAGA
>Ga0209477_1000406_pt1 | contig 26766 bp, 18 predicted proteins | sample KloWWTupernatant_FD_187180 | JGI IMG/M metagenome (GOLD analysis project Ga0209477, IMG submission 187180) | Active sludge microbial communities from Klosterneuburg, Austria, studying microevolution and ecology of nitrifiers - Klosterneuburg... | ecosystem: Engineered > WWTP > Aerobic digester >...
AGCCATGAGAACCCTGTTGCTCGCTGGGCTGGCCACTTTGTTGGCCAGCCCAAGCGGGGCGCAGGTACCGCTCACCTTGGACACCTCGTTCCGCTGCACTCCGGTAACCTACCCGCCGGGCCTGTCGGACGCCCTCCCCTTGGCCGATGGTAGCGTGGTCATTACCGGTTGGTTCGGCCTCACCACCAATTATTTTTCGAGCTGGATGGTGAAGCTGCTTCCCGTTGGCGACCTGGACGTCTTTTGGGGGATCAATGGGGGGGGGATATCCATCCTGTTGGTCCGTACTTCTATACTTCCGGAAACAGCTTTCCATCAAGGTATTTCCAAGCGACCGGGGAATTGGATTATGGGTTCCGACCCACCACTGTGAACCAACCCTACCCGGATCTTAGCTTTCTCAATAATGGCGGGATCTTCATCCAAACGGACGGCAAGGTGCTATTTACCGGGGACCATCATTTGGGTTACCCATACGGCCCCAATGCACCGGGCTACTATTCCTTGCTGCGTCTGAACACCGATGGCACATTGGACAGCACCTACCATTACCGGAAGACCAACGGGGTGATCTGGACCATCGAACCCACCACCCTGGGGCGCTTTCTGCTGAGCGGGGTGTACAGCACTTACGAGGGCGGACCGGCAGGACGCATCCTGCGCATCTGGCCGGACGGCAGCTTGGACAGCACCTTCCATTCCGACATCAGCCGGGGTTATGCGAAATACCTGCTGGAGCAGCCCGATGGGCGCATCATTGCGGGAGGGCAGTTCGTCTTCCCGAACGATCCGGACACCATGCACCTGATCCGGCTTATGCCGGACAGGGCCTTGGACCTCAGTTTCAACAACCACGCGGAGTACAAGGATATTCCAACGCACTCCTTCGGGGATTTCGGTATTAGTGTGGATGCTGTACTGCAATTGGGCGATGGAACGATCATGGTCGGTGGGAGCTTCACCCACATCGACGGGCAGTTGCGACGCGGCATCGCCCTGTTGGACAGCACGGGCCATTTGCTCAATACGGCCTTTACCGGGCAGGGCTGCGGCCTTACGCACGATTACAACTCCACGTTCATGTATAGTGGGATCTCCTCCATCACTCCGGCCCCGGACGGGAGCATCTTCTTAGCCGGAGCTTTCGAGGGATTTGATGACGGCACGGTGAACGACCCGGCACAGCGTATGATCTGCAAGCTGCACGGGCTTACCACGGGTGTGCAGGAACGAGTGGCGGGGTTGGAGGGGTTGCGGGTTTTTCCAAATCCCGGCAGCGAGACGTTGCATGTACAAACCGGGGTGCCAGGTTCCATGCAGGTGCGGGTGCTGGACGGCACGGGGCGGACGGTGATGGCCGCGAGTGGCAAGGAGGGATCGATGCAATTGGACTGTGGCACTCTTGCACCTGGAGTGTACCTTGTGGAGGTACGCACCGATAAAGGCCTGCGAACGGTGAAATGGACAAGACGATGAAAAAGGCGCTCCTCTTTCTTTTCGTTTGCAGCGGTCCGTGCCGGAAGGGCGGCAAACGGTCAAATGGGTGAACCGGCAGGTAGATTTTTGAATTAAACAGGAGTATAAGATAAGTCGCTGATAATCAATATAATACACCGACAGCATTAGCTGATACGCAGCGAACGTTCTCCCGGTCGTTATAGGTGAGCCACCAGACGGCGACTAAATCCCCGCAAATCGAATATTTAACCCCTTCCTGAGGATTTTGCCCTTCGAGCTAAATACAAAGAACTCGAAGTCGGCCGCCCGAAGGTCCAGGCGACAACATTCGACCACAACCCGAACAGAGCGCCTTTGAGCAAGGACCCCTCCGGCCCGGCTCCGCGGTACTGTTCGCTGAGCATGGAAACGTATGGGGCGTCGAACCACATGTGCTTTGTTGCGATCGGTTCGAAGCCGGTTTCCTGAAGGAGCCGCTTCATGTCCGCCCGACGGAAATGCGAGAGGTGGCGGGGGACATCCCAAGCGGCCCACTTCACACCATAGTGCTTGCAGTCCCAGCTATCGTGGTCGGGTACGGCGATCACCAATAGGGCATCCTCCGTGCAACGGGCATAAAGTTGTTCCAGAGTGTGCCGGGGATCGGGCACATGTTCCAGAACGTGCCATAAGGTGATCACCTGGAACTGGGCCTGGGCCGGTATGTCCTGTAGCTTATCCGCGACCTTCAGGCCCTTCGCTTCGGCAAGTGTACGGGCGTTCGGGCTCACCTCCACCCCTGCCGCCGAGTAACCTTTCTCTTGTAGGAAGGCAAGAAAATCGCCCGTGCCGCAACCGACGTCCAAGACAGCCCCGGAGGAATGGTAGCCGGAGATCAGCTTGTGCTTATGGCGTATCGCACGGCGGCGGACGCGGTGATAGATGCGGTCTTTGAGGCTGGTTGCTTTCGCGACGTGGGAGATATAATTTTCGGACAAGTAGTATTTCCCGATACTGTTCTGTTCGGGTCGCGGCGAGGTGAAATGGAACCCACAACCGTCACATTTGCGAATGTCGAAGTATTCTTGGCTTACGGTATGGTCGGTCGCGGTCAAGGCGACGGTGCTTGTTGTGGACCGGCATACGGGGCATATCTCAACGGTTTCCATGGGCATGTTCCACGTGGAACGATCGATGATTTAACGGCCAAGGTAGACCATGAGCACGCTGATGTCCGCTGGTGAAATGCCGCTGATCCGCGATGCTTGCCCGAGGGTGTTCGGGCGTATCTTATCCAGCTTTTGGCGGGCTTCAATGGAGAGTGATGTCAGCTTTGCATAGGGCATATCAGCCTGCAGCGGAACGTCCTCAAGGTGGCTCATCCGATCCGCCATGTTCCGTTCCTTGTCGATATATCCCTCGTACTTTGCCTTGATCTCCGTCTGCTCCACCACCTCGTTGCGGAGCTCCCCAAAGGACGCTGTGAGTTTGGAAAGGGTGGGGGACAGGGGTTCAATATCCACGTATGAAAGCTGTGGCCGTAGTAGCAGACCGTGGAGCTTGACCTTCTGTTTTACGGGGTCTGTTCCACGTGGAACGATCACTGCATTGGTGGGTTCCGGGTCTGCACTTTCGGTCCGCAAGGCGCTCAGAAGTTGGGCCGTATTAGCGGCTTTTAGTTCCGTGCGCTGCATGCGTTCACCACTTGCAAGTCCGATCATGTAGGAGAGGGGAGTAAGCCGTAGATCGGCATTATCCTGACGCAGGAGGATGCGGAATTCTGCCCTGCTGGTGAACATGCGATAGGGTTCTTCCGTGCCTTTTGTGATCAGGTCGTCCACCAAAACGCCGATGTAAGCCTGGTCACGACGAAGGATAAAGGGGTCCTTTTCTGCCACCTTCAAGTGTGCATTGATGCCGGCCATCAGCCCTTGGCAGGCGGCCTCCTCGTAGCCGGTGGTCCCGTTGATCTGTCCGGCGAAATACAGGCCATCCACGGGCTTCGTCTCTAATGTGTGCTGGATCTGGGTAGGAGGGAAGTAGTCATATTCCACGGCATAGCCGGGACGGAAGATGCGGGCCTCCGCAAAACCCGGGAGCTTGCGTAAAGCAGCGGTCTGCACCTCTTCGGGCAAGCTTGTGCTGAATCCGTTGATATAGGTCTCCACGGTGTTCCATCCCTCAGGCTCTACGAAGATCTGGTGGCTGTCCTTGTCGGCAAAGCGGTCGATCTTGTCCTCGATGCTGGGGCAGTATCGCGGGCCTACACCCTGGATCCTGCCACTGAACATCGGGCTGCGGTCGAAGCCGGTGCGCAGGATGTCGTGGACCTCGTTCGTGGTATGGGTTATCCAGCAACTAAGCTGTTTGGCAATAGGACGGGTCTCGGTGGAGAAGCTGAATTTTGCCGGATTTTCATCGCCACGTTGTTCCTCCAGTTTCGAGTAATCAATGCTGCGACCGTCCACACGGGGAGGGGTTCCGGTCTTCATGCGGCCGGACTCGAAGCCTAAAGTTGCGAGTTGCTCGGTAATCCCGTATGCGGCCTTTTCACCGGAGCGGCCCCCACCGAACTGCTTCTCACCGATGTGCATCACGGCGCTGAGGAAGGTGCCGTTGGTGAGTACTACGGATCGGCATGGAATGACACTTCCGATGCCGGTACGCACGCCCGTGACCCGAACCTTGCCGTCGTTTCCGGTCTCTGTTTCCAGGCCGGTCACGGTATCCTGGCGGAAGTGGACGTTAGGGGTTTGCTCCAGTTTTTTCCGCCAGGTATGTGCGAAGAGCTCACGGTCGTTCTGCGTCCGCGGGCTCCACATGGCGGGTCCTTTGCTCCGGTTCAGCATCCGGAACTGGACTGTGCTGATATCGCTGACGATACCGGAGTATCCGCCGAGCGCATCGATCTCCCGCACGATCTGCCCTTTGCCCACACCTCCCATGGCCGGGTTGCAGCTCATTTGGGCGATCACGCCCATGTTCATGGTGATCAACAGCACGGAACTGCCCAAATTGGCCGCCGCCGCCGCGGCTTCGCAGCCGGCATGGCCTCCGCCCACCACGATGATGTCATAGCTATCGCTCATGAACGATGTTCCACGTGGAACTTTTGCCTATTGTTCCTGATCATCAGTCGGTTAATAGTGGCGAAAGATGAGCTGCCACTGTTTTCGGCTTCGTGTGGTCTGGGATTTGGATAAACTATGCAGGGGTGGGTCCGTGGTGCCCGGATGGTCCCGACGACCGAACCCGCAAAGGTAGGTGCCGCAAATGGTTTGATCCTTAGCTGCAGGGCCGCAACAGAACCATGTTCCGTGCGCTCGCATGGACGTGGGGGGAATTGCCCAATGCGTGGTGGGTTTTCCCCGCCATCAAAGCTTTGTTCATGGGCGGATCCGGAAGGTCCGTTATTTGCTTGACCCTTTGAGCATCGAATTCGTCGATCCGTGATCCGGGTTGATGCCCTAAAGCTCCTCCGATGATCATTGCAACTCCCCAATGAATGTCCTTCTGATCGACGATGAGACAGAGATCTGTTTCCTGCTGAAGAACATGTTGCGCCGCGAGGGCATTACCTGCGATGCGGCCCATTCGATGGCGGAGGGGCGGATGCGGTTGGGTTCAGCGAAGTACCAAGTGGTCTTCTTGGATATTCACCTGCCCGATGGTCTGGGTTACCAATTGATCCCCGAGATCCGTGAATCCCAGCCGGACACGCAAGTGATCGCGATCAGTGCCGTGGACAACGAGCGAAAAAATGCCAAGGAACAAGGGGCCGACCTCTTCATCGCCAAACCATTCGCCAAGGGCAGTATCTTAGACGGCCTACGCGCACTGGGTCTCACTTCCTGAACCCCGTTATACACCCCATGGCCAAATCCAACCTGCTCGTCATCGATGACGACGCCGACATCTGCACCTTGCTAACCCGCTTCCTCACCAAGCAGGGGTTCGGGGTGGATTCCGCCCAACGGGGATCCACCGCCAAGGACCTGTTGAAACAGAAGCACTACGATCTGGTGCTTTGCGACCACCGGTTGCCGGATACCGACAGTGTGGAAATGCTCCAGCACATCAAAGGGATCTCGCGTGATACGGCAGTGATCATCATCACGGGTTATTCCGACGTCCGTACCGCCGTGGACCTGATGCGAAAAGGGGCGTTTGATTATGTGGGGAAGCCATTGTACCCGGACGAGATCCTGATGCGGATCAAGGACGCGCTGGCCGAGGGGGCGGGGGAGAAGCCGGACGCGCCCAAGGCCAAGCCGAAAGGGACGGGCGCCAAGAGCACGGACTACGTACAGGGCAGCGGTCCACACGCGGCCAATCTGGCGGCGCACATCGCCTTGGTGGCTCCGACGGACATGACGGTGTTGATCACCGGGGACACGGGCACAGGCAAGGAATTCGTGGCCCAGGAGATCCACCGGAAGAGCAAGCGGGCGGGGAACGTATTCGTGGCCGTGGATTGCGGGGCTTTGCCTAAGGAATTGGCGGGTAGTGAGCTCTTCGGGCACGTCAAGGGGGCTTTTACCGGCGCGGTGAGCGACAAGCGGGGAAGCTTTGAGCAGGCCAACGGTGGCACCTTGTTCCTGGACGAGATCGGCAACCTGACCTATGAGAACCAGGTGAAGTTGCTCCGGGTCCTGCAGGAACGGCGCATCAAGCGGGTGGGGGACGAGAAGGACATCACCGTGGACGTGCGCGTGCTGGCTGCCACCAACGAGGACCTGCACGTGGCCATGGCCGAGGGGCGCTTCCGGGAGGACCTGCTTCACCGGGTCAATGAATTCGGCCTGGCTTTGTTGCCGTTGCGGGACCGGCCGGAGGACATCATGGTCTTCGCTCACTATTTCTTGGAGAAGGCCAATACGCAGCTTGGTAAGGCCGTGGAGGGCTTCGACGGGGCGGTGGAGGCGCGGATCAAGGCGCATGCATGGCCGGGCAACCTGCGCGAATTAGGCAATGTGGTGAAGCGCGCCGTCCTGCTCACCACTGGACCATTGATCCAGATGAACGGCCTGCCCGCCGAGGTCATCAGCGGCATGCCGGCGCTCCGGGCGCAGGATCGTAGTGCGGCGCTGTCCATGGAGGTCGAAGGGTTGAAAGGGGTGTCCCACTCAGCGGAACGGCAAGCGATCTTGAAGGCACTTGAGCGGAACGGCTTCAACAAGTCGCGCACGGCGGAAATGCTGAACATTGACCGCAAGACGCTGTACAACAAGTTGAAATCCTTTGGTATTGAGATCTGAACGGGGCACGAACATCAGCGATCAACGGCGTCCCGTGATCCGCTCATCGGGCGGCCCGAAGTTCTGCAAGCAAGATGTTCCGCATCGGTGACCCGGCCAAGCGAAACCTCAAGGAGCGTCGGTTGCTCCGGGGGTTGTATGCCGGCACGGTGATCCTGCTGGCCATTTTCCTATTCGCCACCATCCGTACCTTCGACCGCTATTCCTCCGCCAACCGGAGCATCCGGGAGGGCAATGCGGTGCTTCAGGAACTGGAATTGATGGTCTCCGGCCTGAAGGACGCCCAGGCGGGGTACCGGGGCTACGTCCTCACGCACGACACCTCCTTCGTGTTGCCCTTCCGTATTGCACAGCCGGCCGTGGAACAGAGCATCCGCCGGTTGGATTCACTGAGCCGTGCCGGTGCCACATCCCTTGACCTGAGCAAGATCCAGGAGCTCTCTCGGCAAATGCTCAAGGGCGTTCAGGAGCAATTTCTTTCCGAGCGCACCTCCCCGATCGGGCTTCAGGGTACGGAGCTGGCCCAAATGCAGCGCTCGCGGGACCTGATGGAACGGGTCCGGACCGAGCAAAGACAATTGACGGCCGAAGTGGAAAGGAGCCGGGACGTCAACCTGTCGGAAGAGCGGAGCCTGAAACCGGACACGCCCATAATGTTGGTGGTGTATTCCATCCTGGCCATATTGGCCACCGGCATCCTGTTCTGGCGGCTGTTCCGGGCGTTGGCCAAGGCGGAACGGGGCGAAACGGAGATCCAACGCAAGGTGGATGAGCTGAACAAGGAGGTCCGGACCCGTGAATTCGCCGAACGTTCGCTGAAGCGGGTGTTGGACAGCTCTCCCAGTTCCATCATGGCGTTCCGGAGCATCCGGGACGACCTCGGCAGCGTGGTGGATTTCGAGTGGATACTGGCGAACCGGGAAAGTGTGCGGATCTACGGTGGAAGGGAGGGAGGGTTGATCGGCAATCGCTTGTTGACAGTGATGCCCGAGCTTCTGGGGGGCGACCTGTTCAATGTTTTGCTGGAGGTGGTGGAATCCGGGATGTCCTACGAGAGTGACCAACAATCCACGCAGCGCCCGGATGTCTGGATCCATGTGCATGCCTTGCGCCTTCTGGACGGGTTCGTGGTGACGATCACCGACATCTCCGAGACGCGACGGGCCCAGGGGTTGTTGGCGGAAGGCGATCGCTTGGCCATCACCGGCGGCATCGCCCGCACCATCGCGCATGAGGTACGCAACCCGCTCACCAACCTGCACATGGCGCTCGAGCAGATGCTCGATGAACTGGAACCGGAGGTGCAGGAGGAGATCAAACCCTATTCCGAGATCCTGCAGCGGAACATGCACCGGATCAGCAAGCTCATCACCGACCTGCTGGAATCCTCCAAGGCGAAGGAACTGCACAAGACGCCCTGTAATGTAGAGGCTTTGTTGAACACCGCCCTGGCCTCGGTCCAAGACCGCATGGATCTGCTCGAGATGCGCGCCGACGTTTCCGTGGAAAGTGGCGTAGGGGAGGTGATGGCCGACCCTGAGGTGATCGGGGTGGCCTTGACCAACCTGTGCATCAATGCGATCGAGGCCATGGAGGAGGGCAAGGGCCACCTGTTTCTTAAGGCGGCGATGCATCGCGACAAGGTCCGCGTCTACGTGACCGACAACGGGAAGGGAATTGCCGAGGAGAACATCCAGCGACTTTTTCAAGCGTTCTATTCCGGCCGGACCGGGGGCATGGGGCTCGGCCTCACCAGCGCACGCACCATCCTCAATGCGCATGGTGTACACATGGACGTGGAAAGCACGCTGGGCGAAGGCACCACCTTTACACTTACTTTTCCGGAGTGATCTCGGTACCCGCAGGTCCGGCGGTCCGATAAACCGTTGCGGACTTCACACGTGCGACGTGCTCCGGTGCCGTCAACTTCCTTACATAAGCCACGTAAGAACGCCATCGATCAGAAAAACCACCAATGGAGATCAAACGCGCTTCGATCCAAGAGATGAGCCCCAAGCAGTTCACTGAGGAGCATTGGAAACCCGGCATCCCGCTCGTATTCACGGATGCCAGCCAAGTATGGGAGGCCAACGGCACCTTCACTCCGGACTGGTTCCGCAAGAACTACGGCGGCCGGCGCACCGTGGTGGAAGATACGGAATACACCATGAACGAGATCCTCGACCTGGTGGAGGGAAAGGACACCTCGCGCCCGGTGCCATATCCCTGCAAATACCATATTGAGACCCAGTTGCCGGAAGTGCGGCCCATGTTGAAGCCGCTCGGGCTGAACTATGCCACCCCGAACTGGATGGAAAGTTCCTGGTTCTCCAAAGGGCAATGGGGCGGTGCCATCGAACTCTTCATCGGCGGGCCGGGCGGGCAGTTCCCGTACATCCACTTGGACTACTACCACCTCAGCGCGTGGATCAACCAGCTTTATGGCAAGAAGCAGTTCACCGTGTGGCCGCGCGGGCAGGAGAAATACCTCTACCCGGATCCGAACGACCCGTGGAAATCCATGGTGACCGATCATGACAACCCGGACTACGAGAAGTTCCCGCTCTACCGGAACGCCACGCCCATCACCTTCACCGTGGGCGCGGGCGAAACGCTCTTCATCCCCTTCGGCATCTGGCACACGGCCAAGTCGCTGGAGCCCACGATGTCCATCGCGTTCGACCTGCTGAACGGGCACAACTTCCCGCTCTTTCTGAAGGACGTCTGGTGGTTCCGGCGCAACAACAAGCTAAAGGCACTGGCGCATTCGGGCTACGCAGCGTTGGCGGGCACGGCCTGCAAGCTGGGGGATATCGCCGGGGTGCGGCGGGGGTAGTACAGAAGCTTCCTGCCCAGATACTGCCTAACTTTCGGGACAATTCCAGCGGGGCCGAACCGTTCTACGGGCCCTGCTTCCCTGTTCCATGGCCTCGGACTACGATCTGCTCATCGCCAAGCTGGATGGCTTCATCCGCAAGTACTACAAGGACCGCCTGATCCGCGGGGCCTTGTACAGCGTGGGGCTGCTCGTGCTTTTCTTCCTGATGGCCTCGCTGGGCGAGTACTTCGGGAAATTCGGCACAGGGGTGCGCACCGGTTTGTTCTGGCTGCTCACGGCCGTGACCACCGTGGTGCTGGTGCGTTTCATAGCCATTCCACTTGTGAAGCTGTTCCGCCTTGGTCCGGTGATCACGCATGAGGAGGCGGCGAGCATAGTGGGCAACCACTTTCCGCAGGTGAAGGATAAGCTCCTGAACACCTTGCAATTGCGGGGGCAGAACGAGGAAAATCCACAGCGGCGGATGCTCATCGAGGCCAGCATCGCGCAGCGCAGCCGGGAGCTTTCGCCAGTGCCCTTCAGCACCGCCATCGACCTGGGCCGCAACCGTCGCTACTTGCGTTACGCCTTGCCACCGGTAGGCGTACTGGTGATCCTGCTCTTCGCGGCGCCCAGCCTCATTACCGGTCCCACGAAACGGATCTTGGCCCACAGCACCGAGTTTCTGCCGGAGGCGCCGTTCCGTTTTGTGGTAGGCAACAAAGACCTGACCGTGCCGGAGAACGAGGACTTCGAATTGCAGGTGGAAATGCAGGGCGACGCCTTGCCTCAGCAGGTTTTTCTTGAGCAGGACGACAAGCGCATCCCCTTGGTACGCCAAGATGCTTCACACTTCACACACCGCTTCCGCAACGTGCAGGAGCCGGTGGATTTCCGCCTTGGCGCGGACGGTTTCCACAGCGCGGCCATGCGCCTGAGCACCGAGGCCAACCCCATGCTGCTCGGCCTTACCGTGGCACTCGATTACCCGCTGTACTTGGGCCTGAAGAACACCGTGACGAACAACACCGGCGACATCAGCGTGCCCGCCGGCACCCGCGTCACCTGGACAGCCGAGACCCGCAGCGCGGACAAGCTCGCCATCGCCTTCGATGACACCACCTTCAGCCTGCTTCCGGCACACCCCGGCGACCAGAGCTTCACTGCCAACCGGCGCTTTCTCAAGGGCAGCGCCTATTCGCTGATCCCCGGCAACGGAGACCTGAAGGCCCAGACAACGGCGAAGTATCGCGTGGACGTGGTGCCCGATCTGTACCCCACCATCGCCGTGGAGCAGAAGGCCGACAGCCTCTCACCGCACCGCCTGTACTTCAAGGGCGACATCGGCGATGACCACGGCTTCAAACGCCTGGCCTTCCACTACCGCGTAACTGAGGGCGGCGACAGCATCCCGGCGGACAAGCGCGAGCTCAGCAAGAACATAGCCATCCAGCCGAACACCACCCGCCAGAGCTTCTTCGACTTCGAGGACTTGGGCGAGCTGCACCTGATGCCCGGGGACAAGCTGGAATACTGGTTCGAGGTGTGGGACAACGACGGCGTCAACGGCAGCAAAAGCGCACGCAGCACCGCGCGGATCTTCGAAGCGCCCACGCTGAAGGAGCTGGCGGAGAAGCAGGACAAGCAGGGCGAGGCGATCAAGGACGAGCTCCGCGAGAGCATCAAGCAGGCGCAGGAACTGCAACGTGACCTGGACAAGATGCGCCGGGAGATGCAGGACAAGAAGGACCTGAACTGGCAGGACAAGCAGAAGATGCAGAACGTGCTGGACCGGCAGAAGAAGCTGGAGCAGCGCATCGAGAACGCCACGGAGCAGTTGAAGCAGACGCAGCAAGAGCAGCAGAGCTTCAAGGAGGGCGATGAGCGGATCCTTCAGAAACAGCAACAGGTGCAGCAGCTTTTTGAGAACGTGTTGAGCGAGCAGATGAAGGAGCTCTACAAGCAGGTGCAGGAGATGTTGGAGAAGATCGACAAGGACCAGCTGCAGGAGAAGATGCAGGACATGAAGCTGAGCCAGGAGGACGTGGAGAAGGAGCTGGACCGCGCCCTGGAGCAGTTCAAGCAGATGGAGGTGGAGCAGAAGGCGGAGGACATCGCCGACCAACTGGAGAAGCTCGCCGAGGAACAACAGAAGCTGAGCGAGGAGACCCAGGACCCCAAGAGTGACAAGGAGGACCTGAAGCAGAAGCAGGATTCGTTGAACAAGGAATTCAAGGACGTGCGCGACCAGCTGGATTCACTGGACAAGAAGAACCAGGAACTGGAGCGGCCACTGGACCTTCCGAAGACGGACGAGCAGGAGCAGAGCATCCAGAAAGAACAGGAGAACAGCAGCGATCAGCTTGAGAAGAAGCAAGACAAAAAGGCCAGCGAGAGCCAGAAGAAAGCCGGGGAACAGATGGAGCAATTGGCCGCTGACATGAAGAGCGCCATGAAGGACGACCAACAGGAGCAGGCCGAGGAGGACATGGACGCGTTGCGGCAATTGCTGGAAAACATCGTCCAGCTCAGCTTCGACCAAGAGGCGAACATGAACGACCTGCAAGCCACGGCCGTGCGCGACCCGCACCTCGTGGACATCGGGCGGCAGCAGAAGAAACTGCGCGACGACGCCAAGCTGGTAGAGGATTCGCTCTTCGCCCTGAGCAAGCGCGTGCCGCAGTTGCAGGCCATGGTGAACCGCGAGATGAACCTCGTGAACGACAATATGGACCAAGCCCTTTCACACCTTGCGGAAGCCCGTGCCAACGACCGCGAACGCCCCTTGGCAGCGGACCGTCAGCAGCGTGCCATGACGTCCTTGAACAACCTCGCGCTGATGCTCGACGAAGCCCTTCAGCAGATGCAGCAGCAGGCCAGCGGCATGCCGGGCAAGGGTAGTTGCAAAAAGCCGGGCGGCGCGGGCAGCAGCAGTGGCGACAGCAAGAAGATGCAGAAGATCAAGAGCCAGCAGGAGGCCTTGTCCAAGCAGTTGGAGGCGATGAAAAAGGCGCTGGAAAAAGGAAAGAAACCCGGAGAAAAGCCCGGCGAAAAGAACCCCGGAGGCATGGGTCCGGGCATGAGCCAACAGCTCGCGCAATTGGCGGCCCAGCAGGCGGCGCTGCGGCAGGAGATGCAGCGCATGGCCCAAGAGTTGAACAAGGACGGCTCAGGCAGTGGTAACGGCCTGCAGAAGCTCGCGGAGCAGATGGAGCAGAACGAGAAGGACATCGTGAACAAGAACCTCACGAACGAATCGATGAAGCGCCAACAGGACATCATGACGCGCATGCTGGAGGCGGAGAAGGCGGAGCGTGAACGTGAGCTGGACCAGAAGCGCGAAAGCATTTCCGGACAGGACCGCGATCACCCGGATCCAGCCCGCTTTTTCAACTACCAACGCAGTAAAATGCGTGAGGCAGAACTGCTCCGCACGGTGCCTCCGGGGCTCAAGCCCTATTACAAGGCCCGTGTGGATCAGTATTTCGATACTTTTGACCGACCCTGAAGAATGACCATGGGAGCACCAACAGAGGATATCCAGTTCACCGAGCGCATCGAATTTGCCGCCAAGGCCGAGAACATCCACTTGGCGGAAAAGATGATCGATGAGGCCTGTGGCCGGTATAACGTGCATGAATCCCTGTACGGGAACATCCTTATCGCGCTCACCGAGGCGGTGAACAATGCGATCCACCATGGCAACGCCTTGGATCCTGCCAAGCAGGTGACACTGGGCTATGTGGCGGAAGGGGAGAAGATCACCTTCATGGTCAGCGACGAAGGACCTGGTTTTGATTTTGAGCACCTGCCCGACCCCACGGACCCGCAGAACATCGAAAAGCCGCACGGCCGTGGCGTGTTCCTGATGCGCGCCCTTGCGGACAACGTGGATTTCTCGGACAACGGCGCCTCCGTGGCGCTGACCTTCAGCCTCACACCGGTCGCCGAATAATGGCCCAGGGCGGCATCATCGCGTTCAAGGCCCTTGGTGTCACCAATGCCTTCCGTGATCGTGAACGCCTTCGGAAATGGATCCGCGCCGTAGCCTCGGACCATGGGCACTCCATCGGCGAGGTCACCTTCGTTCTGCTGGATGACAAGGGTCTGCTGCCCTACAACAAGCGGTACTTGGGCCACGACGAGTTCACCGACGTGATCACCTTCGACTTGCAAACAGGTACGGGCATCTCGGGGGATATCCTCATCAGCTACGACCGGGTGCGGGAGAACGCGAAGACCTATGGCGTCAGCGCCCAGCAGGAGCTGCGTCGCGTGATGGTGCACGGCCTGCTGCACTTGATGGGCCACAGCGACAAGAGCGTGGCCAAGCGTGAGGCCATGCGGGTGGTGGAGGACAAGTACTTGGCGCGGCTGAAGTGACCGTGCCGATCTTACGATAGTGCCGGTTTTCCCCTCCTTTTTTCAAGGAGGGGCAGGGGTGGTGCATTCTCTTTGGATGAACATGCGGTTGCTTTTTTGAACAGGTAGCTTGATGAGCATAGCTACCGAAGACCCATGCACGAGAAGTACCATAACCGCTCTGAACAGAAAAGCGAACGACAAGCTCTGAGAGGAAGGATGACCTCCTCCGAGGCAACGTTATGGAAAGCGCTGAGCGACAAGCAGCTTGATGGTCGGAAATTCAGAAGGCAGCATGGTATTGGCCCATTCATCGCGGACTTCTACTGCCCTTCGGAACGCTTGGTGATCGAAGTGGACGGGGCATCACATGAGAACCCCACTTCATCCGCCAATGATGGACTGCGGGATGAATACATGAATACCAAGAACATCCATGTGCTGCGTATTGAGAACAAGAGTATCGTTGATGATCTTCCCGGGGTTCTCGACCTGATCCGTAGTTGCTTTCAACCGTAGTCTGAACCCGTTAGAGCCTATGGCTTGACCACCCCCAACCCCTCCTTTTAGGAAGGAGGGGAGACCCACCACAAGCCTCAGAGATCTGCTGCTTGCCCGTCCGTGGTCCTCTGAACGGAAGACCGTTCCAGCTTCCACGCATATCCTACCGCGCCGAGGAAGACCACTGCCCGCACGGCGTACTTCGCGGGACCCTCCAGCGGCAATTGCTCGCAGCCCCACCAGAGGAACACGCCACCTGCCATATAGCCCAGCACACGGGCCACGTTGTAGGGCACAGGGTAGTGCTTCTGGCCCCACACGTAGCTGATCACGGCCATGGAGGCGTAGCAGAGGAAGGTGGCCCAAGCGGCGCCTAAATATCCGAAGATCGGGATCCACCAGAACAGCAGTGTCAGTGTGATGATGGCCCCGATGATGGAGATGGTGCTGCCGGCGCGCGTGCGGTCGCTCAGCTTGTACCAAACGCTCTGGTTGTAGTAGATGCCGAGGAAGACGTTGGCCAGCATCAGGACGGGCACCACAACGAGACCTGGCCAATAAGCTGGGTTGGGGATGAACCATTTGAAGGCGTCCAAGAACAGCATCACGAGCAAGAAAGCGCTCATACACACCGCCACGAAGATGTTCATGATGCGCGCGAACGTCTGGCGGCTGTCCTTCTCCTTGGCATGGCTGAAGAAGAACGGTTCCGCGGCGAAGCGGAAGGCCTGAATGAAGAGCGTGATCAGCATCGCCAGCTTGTAGCAGGCGCCGTAGATCCCGATCTGGGCATCCGCGATATTCGCCGGAAGCAGGTGTTTCATCAGCACGCGGTCCGCTGTTTCGTTGGTCATGCCCGCGAGGCCCGCCACCAATAGCGGAAGGCCGAACGCCAGCATAGGGCGCAGCAGCTTGGTATCGAACGCCTTCTCGGAATTGCCGAACCGCAACGGTGGCCACTCCGGTAGCAACAGCAGGAATTTCAGGCTGCTGCTGATGAGGTTGAGGAGGAAGACATAGCCCACGCCGAAGCTCGGGTCGTACACGGCATTGATCAGTGCATTGCTTTCCCCGGCGTTGTACTTGGGCATGCAGTACATGAAGATGAAGAGGCTCATCACCACGTTCAGCAGCACGCTGGCCACGTTGATGGCGGCGAACTTCCACGGCCGGTTCTTCAGGCGCAGGTTCGCCATGGGCACGGTGGCCATGGCCTCGATGCCGATGATCAGCACGAGCAGGCGCACTGAAACGACATGGTCCGGATAGCCCATCATGGCGGCGATGGAATGCGCGAAGAGCATCCCAAGCGACAGGAAAACCACCGTGGAGCCTGCAAGCAGATAAACAGCGGTGGTGTAGATCCGCTTATTGCCTTCGTGCTTGCTCGCAAAGCGGAAGAAGGTGGTCTCCATCCCGTAGGTGAGCACCACGTTGAGGAAGGCCGTCCATGCATAGAGTGAGGTGATCACCCCGAAGGCCGCCGGCGCGAACACCCCACGGCTGGTGTACAGCGGCGTAAGCAGGTAGTTGAGGAAGCGCGCAACGATGCTGCTCACCCCATAGATGGCCGTCTGGCCTGCGAGTTTTCTGAGGACGCTCACGTTCGGTTATTCAGTGACTATTCGGATTCTTATTCTGGATCTCCAAGGAACCCAAACAGCCGTCAAAGACAATGAATCGGTCAGTCCGCAACGCTCTGTCGCAGCCTTGGTCCGGCACACTATCCCGATAGGCAAAAATCAGTGTGTCACCGACTGTGCGATATGATCCCGGATAGCTTTCTGAGTCTGAAGCGCGCATACCTCCATTGATCAGGTCGAAGGAATTATCCGCATATAGTTTCAACGTCACCCAGCCAAGTGGTGCTTCGCGGCCCGCTATAAGAACCGGCTCTTTTTCACGTCCATGCGACGAAGAGCAAGCGGTGAAGATGACACTGAAAAGCATACAGCTTAAGCTACAGATTCTGATCTTGCGCATTATCCGTGTCCATTCATGGTTCCCCTACCCCCTGAAATTCGCCTTTCTCTTCTCTCTATCTGCAGTCGTTCCTGCTGTGCCGAGATTTTCCATTTTTCGGTGTAGGCCATTCAAGAACCGACTCCGGTCAAAGTCCTCAAAGAATCCAGAAAACTCTCCTTTCAACAGCGCCTCGAAGAGGCTTTCATCCGAAGTTATCTTATGCTGGTAAGTGGCAAAAGATGAGCCGTTGATATGACTCTTTGATCCGTGTTCATCCGTGTCCATCCGTGGTTCACTTACCGAACTCTGGCTTCCGCTTCTCCATGAATGCGCTCGTCCCCTCAATGAAGTCCGGTGTGCCAAAGCATTTTCCGAACTCCTCGATCTCGCGTTGCATGCCGTTGGCGCCCGGCTCGTAACCGGCGTTCACCGCGCGGATGGCGGAGGCTAATGCGGTAGGGGAGTTCTTCATGATCGCGGCGGCCAGTTCGTTGCACTTGGCCAGTAGTTCGGCCTGTGGTACAACGTGGTTCACCAAGCCCCATTGCAGGGCCTCGTCGGCTTTGATCATGCCGGCGGTAAAGATCATCTCCATGGCCTTGCCCTTGCCCATGAGGCGCGCGAGGCGTTGCGTGCCGCCGTAGCCGGGGATCACGCCCAAGCTCGTTTCCGGCAGGCCCATGCGTGCGTTGTCGCTGGCCACGCGGAAGTGGCAGCTCATGGCCAATTCCAGCCCACCGCCCAGCGCGAAACCGTTCACCGCCGCGATCACCGGTTTTTCGAAATGCTCCACATGGTCGAAGAGCAGCTTGTGTCCTTCGGCGCTGAGCATCTTGCCTTCTTCCACGGAAAAATGCGCGAACTCCTTGATGTCGGCACCGGCCACAAAAGCCTTGGGGCCGCTGCCGGTGATGATGAGCACGCGCACGGCCTTGTCGGCTTGGGCCTGGTCCAGCGCTTGGTCCAGCTCGGAGATGGTCGCGCGGTTCAGTGCGTTGAGCTGCTCCGGCCGGTTGATGGTGATGGTGCGGATGCCTTCCGCATCAGCGATCAGGAGATTGGAAAAGGACATGAGGTTCAATGCTTTTAGGTTGTCGATCAATGAGCCGATCGATCACGTTCGGCAAATGTATCGGCTAGGGCACCAGCAGAACTTTCGTTGCGCTCGTAGCGTCCGTTGCGGTTAAACCTCAGGGCGACCCTGCCTTCGTGTTCTTAGTGTCCTTCGTGGTAGAACTTTAACCCACCAGCGGTAATTCCACAAAGAACGAAGTCCCCGCTTTCCCTGGCTCCGTGGAGGTCTCGAACCACACCCGTCCGCCGGCATTCTCTATCATACGCTGAACGATGGACAGCCCCAGCCCCATGCCGCTGCTCTTGGTGGTGAAGCGCGGTTCGAAGATGTGGTCGCGGTCCGCCTCGGCGATGCCCGTTCCGTTGTCGCGCACCTCGATCACCGCCCTGTTCCCTTCCGCGCGAAGTATCACTTCCACATGCCCTGAGCGTCCCTCCGGCATGGCCTGCACCGCGTTCTTGATCAGGTTGGTGAAGGTGCGCAGCAGGTGCTCGCGGTCCACATGCACCGTGGGGGAAGGTCCGGCTTGTAGCGTCACTTGTGCATTTGGTTCCGCTGCGAAGAGGGCGGTGGCGGCGTTCGCCACCTCGAGGAGGTCCACCTGCTCGGCCTGTGCGCGCGGCATCTGCGCGAAGTCGGAGAATTCCCCGGCGATCCGGCTCAACACATCGATCTGTTGCACCATCCCGTTGCTGAAGCGGTCCAGCCGTTCCTTGGCATCGGCCAGGTCCGGTGACCAGGTGCGCTGGAACTGCTGGATGTTCAGCTTCATCGGTGTCAGCGGGTTCTTGATCTCGTGCGCCACCTGCTTCGCCATTTCACGCCAGGCACTTTCGCGCTCGCTACGTGCGAGCTTCATCGCGCTTTCGCGGAGCTCGTCCACCTTGCGGTTGTACACGCTCACCAATTGCCCCAGTTCATCATCCCCGCGATAAGTGAGGGGTTCGTTGTGGGCACCTAAGCCGATGCGCTCCAAGCCGCGCCGCAGCAGTTCCAGCGGGCGCGTGGTCCAATGGGTGATCAGTGCGGCTGCGACCACGCTCAACAGGAAGAGCAGGGTGAAGAGGTTCACCAGCGCCACATAACCGGCCGCGCGCTCCTGCTCCACTTCGCCTTGGCGCGCGAAGTAGGGGAGGGCCAAGTAGGCCAGTACCTCCCCGCCGTCGTTGCGGAAGGGCATGTAGGCCGTGCTGAAATCGGCGCTTCCGATGTGCTCGCCATGGATGAAGGAAGATGCATCTTCCACCGCTATACGTTGGTAGGCACGCGGGTCCATGCGGCGGCCCAGCAGGCCGGTATTGAACACCTGTTCGCGGGAGGTGGCTAACAGCGTTCCGTCGGGCGCATACAGCGTGAGGTCGGTGAAGAACACGTTGCTGAGGTTGCCCAACAAATGGTCCAAGTAAGGCGCCATCGCCGGTAACAGCGCCCCTTCCCCGCGCAAGGTCTGGCGCAATTCGGCGAGCACGCCACGCGAACGTTCGTCCAGTGTCCGCGTGCTGCGCTGTTCCCTGCGGACATCGATCATGTGGCGCAAGCCGAAGGTGAACAGTAACAGGCTCACAACAGCGAAGCCCGCTACGCCCGAACGGACCTTCCCGCTGATGCCCATGGTGCCGGACCAACGCCTGCCCAACAGCGCGCCGATGCCCCCGATCACGGCGGCCAGCAAGCAGAAGAAAAGGAATAGATAAGAGAACGTGGTGACGTGGTCCCACCAAGTCGGTGTGCGCGTGCCCAATACCAAGAGCGCACCGTGCGGGTCGCCTTGCGCCAGCAGGTCATAGCCGTTCGCGTACCAGTGAGATCCATCGGGCGGCACCGGCCTGTCCCAATTCACCGGGAAGATGTACGAGCCGGAGGACGAGGTGAGCACGCCGCGTTCATAGCGCGCTTGCACAAATCGTTCCGGCCTGAAGGGCGAAGGCCGGTCGCCCGCCAGCAGCAGTTCGGGGAAGCCCAGCCCATCGGCCACAAGGCGAGGGCGTATTTCCACGAACAGCAGGGTGCTTCCGAGCTCGATCCTGCCGATATAGAGCGCATCTTCGCCGGGCCGGTCCGTGATGCGCAGATCGTCGTTCTCCACGGGTACGCCTTGCTCGAAGCGGTCCAGGATCGGCTGTGCCGAAGTGGGCGCGTCCGGCGATGTGGTGAAATAGGTTCGTTTGCGGGCCGAGATGAAGTGCAGGCGTAGATTGTAGCGGTCCCAGTAGCCGGTGAAGAAGGGCTGGCGCACCAAGCGGTCGAGGTCGGTGGCGGAACAGGGGCCGCCCGCGTTAAGCCAAGCCATCACGGCCGGGTCCTTGGCCACCTCGCGTTCAGCCTCATCGAAAAGCAGTTCGATCACCGGGTCCTCGCGCGTGGTGGCGGTCTCGGCCAAGGTCTGCCGGTCCAGGTCCACCCGTTTGAAGGTCTGCCGGTTCAGCACGTGGGCGGTGAAAAGGGCTAACGTAGCGATGAGCAGCAGGGCGGGAATTGCACCGGGACGATACCGCATGCGGTCTATCAGCATCAACGCGGGTAAGGGCCAAAGCGCTAGCACCAGGTCGAAGTTGCCCACGAAATGGTTGAAGAGAACAAGCGCGGCACTGATCAGCACGATCAGCAGCAGTTTGGGCCCGTAGGAAAGGGCGGGAGAAAGCAGGCGGATAAGGGCATCCGCCTGCACGCACCAAGCGAAGAGCAGCACGCCGATGGCGACCAAGGCGGCGAGGCTGTAGCCATCGAAGCCCTGTACGCGGAAGAGGTCGAGGCTCACGCTGCTGTCATGAACGAGTGAGATCATCACCGATCCGATGCCCTCCGCACAGAGGAACAGGATCACTACGGCCACCACTGCGATGGACCATGGACGCGTTGGCGCGGCCGCATCGCGCAAGGCGCTGCGGATGAACAAGGCCGCGCACAGCAGCACGGCGGCATTGATCAGCAGGTCGCCCAGCGAGGGCATGAAGAACGAGGAGGCGAAGAGCGATGGGTCGAACAAGGGGTAGGACTTGAGCGCATCGAAGGCGCCGTGCGCCAACGTGGCCCAGCGAGCGCCCAGTAATACCGGCAGGAAGAGCAGCACCGGCCCCCAGGTTCCGGGCACCATCAAGGCCAAAAGCCACAGCGCGGCGACCGCGAACACGACCGCCGCCAAAGCCAACAGCAACAAAACCAAAGAGCGGGTCCCGGGCAGCGCGGTCTCATCGGCCCATTGGAGGCGCAGCATCACCTTTCCGTCCGCATCGCGCACCACCGGCCCCAGCCCCGGACCTTGCTCGGCCACGATCCCCTTCGCCAACGTGAAGCCGGGATCGAATTGGTCACGCAGGTACTGGTTCTGGAACGGCGGATTGAACCAGACGCGCTGAACGGCGTGAACGCTCCGGTCGCCCTGCATGGCGAAGGCATGCAGGTAGGTGCCGTCGGGGAGGGTGAGATGCGCAGCGCGGGCACTGTCCAAGGCGGCATCGGTGATGGGCGCATGGTCGGTCCAGGCCGTTACCACGGTGTCTTTGAAGAGCCTTAAACCGCCTTCGCCCAAGGCGTGCCCTTCGTCCATGTTTACGGCGTCTTTTTCGAGCGCATCCTTTGCTTGGGCCGCCAATTCCGTGGCGGCCACATCGAGCCGCACTTGCAGTTCCGCGGCCACATCGGCAAGTCGTTCTTGCGGTGGACGTTCTTGGACGAACGCCGCGCACAGCCCCAGGAACAAGGCAAGGAGCAAGAAGAGGAGGGGGCGGCGCATGGGGCGGTGGCTCAGCAAGGCACGGGCCAAGGTAGCGGGAGTAGCTGTGACCCTTTTATTGTGGGCCGATGGCCGGGCATCCGCCGGCGCATGTTCTGGCGTAGCCCTTTGCTCCAAGGCCCCCAAAGGCTTTTGGAACCGGCGTGGGACCCCAACACCATGTTCACACTGACCAAACTCACTTTGCCGATGGACCCAGTGCTCCATACCTTGCCCGAATATCTCGAAAACACCTCGAATACGATCCCAAGCCCAAACATTTGACCGCATGAACCGCATTGTAACACTCGGCCTCGCCGGCGCACTTGCCATATCCAGCTTTGTTGCCTCGGCGCAATGCACCGGCTTCAGCCAATCGCCATCCACCACGAGCACACCGGGTGCGGGTGCAAATTCACCCGGATACTCTGTTTATCCGGGGACCTACTCCACGTGGTACAGCATTGTTGTTGGTCCGCAATACACCATCACCAGCACCAACAGCGGTGACTATTTCACGGTCCGCTCAGGCACGTCCGGTGGCACCTTGGTCGCCTTCGGGCAAACGCCGTTGAATTGGACGGCGAACACCTCCGGGATACACTATATCACGATCAGTAGCAACTCCACCTGCAGCACAAGCGGCAGTTCACGGACCATCACCCTGAGCAGGACCGGCGGCACGGGCTGCAACACGGGTTTACAGAGTCCGGTCAGCACCTTCACGCCCACCTGCACCGGCGCCGCTCAAACCATCGCTTCCAGCGTGGGCACGGGCTATTCCTCAGTGAGCCTCACCAATGGGGTGCCCTATACCTTCACTAGTTCATTAGGCACGGACCAACTGACGATCACCAATTCAACGGGAGCGACGAAATATGTGTGGGGTACCTCCCCCCTTACCTACGTGTCTGCCACAAGTGGCACCTACCGGTTCTATACGCACAGTAGCTCTACCTGCGGAACCACCGGATCGCGCACCCGCTCGATCAGCTGCCCGGTTTCCAGCGGAGGCGGGGCCTGCCTCTCCGGCACCCAATACCCTTCCACCACGAAAACGCCGAGCTGCACAGGTTCGAACGAATACATCACCGGGGCGGCCAACTACGGTGAATTCTCCTTAGTAGCCCTCACCAACGGAGTTGACTATACGTTCACCTGCACCAACGGGGGCTATGTGACGATCAGCAACAGTGCCGGCACGACCGCGGTCGGGGACGGTGATTCACCATTCACATGGACCGCGACTTCCACGGGCACCTTCCGTTATTACATCCACGCCAATTCTACCTGCGGATCCGGCGGATCGGCAGGAACACGGTATGTGAGCTGCGCGGCGGCGATACCCGCTCCCGGATGTGCCACGGCCCCTTCCCCGGGTAGCGGGAGCGGTCAATGCTTCACTTCCGGCACGACCATGCTTTCATGGGCATCGGTCAGTGGAGCCACCGGCTATGATGTCTATTTCAATTCCGGAGCCAGCGCAACCACCTTGGTGAGCGGCAACCAAGCGGGAACATCATATAACGCGAGTACTCCCAGTTCAGGGAGTTATAGCTGGCGCATCATCCCGCGCAACAGCACCGGCCCCGCCACAGGATGTAGTACTTGGTCCTTCACCCGGACCGCACCGCCCACGTGGTACGCGGATACCGACGGTGACGGCTATGGCGATCCGGGCGACTCGATGGACGCCTGCACGCGACCCGACGGGTACGTAGCGGACAATACGGATGATTGCCCTATCCTGTCTGGCCGGTCGGGCGACAGCTGTGACGATGGCAGTTCCTCCACATACGGTGACATGATCGGCCTGGATTGCGTGTGCTTGGGCACGCCCTGCTCCGGTGATCAGGTGGTGGTGGCCATCAATACCGATGGAAGCCCCGACCAGCTCACGTGGGAGATCTTGGATGCAAGCAATGCACAGCTCGCAACTGGCGGACCCACTTCGGGCCAAGCCAACGCATTGGTGATCGACACGGTCTGCTTAGGCACGACGGTGGAAAGTGCCTGCTATGGCTTCAAACTGACGGACAGCTACGGCGATGGCATCATCGGCGGTAACTGGCAGCTACAGACCACGGACGGCAAGGTGCTGCTTGGCGATGATTTCGCCAACGGGAGCAATTCACCTTCCCTCACCCCGGCCTATGCGGGCTACACGGGGCACAGCTTCTGCCTGCCTCCGGGCCCGGCCAATATCGCGAGCAAGTCCTGCGGGATCTTCAACTTCAGCATGAACAGCTACGTGTATTGCCGCAACGTGGCCGGAGCGGGCAGCTACCAGTTCGAGTTCTCCGATCCCGATGCTGGCTTCATCCGCCGCATCGCGGTGAACACCAACAAGGTGCGCTTCAACCAGATGAACACCAGCCCGCTGACGCCCGGCGTGAAGTACTTCGTCCGGGCACGTACCAACGACGCCGGCCCCATGGCCAGCGCACACTTCGGCACGGGTTGCGAAGTGGGTATGAGCGTACCGCAGACGGTGACCTGCACGGAGCTGATCAGCGCGCCGAACTACGGGCACTCCTGCAACGAGAACCGCACCTTCAACACCAACAACAGCTTCATCTATGCCACGCCGGTGGTGGGCGCGACGGAATACCAGTTCCGCATCTTCATTCCCAGCGAGGGCTACGATGAGACCTTCATCCGCAGCACCTATATCCTACAGTTGAAGTGGAACAACCATCCTCCGATGGTCAACGGCTCCACCTACAACGTGCAAGTGAACGTAAAAGTCGGCGCCACCTACAGCGGCTTCTGTGGCAATACCTGCACGATCACCATCGACAACAACCCAGGCAACGCAGAGCGCCCCGAGGCCAGCATGGCACAAGCCAATGGAACGGCGACAATGTGGCCGAACCCGGTGCGTGAAAGCAAGGTCAACGTGAGCATCGACGGCATCCAGGACATGGACCAACAGATCACGGTTGACATCCGGGACATCTACGGCAAGCAGGTCTTCGCCAAGGAATTCGGGAACAGCGGTGCGCGCTTCAGCACCATCCTCGACCTGCCGGGCGACATCGCTAGCGGAGCGTACATGGTGAACATCACCGTCAACGGACAGAAGACCGTCCAGCGGTTGGGCATCATCAAGTAAGTCCAGTACTCAGGGTCTCCACCTTACGGCGGATGATCTTGAGCGGAACTCAAGCCGAAGGGCCTTTCCCTCCGACCATCGGAAGGGAACGGCCCTTTTTGCCGGGCATCTATTCGTTATCCGCGTCACTTTGCTTTTGGTCCGCTACCTCATCTCCTCCTACGCCCACCACTGCACGGTCCAGAGTAAAAAAATACTTGTAAACAGGTAAATTAAGTATGGTGAACAGCGATATAACTTGGTAGCGAAATTCTTCCTCCCGGCCACAGTCCATCAAACTCCATCACCAATGAACGCGCAATTCAATCTGGTCCCCTTGGCTTTTATGGTCACATCACTCCTGCGGCCCGGCCAAGCTATTTCCGCTACGGCCCGGCCATTACCCATTTCCGGGACGGAACGTACAGTCGCCGCTGATCGGTACGGTCAACCAGAGACAATTAAGGAGGAGCGGAGCCTTGAGGAGAACAAGGGCCAAGTAACCACCATGGCCGGTGATCCCGCACCATTCGTGCGCTTCCGATATTCCGCGGGCAACACGCACATTTTCCTGATGGGCAACGGGATCGCCTACCAATTCCACCGCACATACCTCCCGGAAGGCTATGAGGAAATGATGGCGGAGGCCGGGCAGAACCCGGCCAAGCAAAAGCGATCGGACGAACTGCGGTCCAAGGTGCGAACAGAGACTTTCAGGATGGACATGTTGCTGGAGGGTGCGAACATGAAGGCGCGCGTCACCACGGATGACCGCCAAGGCAGCTATACGAACTACTACGGCCAAGGAGCATTGAACGTACACAGCTACGGCCAAGTGACGTACCATGACGTCTATCCCGGCATCGATTGGATCGTTTACACCACGGAAAAGGGCATCAAGTATGATTTCATGGTACACCCGGGTGCCGATCCCGGACAGATCCGCCTGCGCTTCAAGGACCAGGAGGAGCTGGCCGTGGACAAAACGGGCCGATTGGTACATGGCAACCGGATGGGCCGTTTCGTGGAGGATGCCCCGGTGAGTTTTCAGGCGGGCCGGTCCGTGGCAACGCGTTTCATTCTTGAAGAAGACCTGTTGCAATTTGAACTGGGCACCTACGACCGTACCCAGCCGCTTACGATCGACCCGGCCCGCATCTGGGCCACTTACTACGGTTCCGGCAACGATGATGCCGCATATTCCACCGCAGTCGACGGCAGCGGCAACGTGTATCTGGCGGGCCAGACCAAGTCCTCGGGCAGCATAGCGTCCGGTGGCCACCAGAATACCATAGGGGGAAACTACGATGCGTTCTTGGTAAAATTCGATGCCTCAGGGGTCCGGCTCTGGGCAACCTATTACGGAGGCGGCTTGGAGGATGGAGGATACTCCTGCGCTGTTGACGGCAGCGGGAACGTGTATCTGGCAGGCTATACGAAATCCACCACGGCCATCGCTTCAGGCGGCCATCAAGGGACGCTTGGCGGCGACCAAGATGCTTTTCTGGTGAAATTCAACGCTTCGGGCGTGCGCCAGTGGGGAACATATTACGGCGGCACTGCCTATGAATTCGGGGCCTGTTGCACGGTTGACGGCAGCGGAAACGTCTATCTCGCGGGCAGCACATCTTCCAGTACGGCCATCGCCTCGGGCGGCCACCAGAACACTTACAACGGGAACTACGACGCCTTCTTAGTGAAGTTCGACCCGGCCGGTGTTCGGCAATGGGGCACCTACTACGGTGGCACGAACGGGGAGAATGGCAATGCCTGCGCGGTGGACGGTAGCGGCAACGTGTACTTGGCCGGGCAGACTAATTCGACAGGTTCCATCGCGGCCTCCGGGCATCAGGGGTCTTTCGGTGGCGGCACCGGTGATGGCTTCCTGGTGAAGTTCAATTCCTCCGGTACCCAGCAATGGGGCACCTACTATGGCGGGGCTGGAAATGATTTTGGACACGCTTGCGCGGCGGACGGTAGCGGCAACGTCTATCTCGCCGGTGAGGCGACGTCCACAACGGCCATTGCCTCTGGTGGGCTACAGAACACCAAGGGGGGCGGGATCGACGCCTTTTTGGTGAAGTTCAACACTTCCGGCACCAGACAATGGGGCACGTACTACGGAGGGACCGCCAGCGACATGGGCCGGTCCTGTGCGGTTGACGGGCTTGGCAGTGTCTTTTTGGTCGGGCAGACCGCTTCCACGGGAGGCATTGCCAATGGCGGGTACCAGAACATGCTCGGAGGCGGGACCGACGCCTTCTTGGTAAAATTGACCGCCGGGGGAAGCCGTGAATGGAGCACATACTACGGCGGCAGCGGGGCGGAATCCGGACTATCGGGCGCGGTGGATACCAATGGGAACATCCATTTCGCGGGCTACACCAACTCCTCCGGAGCCATCGCTGCAAGCGGACATCAGAACACTTTCGGTGGGGTCTACGACGGCTTCTTGGCCAAATTCACGAGCAGCAGCTCGTGCCCGGGCGGTAATGAGGTGGTGGTGGCCCTGAACACGGACGCCAACCCGGGCCAGATCACATG
>Ga0209477_1000409_pt1 | contig 26690 bp, 25 predicted proteins | sample KloWWTupernatant_FD_187180 | JGI IMG/M metagenome (GOLD analysis project Ga0209477, IMG submission 187180) | Active sludge microbial communities from Klosterneuburg, Austria, studying microevolution and ecology of nitrifiers - Klosterneuburg... | ecosystem: Engineered > WWTP > Aerobic digester >...
AATGCCGACGGGACGACGTCAGATTTCGCGCTGCTCAAGGCGTGGAGCGCGGCGGAACCGCGGCGCGAGCGGGAAGCGTTTTGGTCGGCGTTCGCCAATGATGCATCCAGCGCGCTGGCGCGCTGGCGATTCGTGCCGCGGCCGGAGGTCGCATCGCCGGTGCCGGTCTACACTGTGGCAACGTTTCTGTTTGCATCAAGCAACGCGATGGAGTTGCGCAATCGCTGTGCGATCCCGAGGCTGGCTTTCCGCATCCTCGAGTTGCGCCAAAGCGGCAAGGCACGCCGCCGGATGGGTGGCTCGGAGATCTTCAGCCGGCTCGTTATCGACCCGGCGCTGGAGCAGCGCTTCAACGAACAGCTCCGGGTGGGCGAACAGGCCGGTCGCAACGTCGAGCCTGAAATGCAGCCGCCAGCGGACGTGCCGGCCCCGCCATCCGGCGGCTGATGGGGGAGCCTGCCGGGCTATAATTCCGCAATCTCCAACCGGCCGAGCCCCCATGAGCATCGAACAACTCGCAGAAACCGCCCGTGCCATGGTCGCCCCGGGCAAGGGCATCATCGCCATCGATGAGTCCAGCGCGACCTGCAAGAAGCGCTTCGACGGCGTCGGCATCGAGTGCACCGAGGAAACCCGCCGCGCCTACCGCGAGTTGCTGCTGACCGCGCCGAACGCGAACCGGTACCTGTCGGGCGCGATCCTGTTCGACGAAACCATCCGCCAGTCCACCCGCGACGGCGTGCCGTTCGCGAAGTACATGCTGGACAACGGCATGATCCCGGGGATCAAGGTCGACAAGGGCACCCACGCACTGGCCGGCTTCCCGGGCGAGGTGATCACCGAAGGCCTGGACGGCCTGCGCGAGCGGCTGGCCGAGTACTACCGGCTCGGCGCGCGCTTCGCCAAGTGGCGCGCGGTGATCAACATCGGCGAGGACATCCCGTCCGGCACCTGCATCGAAGCCAACAGCCACGCGCTGGCGCGCTACGCCGCGCTGTGCCAGGAGCAGGGCCTGGTGCCGATGGTGGAGCCGGAGGTGCTGATGGACGGCGACCACGACATCGAGACCTGCTACGAGGTCACCGAGGTGGTGCTGCGTTCGCTGTTCGATGCGCTGTACAACCAGAACGTGATGCTGGAAGGCACCATCCTGAAGGCCTCGATGGTCGTCCCCGGCAAGGGCTGCGAGGAGCAGGCAAGCGTCGAGGAAGTGGCCGAGTCCACCCTGATGTGCCTGAAGTCGGCGGTGCCGGCGATCCTGCCGGGCATCGTGTTCCTGTCCGGCGGGCAGAGCGACGAGGACGCCACCGCGCACCTCGACGCGATGAACCGGATGGGCCCGAATCCGTGGCCGCTGAGCTTCAGCTACGGCCGCGCGATGCAGCAGGCCGCGCTCAAGCTGTGGGCGCAGGACATGGCCGGCAACTACGCCCGCGCGCAGCAGACCGTGTTCGAGCGCGCCAAGGCCAATGGCCTGGCGGCGCTGGGGCAGTGGGGTGACTGACCGCGCTTAGCCGTTGCCATCCGGCAACGGCTGCGGTCACGAACGCCCGAGCGCCACGCGCGAGGGCCGGGCCAAGTCCGGGGCGCCATTGATCGAACGAAACGCCGGCCCGGTGCCGGCGTTTCGCATTTGTGCGGCAGGCGGGATCCGGGCGTAAGCTGCGGTCATGATCATCCCGCCCGCGCCGCCCGGACAACGCCGCAAACCGGACCCACGGCAGTTGCAGGACGCCGCGGCGAACGCCGGGCTGGTGCTGCCCGACGCCGCGATGCTGGCGTTCCAGCAGGGACGCATGATCGAGGCAATCAAGCTGATCCGCGCCGCCAATCCCGGCCTGGACCTGGCGCGGGCCAAGGCGGCGATGGAGCGGATGCAGGCGCAGGCGCATTCCGCCGCCGGGGAAGCGGGGAAAGGTCCGGCCGGCACCGGCAAGCATGCGATGCCGTCGCCATCGCGGCGGACGCCGACGGTGGAGATGGGCGACAGGCCCGGCCAGTTGCGCTGGCTGCTGCTGGTGGTCGCGCTGGCCGCGGCGGCAACCTGGATCTTCTACGCCGGCGGATCCTGAGCCGGCGCGCAACGCGCGGGCGCGGCATCGGTTGACGCCAGCGGCGCGCAGCTCCGGCCCAGCCGATGGCACACGGGCCGGCGGCCCGCGGCAGCTAGAATCACGGGTCCCCGCCTTGGGTTTGCCGATGATGCCGCACTTGCCGCGTGCCCTCCTGATGTGCCTGCTGCTTGGCGCGTTGCTCACCGCCTGCGGCAAGGACGAAGCGGCGAAGCCGGGCGGCCCGGGCGGACGCGGCGGCGGGCCGGTGCCGGTGGTGGTCGAGACCGTGGCTGCGCAGGAATGGACCGATGCACTGCGAGCGCTGGGCACCGTGCATGCGCGCGAGGCGGTGACGATCACCGCCAAGGTCAGCGAAACCGTCCAGCAGGTGCATTTCGAAAGTGGCCAACAGGTCGCGCGCGGGGCGCCGCTGGTCACCCTCAGCGGCCAGCAGCAACAGGCCGCGTTGGCATCCGCCGAGGCCGCGCTGGGGGAAGCGGAGCAGCTGTTCCTTCGCCAGCAGCAGCTGGTGGAGCAGCAGCTGATCGCACGTGCCGCGCTGGACGCGCAACGCGCCACCCGCGACGCCGCGCGCGCGCAGGTGGCGCAGGTGCGCGCCAACCTGTCGGACCGGGTGATCCGCGCGCCGTTCGCCGGCGTGCTCGGGATCCGCCAGGTCAGCCCGGGCGCGCTGGTTACCCCGGGCACGCCGATCGCCACCCTCGATGACGTATCGCGCGTGTTCGTCGATTTCCCGGTGCCGGAAACCGAACTGGCCGATGTCGGGCCGGGACAGGCGCTGGTCGGCCGGGTCGCGACCTACGGCGAGCGCAGCTTCGACGGCACCGTCGCCACCGTGTCCACCCGGCTCGACAGCGCGTCGCGGGCGGCCACCGTGCGCGGTGACTTCCCGAATGCCGACGGCGCGCTCAAGCCCGGCATGCTGGTCGAAGTCAGCCTGTCGCGAGGCACCCGGCAGGCGCTGGTGGTGCCGGAGATCGCGGTGCAGCAGATCGGCAGCGAGACCTTCGTGTGGCGGGTCAAGTCCGACGACACGGTGGAGAAGGCGAACGTCGAGGTCGGTGGCCGCGTCCCCGGGAAGGTCATGCTGAAGGCGGGCGTCGAAGCCGGCCAGCGCATCGTCACCGCGGGCATGGGCAAGCTGCAGGCCGGGGCCACGGTTGCCGCGGCAGGCGCCCCGCCGGCGGCGGCGAAGTAGGCCATGAAGCTCTCCGATCTCTCGATCAAGCGGCCGGTGCTGGCAGTGGTGATGAGCCTGCTGCTGATCGTGCTGGGGGTGATGTCGTTCCTGCGCCTGACCCTGCGCGAATTGCCGGCGATCGATCCGCCCGTCGTGTCCGTGCAGGTGGACTACCCGGGCGCATCGGCAAGCGTGGTCGAAACCCGCATCACCCAGACCCTGGAGGATGCGCTGGCCGGCATCGAGGGCATCAACACGATCGATTCCAGCAGCCAGAACGGCGCCTCGCGGATCAGCATCGAGTTCTACGCCACCCGCGACATCGAGGCCGCGGCCAATGACGTGCGCAACGCGGTCAGCCGCGTCGCCGACCGCATGCCGGACGAGGCCGACCCGCCCGAGATCAGCAAGGTCGAAAGCGATTCAGACCCGATCATCTGGCTGAACCTGCGCTCCGAAAAGATGGACCTGTTGCAGCTGGCCGACTACGCGCAGCGCTACCTGGTGGATCGCTTCTCCAGCCTGGAAGGGGTGGCGCAGGTGCGCCTCGGCGGCAGCCAGCGCTATGCGATGCGGATCTGGCTGGACGGCGACAAGCTGGCGGCGCGCGGGCTCACCGCAGGCGACGTGGAAAGCGCGCTGCGCACGGAGAACGTGGAGCTCGGCGCCGGCCGGATCGAATCCACCGACCGCGACTTCATCCTGCGGGTGGCCCGCGACTACACCTCCGCCGAGGCCTTCGCGCGGATGCCGGTCGGCAAGGGCGCGGATGGCTACGTGGTGCGGCTGGGCGACGTGGCCCGGGTTGCGCTGGAGTCGGCCGAACGCCGCGCGTACTACCGCAGCAACGGCGAGCCGGCGATGGGCATCGGCATCGTCAAGACCTCCACCGCCAACAGCCTGGACGTGGCGCAGGAGGCGAAGGCGGAAGCCGAGCGGATCAAGGCCTCGCTGCCCGCCGGCACCGATATCTACACCGCGTTCGACAGCACCACCTTCATCTCGGCCGCGGTCGACCGCGTGTACGAAACCCTGGTCGAGGCGGTGGTGCTGGTGCTGGTGGTGATCTGGCTGTTCCTGGGCAGCGCGCGCGCCGCGCTGATCCCTGCGGTGACGGTGCCGGTGTGCGTGATCGCGTCCTTCATCGCGCTGCATGCGTTCGGATTCTCGATCAACCTGCTGACCCTGCTCGCGCTGGTGCTGTGCATCGGGCTGGTGGTGGACGATGCGATCGTGGTGGTGGAGAACATCCAGCGCCGGGTCGACCTGGGCGAGCCGCCGCTGGTCGCGGCCAGGCGCGGCACCGCGCAGGTGGCGTTCGCGGTGATCGCCACCACCGCGGTGCTGGTGGCGGTATTCCTGCCGGTCGGTTTCCTGCAGGGCAATACCGGGCGCCTGTTCCGCGAGCTGTCGGTGGCGCTGGCGGCGGCGGTGGCGATCTCCGCCTTCGTCGCGCTGACACTGACGCCGATGATGGCCTCCAAGCTGCTGCGCCCGCACACCGGTCCGCATGCGGTGAAGGAGAACCGGGTCAGCGCCTGGCTCAACGCGCGCTTCTCGCGCATGGCCGCCGGATACCAGCGCGTGCTGGACCGCCACGTGCACCGGACCTGGCTGTTCGGCGGGCTGATGGCGGCCGCGCTGGTGGCGCTGGTGCTGCTGTTCAAGCTGCTGCCCAGCGAACTGGCGCCGGCGGAGGACCGTGGTTCGTTCCAGATGGTGATGGAAGGGCCGGAGGGCGCGGGCTATGACTACACCGTCAGGCAGATGCAGCAGCTGGAGGCGATCCTGGCCGGCGAGGTGGGCGAGGGCAAGCCGATCCTGCGCGCCAACCCGCGCGTGCCCGGCAGCTTCGGCGCCAGCGAGGACATGCACACCGGCCGCGCGATGATCTTCCTGCAGCCGTGGGACCAGCGCGAGCAGAGCACCGCCGAAGTCGCCGCGGCGCTGGAGAAGAAATTCGCCGGGATGACCGGGGTGCGCGTGCGAACCCAGGTCGGCGGCGGCCTGGTGCGGACCCGTGGGCAGCCGTTCCAGATGGTGCTGGGCGGGCCGGACTATGCGGAAATCGCGCAGTGGCGGGACACCATGCTGGCGAAGATGGCGCAGAACCCCGGCTTCATCGGCGCGGATTCCGATTACAAGGAAACCCGCCCGCAGATGCGGGTGATCGTGGACAAGGCGCGCGCGGCCGACCTTGGCGTTTCCTCGGTGGCGATCGGCACCGCGCTGGAAACCATGATGGGCGGGCGCCGCGCCACCACCTTCGTCGACAACGGCGAGGAATACGACGTGGTGCTGCAAGCCGAGCGCAGCGGACGCGCGTCCACCGCCGACCTCGGTGCGCTGCAGGTGCGCGCGAAGGACGGCTCGCTGGTGCCGCTGTCGAACCTGGTGACGCTGAGGGAAATCGCCGAACCGGCCAACTTCAACCGCTTCAACCGCCTGCGTTCGATCACCCTCAGCGCGCGCCTCGCCGAGGGTTACCCGCTGGGCGAGGCGGTGGCGTGGGCGCGGCAGGCCGCCGACGAGAGCCTGCCGGACCACGCGCAGGTCAGCTGGAAGGGCGAGTCGCGCGAGCTGCAGGAGTCCGGCGGCGCGGTGCTCATCACCTTCGCGCTGGCGCTGCTGATCGTGTACCTGGCGCTGGCCGCGCAGTTCGAAAGCTTCCTGCATCCGCTGGTGATCATGCTCACCGTGCCGCTGGGCGTGCTCGGCGCGCTGCTGGGCCTGTGGATCACCGGCGGCACCGTCAACCTGTTCTCGCAGATCGGGATCGTCATGCTGGTGGGGCTGGCGGCGAAGAACGGGATCCTGATCGTGGAGTTCGCCAACCAGCTGCGCGACGCCGGGCGCAACGTGCACGAGGCGATCGTCGAAGCCGCCGGCGTGCGCCTGCGCCCGATCCTGATGACCTCGATCGCCACCATCATGGGCGCGGTGCCGCTGGTGGTGTTCGGCGGCCCCGGTTCGGCCAGCCGCGCGACCATCGGCATCGTGGTGATCTCCGGGGTCGCGTTCTCGACCCTGCTGTCGCTGTTCGTGGTGCCGGCGTTCTATTCGCTGCTGGCCCGTTACACGCGCTCGCCGGAGGACCTGGCGCACCAGCTGGCTACACTGGAGGCCACGACGCCGGAGGCAGGCGGCCATGCATGATCCGGGTTCCCCATGGAAGGCGCGCCAGCGCGGCCACGCCGCGCCCCCCTCCGCGCGCAGCGATCGGCGCGAACCGCAGGCACAGGCGGACGTCCAGCCCGGCCTGCAACGCGAGCGCCGCGATGCCGAGCTGCGCCTGCATGGCCTGAACGCGGTGCGTGCGGTGTTCGCACGGCGCCCGCAGGCGATCCGCAAGCTGTACCTGGCCGAGGCGCGGATCCCGCAGTTGCAGCCGCTGCTGAAGTGGTGCGTGGCCAACCGGGTCGGCTACCGGGTGGTGGACGAGGCCGACCTGCAGAAGCTCGCCGCCAGCGCGCACCACGAAGGCGTGGTGGCCGAGGTCCTGCGCGAGGCACCGCAGTCGTTGAACGCGTGGTTGCGCGACCTGCCCGCCGGCCCGCACTGCGCGCTGTGGCTGGACGGTGTGGGCAATCCGCACAACCTCGGCGCGATCCTGCGCAGCGCCGCGCATTTCGGGGTGGCCGCGATCCTGCTGCCCAAGCATTCCACCCTCGCCCTGTCCGGCGCCGCCGCGCGGGTGGCCGAAGGCGGCGCCGAGGCGGTGCCGTTCGTGCGACTTGGCCGCGATGACAACAGCATCGCGCAGCTGCATGGCGCGGGCTTCGCGCTGGCCGCCACCGTGGTGCGCGGCGGCAGCGACCTGTTCAAGGCCGATCTGCCGCAGCGGATGGTCTACGTGCTCGGTGCCGAAGGCGAGGGCATGTCGCCCGAACTTGCCGCAGCCTGCGACATGCGCGTGTCGATCTCCGGCAGCGGCGCGGTGGAGAGCCTCAACGTGGCCAGTGCCTGCGCCGTGTTGCTGGCGGCTTGGCGCAGCAAGCGCTAGGAACTGCGCCTCGCTTCAACCAAACGTGACTATTTCCGTGGCTCGGACACCTTCGGCGCGCTGCCGAAATCGCCGTCGGCATCCGCGGCGAGGTAGGCAAACACGCCATAGGCGGCCACGTTCTGCGCCAGCGCGGCCGGGTCGATCTTGTCCAGGGTGTCGTCCGGCGTGTGGTGCAGGTCGAAGTAGTCGGTGCCGTCCTGCGCAAGCCCGGCGCAGGCCATGCCGGCGTCATTGAACGGCGACAGGTCCGGCCCGCAGCCTTCGCCATCGACCCGATGTTCGATGCCCAGCGGCGCCAGCGCCTGCGCGATGCGCGCGATCGCGTCCTTCGCGTAGTCCGGCACCTTCGCCGTGAACGCATGGATGCGGCCGGCGCCGAAATCGCTTTCCGCGCCCAGCTGGTGCTTGCGCAGGTCGCCCATGTACTTCTGCGCATAGGCGTTGCCGCCGTACAGGCCCTGCTCCTCGTTGGCGAACGCAACCACCCGGATCGTGCGCGCCGGGCGCTGCGCCTTCGGCAGCCTGCCGATCAGGTGGCCGGCCGCCATCGTGATCGCAACGCCGGCGCCATCGTCGATCGCACCCGTGCCCAGGTCCCACGAATCCAGGTGGCCGCCGATCACCACCACCTCGTCGGGCTTCGCACGCCCGCTGATCTCGCCGATCACGTTCTGCGAGGTGTATTCGCCGTTCCAGCCACAGTCCAGGTCGAGCGCGATCCGGACCGGACCCAGTGCCAGCAGCCGCGCCAGCTGGTCGGCATCGGGCAGCGACAGCGCCGCCGAGGGGACCGGCTGCAGGCCTTCATCGAAGCGGGTGATGCCGGTGTGCGGGTTGCGGTGCGAGTCGGTGCCGGCCGAGCGCATCACGTAGGCAATGGCGCCGGCGCGGATTGCCGCCGAGGGACCGGCGCTGCGCACGCGCGAGCCGGGGCCGTAGCCACTGCCGTCCTTTGCGCGGGTCATCCGGTAGTCGACGAACGCGATCTTGCCCGCCAGCGACCCCGGCGCGGCCTTCTGCAGCGCGTCCAGGGTCTCGAACCGCACCACCTCTGCCTCGACCTTGCCGCCCGGGCTGCCACCCAGCGCCGTGGCATGCAGCGGCTGCGCATGCGCACCGACGATGCGCGCGGATTCGGCGCGGCGTTCCCACTTCGGGAAGGTCACCGGCTCGGTCCAGACCTTGTCGTAGCCCAGCGCCCTGAACTTGGCCTTCGCCCATTCCACCGCGTGCGCGTCGGCCTCGCTGCCGGCCAGGCGCGGGCCGACTTCGGTGGTCAGCGACTCCACCACCTTCCAGCCGGTGTCATCCTGCAGGGCGACCTCGCGCAGCTGCCCGGCGCGCGCCATCGCGGCATCGTCGATGCGGGTCGGTTGTTGCGCCCGCAGCGGCAGCGCCACCAGCAGGGTCAGTGCGAGGGCGAGTGCGGTATGGCGCATCGAGCGAACTCCGGGTGCCGGAAACGGCGAAGCCGCGAGCCTAGCAGCCCGCGGCTTCGTCGATCACGTGCCGGAAGTCGCCGGCGGGCGCGTCAGCGCTTGAGCGAATCGCGGATCTCGCGCAGCAGCAGCACGTCCTCGCTCGGGCCGGCCGGTGCGGCTTCCACCGGCTTGCGCATGCGGTTGACCGCCTTGACCACCAGGAAGATGGCGAATGCGACGATCACGAACTGGATGAGCGCGTTGAAGAATTCGCCGTAGGCGATCGCCACCGCCGGCACCTCCTTGCCGGCCGCATCGACGCTGGCTTCCTTCAGGGTCAGGGCGAGCTTCGAGAAATCGACGCCACCGACCAGCATGCCGATCGGCGGCATGATCACCTTGTCCACCAGGGTCGTCACGATCTTGCCGAAGGCGGCACCGATCACCACGCCGACCGCGAGGTCGACCACGTTGCCCCTGGCGATGAAATCCTTGAACTCGCCGATCATTCCCATGCGTCAGCTCCCGTTGGTCCGTAAATTCCCCGAGGCGACAGCCTACACCGCCGCCACGATCCTGCCCTGCAATTGCAGCACCTCGCCGAGCGCGGCCCGGTACTGGTCCCCCGGCAGCAATGGGCCAACGCCGGCCGGCGTGCCCATGAACACCAGGTCGCCCGCACGCAGGGCGTACAGCTTCGACAGCTCGTGCAGGATGTCGGCCACCGGCCAGATCAGGTCGCGCAGGCTCGCGGATTGGCGCGCGGTTCCGTTGACGTCCAGCGACAGCTGCAGGTCATCGATGCCGTCCAGCCCGGCCGCCGGCAGCAGGGCACTCACCGGCGCCGAGTGATCGAACGCCTTGCCGGTATCCCATGGCAGGCCCTTGGCCTTGGCCGCCGCCTGCAGGTCGCGCCGGGTCAGGTCCAGGCCGATGCCGTAAGCGAACACCAGCGGCATCGCCGCTTCCGGCGCCAGGATCCCGGCCGGCGCATCGCGGCCAAGCGCGACCACCAGTTCCACTTCGTGGTGCAACTCGGCGGTGCCGGGCGGATACGGCACCACGCCATCGATGACGATCGCATCGGCAGGCTTCAGGAAGAACACCGGGGTGCCGCGCCCGGCCTTCGACGCGGGCGCGCTGGCGCCCATTTCGCGCGCGTGCTCGGCGAAGTTGCGGCCCACGCAGTAGATGCGGCGGACCGGGAACCCGCCGAGCCGGTGACCGTCGCGGTCATGCACCGGAACGCGGGGTGCGGCGGCGGCCGGCACCAGGTCGTCGTTGCCGCCGCCCACTCAGCGCGCCATCGGCAGCTGCGCCTTGCCGACCACCCGGAAGTCGCCGTCGATGCTGTTGGCGCGGGTGGCGCCGGTGGTGCGCGCGAGCGGCCGGCCGCGCCGCGCCCACAGGCGCCAGAGCATGCCGGCGGCAAGCATCGCGATGCCGACGAACACGCTGACGAACAGCAGCGCCAGCAGCAGGCCGACGCCGGCCAGGCCCAGCACCACGCGCAGGATCCGGTGGCGCGGACGGCGCGGGGCCGCGAACGGATCGAAGCGGCCGTTGCGCGAGAAAGCGAAGCGATGGGATGCGGACATCGGTTGCGGATTCCTGCGGCGCGCATGCGCCATGACACAATTGCGGCAAGTATCCGGGTAGCGCGAATCCGAGTTGTGAGCAGTTCGTTAAATCGCGATGGCGTGGATCCCGTGGCCGGCGCGCTGCTGCCGCTGGCGTCGATCGAGCGCGGCGGCCTGCATGAGGTCGAGGCGGTGGTGGAAGGCGAGGCGGAGTCGCTGATCCTGCATTGCGATGCGCACGGCGGCGTTCGCGCATGGTTGAACGTGTGCCCGCATGCCGGGCGCCGGCTGGACTGGGCGCCGGGCAGGTTCCTGCGCAGCAAGGATGGCCTGCTGGTGTGCGCGGTCCACGGCGCCAGCTTCGAACTGCAGCATGGCGCCTGCGTGGCCGGGCCGTGCCGCGGCGAATCGCTGCGTGCGGTCGCGGTCGAGGTGCGTGGCGGCGAGGTGTTCCTCGCATCGCCGTAGGAGCGCGGCTTGCGCCGCGGGCGCGCGGTGGCGGTTGCGCGGGGCAACCCCCCGCACCTGCATTGCCCGGTGCAATCCGCTCAGTACAGCAGGTTGATCACCACCACGATCACCCCGAGGTAGACCAGCGACAGCGGTCCGCCGACCCGCCACAGGTCGCGGCTGGAATAATTGGCCGGGCCGGTGACCATCGACATCACCGGGTTCGATGCGGTCATCAGGTTGTTGGAGGCCGACAGCGCAACGATCAGGGCGAATGCAGTGGGATCGCCGCCGGCGGCCAGCGCGATGTTGATCGCGATCGGGACCATCAGGATGGTCGCGCCGACATGGCTGATCGCCAGCGAGAACGCGGTGGTCAGCAGGCCGATCAGTATTTGCAGCAGCCACAGCGGGAAGCCGTCCGGCAGCTGTTCCAGGCTGTGCCCGGCAAGCCATGCCGCGGCGCCGCTGGAGTCCATCGCCCAGCCCAGCGGGATCAGGCAGGCCATCAGGAACACGGTCTTCCAGCTGATCGCGGCGTACGCCTCGTCGATGTGGATCACGCCGGTCACCAGCATGCCGGCGACGCCGGTCATCAGCGCGATCGGCACCGGGATCTTCGAGCTCAGCGCCAGCAGCATCGACACCGCGAAGATCGCCATCGCCAGCTTGAACTTGTGCGGGCGCTGCTCGTCCTTCGGGTAGTCGGTGACCACCACCAGGTCCTTGCCGCGCGCCGCCTGCGCAAGGTCGGCCCAGATGCTGTGCAGCACCAGCATGTCGCCGGCGCGGATCGGGGTGCTGCGCACGTCCTCGCGCAGCACGTTCTTGTCGCGGTTGATCGCCAGCAGGCTGATCCCCAGCTGCTTGCGCAGGCGCAGCTGCGCCGAGGTCTTGCCGATGAAGGCGGAGGTCGGCGGCACCACCGCCTCGGAAATGCCGGCGCGGCTGGGGTTGAACAGGTCGCCGAAGGTGCGCAGCCGCGCCGACAGCCGCAGGAAGTTGTTCTGCGCGAAATCGGTCACCTGCTGCTTCGCGCCCATCATGCCGAGCACGCTGCCGACCCAGATCCGCGCATCCGCCGGCGGCGACAGCCGCGATTCCTCGCCGCTGCGCAGCGCCAGCAGCAACGGCGCGCCGTGCAGGGCCTCGGTATCGCCCACGCTCATGCCGACCAGCGGGCTGTCGGCGGTGACCGTGAGTTCGTAGACGTCGCCGTCGATGCCGTAGGCGCGGGCGAAGTAGCTTTGCGTGCGCGCCGGGGTGACCGCTTCGTCGCCGTCCTCGCGCAGCAGCTTGCTGCCGAAGAAGTGGAAGTACGCCAGCGAGGCGGCGAGCAGGGCCAGGCCGACCGGCATCGGCGCGAACATGTTCAGCGGTTCCAGGGTGGCCGCGCCGGACGGCATGTTGGCGTTGGCCGCGACCAGCAGGTCGTTGAGCAGGATCAGCGGCGAATTGCCGACCATGGTCAGGCCGCCGCCCATCACGATCGCCGCCGCCAGCGGCAGCAGCATGCGCGACAGGGTCAGCCCGGTGCGCGAGGACAGCCGCGAGGCCACCGGCAGGAACAGCGACATCACCGACGGGTTCTGCATGATCGAGCTGGTCAGGCCGGCGGCGCCGGTGGTCAGCAGCAGCAGGCGCGATTCAACCCCGTGCGCGCGCCGCAACAGCCAGCCGGCGAGGCGGTTCAGGGCGCCGGTGCGGTCCAGTCCCGCGCCCAGGATCATGGTGGCGATGATGCTCATCACCGCGTTGCCGGCGAAGCCGCCGAACAGGTCCTCGCGCGGCACCAGCCCGGTCAGGCCCAGCACCACCAGCACCACCAGCGCGACCACGTCGGCGCGGATGCGCTCGAACAGGAACATCACCATCGTGAAGAACACCAGGCCGAGCACCAGCTCCATGTCGGTGGTGAGCGTCAGCGTGGTGTCCATTTCGCGCCGTGCGTTCCTTCGGTGTCAGCAGCGGTCGTACAGCAGGTCCCACACGCCGTGGCCGAGCTTCTGGCCGCGGGTTTCGAAATGCGTCTGCGGGCGCCAGTCCGGCCGCGCCACCGCGCCGCGCGGGCCTGCACGATTGGCGATGCCGGCGGTCGCATCCAGCACGTCCCACATCTGCCCTGCATAGTCCTGCCAATCGGTGGCGAGGTGCAAGCGGCCATCCGGCGCCAGCTTGCGCACCAGCAGCGTGGCGAACTCCGGATTCAGCAGCCGCCGCTTGTGGTGGCGCTTCTTGTGCCACGGGTCCGGGAAGTAGACGCGGATCTCGTCCAGCGAACCGTCGGCGACTTCGTGCTGCAGCACTTCCACCGCATCGTGGTGGTAGAGCCGCACGTTGCGCGCGCCGTCCTCGGCCAGCGCGTTCAGCAGGCGGCCGACGCCGGGCGCGTGCACCTCGATGCCGATGTGGTCGCGGCCGGGATCGCGTTGCGCGGAGAAGCGCAGGGCCTCGCCATTGCCGAAGCCGATCTCGAGGATGCGCGGCGCCTTGCGCCCGAACGCGGCGTCGAAATCCCGTGGCTGGCCCGTGTAGTCGAGGCCGAAGCGCGGCCACGATTCGTCGAACGCGCGCTGCTGGGCGTCGGTGAAGCGGCCCTGGCGCAGCACGAAGCTGCGCACCTTGCGCTGGCCTTCGGTGATCGTGAACGGCTTCGGCGGGGCCTTGCGTCCGTCGCTCGAAAAGGGGTCGGTCATCTCAGCCGATCAGCCCGTCGACCGGCGAGGACGCGGACGCGAAGCGCTTGCGCGGGATGCGCCCGGCCTTGAACGCGGCGCGTCCGGCTTCCACCGCCAGTTTCATCGCATGCGCCATCAGCACCGGGTCGCGGGCACCGGCGATCGCGGTGTTCATCAGCACCCCGTCGCAGCCGAGTTCCATCGCGATCGCCGCGTCGGAGGCGGTACCGACGCCGGCATCGACGATGATCGGCACCTTCGCGTTCTCGACGATCTCCAGCAGGTTGTAGCGGTTCTGGATGCCCAGCCCGGAGCCGATCGGCGCCGCCAGCGGCATCACCGCCACGCAGCCGATGTCCTCCAGCCGCTTGCACAGGATCGGATCGTCGCTGGTGTAGACCATCACGTCGAAGCCGTCGCCGACCAGGGTTTCCGCCGCGGCCAGGGTCGCGACCACGTCGGGGTACAGGGTCCTGGCATCGCCCAGCACCTCGAGCTTGACCAGACGGTGGCCATCCAGCAGTTCGCGCGCCAGCCGGCATGTGCGCACCGCGTCCTCGGCGGTGTAGCAACCGGCGGTGTTGGGCAGGATCGTGTAGCGGTCCGGCGGCAGCACGTCGAGCAGGTTCGGCTCACCCGGGTCCTGGCCGATGTTCGTGCGGCGGATCGCGACGGTGACGATCTGCGCGCCGGCGGCTTCGGTGGCGCGGCGGGTTTCGTCCAGGTCCTGGAACTTGCCGGTGCCGGTAAGCAGGCGCGAGGCGTAGGGCTTGCCGGCGATCACCAGCGGGTCGTGCGGGGAGATGGCAGTCATCGGCGGATTATCGCCGATGCAACGGCGCATGTTCGCCCGCCCGATGGCCGTCGCCGGGACCGGGCCGCCGCGGCGCGAACCAGCGCCACGCCCGCGCTCGGCTCAGCCTCCGCCCAGTGCGTGCACGATCTCCACCCGGTCGCCCGCGTGCAGCTGGTGCCCGGCATGCGCGCTGCGCGGGACGATGCCGCCATTCACTTCGACCGCCACCCGGCGTTCGCCCAGGCCCTCCGCGTCGAGCAGGTCGACGAGGGTGCTGCCGGCGGGGAGTTGGCGCGGCTCGCCATTGATGAGGATTCGCATGGGCGGATTTTCGCCTGTTTCGGCGCGCGCCGCTGGCTGCGGCGCTGCGACTTGTGACCGTTACGATTTCGTGAAACCATCGGCACCATTCGCTGTCGTACTGTCGGCGCACACCCAGAGGACTCCACGATGAAAGCCAAGTTCCGTCATTCCCTGCTGGCCGCTGCGTTGGCACTGGCCGCCCTGCCGGCCGCCGTGCAGGCATCCGACTCGCCGTTCACCAAGACCATCTTCTTCGGTGACAGCCTCACCGATGGCGGCTACTTCCGTCCGCTGCTGATCCAGATGGTCGGACCGAACGGCGCCACCATCGGCCAGTTCACCAACAACCCGAACTACGTCTGGTCGCAGTACCTGGCCGACTACTACGGCAGCAATGCCCAGGCTGCGTGGACCGGCAACATGACCGCCAACCCGACCCTTGCCAGTGGCAACAACTGGGCCGTTGGCGGTGCGCGCACCGGCACCAGCTACGCGGGCGGGCTTGGCTACACGCCGTCGCTGGCCGCCCAGTACGCGCGCTACCTGAGTGCCGGCAATACGGTGGACCGGAACGCGCTGTACACGGTGTGGGGTGGTGCCAACGACCTGTTCGCAGTGCAGGCGAACCCGTCGCAGGCCCAGCAGATCATCGGTGCCGCGGTCACCGCGCAGGTTGGCCTGGTGGGTGCACTGACCAGCGCGGGCGCGCAGTACATCCTGGTGCCAACCTTGCCCGACCTCGGCCTGACGCCCGACTCGCGTGCCGGTGGGGCGGCCGCCATGGCGCAGGGCACCGCGCTGACGAGCGCCTACAACAACGCGCTGTTCAGCAGCCTGGCTTCGTCGAACCTGCGGGTCATTCCACTGGATACGTTCCATTTCCTGCAGGAAGTGGTGGCGAACCCGGGCGCGTACGGCATCACCAACGTCAGCGGCAAGGCCTGCGCCGTCCAGCCGCCGCCGGCCGGCGGGTCCTCGCTGTTCTGCAGCCCGTTGTCGACCGTGCCTGGCGGCTCCAGCTACCTGTTCGCTGACGGCGTGCATCCCACCGCCGCCGCGCACGAGGCGCTGGCCGACTTCGCCATTTCGGTGATCGAGGGCCCGCGCCAGATCGCCCTGCTGCCCCATTCCGAAACCGTCATCGGCCGTGCCCGCGCGCAGATGGTGGATGGCGCGATCGCCAGCTTCGGCAAGGAAGACGGCATGCGCTGGTGGGCCGACGTGCGCGGCGACCAGCAGCGCTACGAGGCGCCGTACCGCTATGACGGCATCGGCCCGGCCGCCTCGTTCGGGATCGGCTGGACCAGCGGCAACCTTGTCTATGGCGCGTTCGCCGGCTATGGCCGCCAGAACAACGACTTCGGCGAAGATCGCGGCGAGTTCCAGCAGACCGATGCCGGCCTTGGCGGCTTCGTCGGCTGGCGCGGCGACGGGCTGTGGGCGAACGCCCAGCTGGCCTGGACCGATGTCGGCTTCGATGTCGACCGCGTCGTCCCGCTCGGCCCCGCGACCCGCGTGCACAGTGGCTCGCCGGACGGCGACAACCTGAGCATCGGCGCCAGCGCCGGCTGGGAATTCGAGCACGGCGCCCTGCGCCACGGCCCGGTGCTGTCGCTGCTGTCGCAGCAGATCTCGATCGACGGCTACGCCGAGACCGACCCGACCCTGTCCACCTCGCTGGCGTATCCGGAGCAGGACTTCGACTCGCTGATCGGCAGCGTCGGCTGGCAGGCCAGCTACTCGATCAATGAGCACCTGCAGCCGTATGCGCAGATCACCTGGGACCGCGAGTTCGAGGAGGCGCCGGAGCAGGCCTTCGCGCAGGCGCAGTCGATGCCGGGCAGCCTGCCGTACGCGGTGCCGGGCCTGGAATACGACGACACCTTCGGCACGCTCGTGTTCGGCTTGCGGACCAAAGTGATGGGCCTGGACGCCAATGCCGGCGCCAGCCTGAGCGTGGGCCAGAAGGGTGCCGATGACACGACCTTCTTCCTGAGCGTGGGCAGCAGCTTCTGATCGATCCGGCGGTGCGGCGCGCCCCTGCGCGCGTTGCATCGCCCGCGCCACGCGGACTAGACTTGGCGCGATCGCGGGTGTAGCTCAATGGCAGAGCTGTTGCTTCCCAAGCAACTGACGAGGGTTCGATTCCCTTCACCCGCTCCAACTCCGGATTGGTGAGGCAAGCCAACGGCGGTATTCCAACGGAATGCCGCCGTTTCGTTTTGCAGGCGAGGGCACGGATGGCGGCGATCGCGGTCGGTTGGCGTGAATGGGCGGCCCTGCCCGAACTGGGCCTGCCGCGCCTGCGCGCCAAGGTCGACACCGGTGCGCGCAGCTCGGCCCTGCACGTGGAGCGGCAATGGCGGTTCGTCGATGCCGGCGCGCCGTGGGTGGGCTTCGTGCTGTTGCCGAGGGCGCATGCCGGCGAGGTGGAGGCCGCGGCGGCGATCGTGGACGAACGCCTGGTGACCGATTCCGGCGGGCACCGGACCGCGCGCGTGTTCGTGCGGACCCGGCTGCGCTTGGCCGGGATCGAACGCGAAATTGAAATGAACCTGTCGGATCGTTGCGGGATGCGGTTCCCGCTGCTGCTCGGGCGCACCGCGCTGGCGGACGCGTTCACGGTCGATCCCGCGGGCTCGTTCCTGCACCGCCGCCGTCGCGGGCACCGGCCGCTGCCGCCCGCGGGCGACGTTTGAAGCACCACACGAGAAGGCCTGCATGAAACTGGCGATCCTGTCCCGCAACAGCAAGCTGTATTCGACCAGGCGCCTGGTCGAAGCCGCGCGCGAGCGTGGCCACAGCGTGCGCGTGCTGGATCCGCTGCGCTGCTACATGCGGATCAGCACCGAAGGCTTCGAGATGCGCTACAAGGGCGCGCAGATCGCCGGCTACCACGCGGTGGTGCCGCGCATCGGTGCCTCGGTCACCCGCTACGGCTGCGCGGTGCTGCGCCAGTTCGAACTGATGGGCAGCTATACCCCGAACAGCGCGGCGGCGATCGCGCGCGCGCGCGACAAGCTGCGCTGCCACCAGTTGCTGGCCGCGCAGGGGATCGGCCTGCCGGTGACCGTGTTCGGCGACAACCCGGACGACACCGGCGACCTGCTGTCGATGCTCGGCCCGCCGCCGCACGTGATCAAGCTCAACGAGGGCACCCAGGGCGCCGGGGTGATGCTGACCGAGAAACTGTCGGCATCGCGCGGGGTGATCGAGACCCTGCGCGGCCTGTACGCGCATTTCCTGGTGCAGGAATTCATCGCCGAGGCGAAGGGCGCGGACCTGCGCTGCTTCGTGGTCGGCGACAGGGTGGTCGCGGCGATGCGCAGGCAGGCGCCGAAGGGCGATTTCCGCTCCAACCTGCATCGCGGCGGCAGCGCGAAGGCGGTGCGTGCGACCAAGGCCGAGATCGCGACCGCGGTGCGCGCGGCCAAGGTGCTCGGGCTGGGCGTGGCCGGCGTGGACCTGATCCGCAGCAAGCGCGGCCCGCTGGTGCTGGAGGTGAACTCCTCGCCGGGGCTGGAGGGCATCGAGGAGGCGACCGGGGTGGATGTCGCCGGCTGCATCATCGAACACGTGGCGGCGCCGGCCGAGCCGCCGCGGAAACATCCGCGCAACGGGGATTTGACGGATTCTTAATCGATGCGGGTGTAACGTTCCCCCGCGGTCCCGCTTCACTTCCCCCGGGGTGGGCCGCGCAGGGCAGTTGTGAACCTTGTCAGTCGTTTCGGGCCCAGGCGCCACGCGCCTGGGCCTTCGTTTGTCCGGCACCCGGGGCGGCCATCCCGGCGCCGCTATGCCAGAATCCGGGAACCCCGGCAACGGGATCCGGTCATAGCCAAGCCCGTGGCCCTCGCCGCAAGGAATGAACGCATGCGCATCCTCGTCATCGAAGACAATCCCGACATCGCCGCCAACCTCGGCGACTACCTCGAGGACCAGGGCCATGTCGTGGATTTCGCCGCCGATGGCGTGACCGGCCTGCACCTGGCGGTGGTGCACGATTTCGACGCGATCGTGCTCGACCTCAACCTGCCCGGGATGGACGGGCTGGAAGTCTGCCGCAAGCTGCGCGGCGAGGGCCGCAAGCAGACCCCGGTGCTGATGCTGACCGCGCGCGATTCGCTGGAGAACAAGCTGGCCGGGTTCGACTCCGGTGCCGACGATTACCTGATCAAGCCGTTCGCGCTGCAGGAAGTGGACGTGCGGTTGAATGCGCTGGCCCGCCGCGGCCGCGGCCCGCAGGCGCGGATCCTCAACGTGGGCGAACTCGAATTCAACCTCGACACCCTCGAGGTGCGGCGCGAAGGCAAGTTGCTGCAACTCAACCCGACCGCGCTGAAGATCCTGCAGTCGCTGATGGAGGCCTCTCCCGCGGTGGTCACCCGGCAGGACCTGGAAACCCGGGTGTGGGGCGAGGAATTGCCCGATTCGGATTCGCTGCGGGTGCACATCCACGGCCTGCGCGCGATGGTGGACAAGCCGTTCGCCACCCCGATGATCCAGACCCGGCACGGCATCGGCTACCGGATCGCACCGCCCGATGCCGAAGGCTGACGCCTCGCCCGAGCCGCGCCCCGCGATCCGCCGCGCGCCGCGTGCGCGAAGGCGGCTGCGTACCCGCATCATCCTGTCGTTCGCCCTGCTGGGCCTGAGCCTGACCCTGCTGCTCGCGTTCGCGACCAACTGGGTCCGCGGCCGGGTCGAGGAGGACATGATCACCGACCTGATGAACCGCAACATCAATGCGTACTCGCAGCGGTACTACAACAGCGGTGGCCGGCAGATCGACCTGCCGGTGCAGCAGATGTACGGGCGCGTGGTGTCGCGCGAGAAGTTCGAATCGCTGAAGGACGACCAGCCGGACTGGTACAGGCTGGGCGACGGCATCCATCCGGTGACCGGCCGCAACGAGGATGGCTCGCCGTTCGCCTACAAGCTGGCGGTGCGCAAGACGCCGGATACCTGGTTCTTCCTTGCCTACGACATGCAGGAAAGCGTGCGCCGCACCGAGAAATTCGAGCGGGCGCTGTACGTCGTGGTGCCGGTGTTCACCCTGTTCTCGCTGTTGCTGGGCTGGTGGTCCGCCTCGCGGGTGATGGCGCCGGTTTCGGAACTGGCGCGACGGTTGCGCCGCAGCGGCGTCAGTTCCGACCCCGAAGCGCTGGCGCCGCATTTCGCGCGCGACGAGGTGGGCGAGCTGGCGAAGGCGCTGGACGATTATTCGGAACGCCTGACCGACGTGGTGCAGCGCGACCGCGAGTTCAACGCCGACGTCAGCCATGAGCTGCGCACCCCGCTGGCGGTGATCCGCGGCGCGGTCGAACTGCTGCTGTCGAAGCCGGACGTGGACGACCGCACGCGGACCCGGCTGCAGCGCATCCAGCGCGCCGAACAGCAATGCACCGACCTGATCAGCGCCCTGCTGCTGCTCTCGCGCAACGAGCGCGCGGTCGGTGCCTGCGACGTGGCGAAGGTCGCGCAGCAGCTGCTGGACAGCCATCGCGCCCAGCTCGGCGGCAAGCCGCTGGAATTGCTGCTGGACGGGGCGCCGAGGCTGGTGGTGGATGCGCCGGAGTCGGCGGTGTCGGTGGCGCTTGGCAACCTGATCGGCAACGCGGTGAAGTACACCCAGAGCGGCGCGGTGATCGTGCGCCTGCACGACAACGCGGTGGACGTGATCGATTCCGGTCCCGGTCTCAGCGCGGAGGATGCCGCCAGGCTGTTCGAGCGCGGCTACCGCGGCACCCATGCCGGGCATTCGCAGGGCGGCGGCATCGGCCTGTCGATCGTGCGTCGCCTGTGCGCGCTGTACGGCTGGGACGTGCATGTGCGGCCGGGCGAGCAGCGCGGGGTGGTCGCCACCCTGCGGTTCGCGCAGCCGCCGGCCTAGCGGTCCGGGCGTGGCGCGATCCTGCCGGCGGCTTCGGCGGCATAATGCGCATGCATCGTCGCCAAGGATTCCTGCATGACTGCCCCTGCTTCCTCACCGCTGGCCTACCGGGTCGCGCTTTCCGACCATGCCCGCAGCGACGCGCAGCGGGCGGCGATCCTCGAAGGCGATCTCGGCTTCGGCAGGCATTTCACCGACCACATGGTCGCCATCCAGTGGGACAAGGCGCAGGGCTGGCACGATGCGCAGGTCCACGCCTACGGCCCGCTGGTGCTGGATCCGGCCGCGGCGGTGCTGCATTACGGGCAGGAGATCTTCGAAGGCATCAAGGCCTATCGCCACGCCGACGGCTCGGTCTGGACGTTCCGACCCGACGCCAACGGCCAGCGCCTGCAACGCTCCGCCGCGCGCCTGACCCTGCCGCAGTTGCCGGTGGCCGAGTTCACCGAATCGCTGCGCCAGCTGATCGCCGTCGACCACGCGTGGGTGCCGTCGGCGCCGGAGAGCAGCCTCTACTTCCGTCCCTTCATGATCGCGACCGAGGCCTTCCTCGGCGTGCGCCCGGCGCAGGCGGCGGCCTACTTCGTGATCGCCAGCCCCGCCGGCGCGTACTTCGCCAGGGGCGTGGCGCCGGTGTCGATCTGGTTGTCCGAGGACTACGCGCGCGCGGCCAAGGGCGGCACCGGCGCGGCCAAGTGCGGCGGCAACTATGCCGCCTCGCTGTTGCCGCAGCAGGAGGCGCATGCGCAAGGCTGCTCGCAGGTGCTGTTCCTCGATCCGGTCGAAGGCAGGTACCTGGAGGAACTCGGCGGCATGAACGTGTTCCTGGTCCACCGGGATGGCCGGATCGTCACGCCGGAGCTGTCCGGCAGCATCCTCGAAGGCATCACCCGCGCCAGCGTGCTGCAACTGGCCCGCGATCGCGGCCTGGTGGTGGAGGAGCGCAAGGTGTCCATCGACGAATGGAAGCAGGGCGTGGCGGCGGGCGACATCACCGAGGTGTTCGCGTGCGGGACCGCGGCGGTGATCACCCCGATCGGGGAGCTGAAGGGCAGGGATTTCGCGGTGGGCGACATCCACGCGCCGGCCGGCGAGGTCACCATGGCGATCCGCAGGGAGCTGACCGACATCCAGTACGGCCGGGTTCCGGACCGCCACGGCTGGATGGCCAGGCTGCGCTAGCAGCAGCGGCGCGCTCGCCTACAGGCGGATCCACCAGCAGCCGAGGTGTCGGCGCAGGCCGAACACCGTGCGCGCGGGCGTGCTGCCATCGGCCAGGGTCTGTTCGACGCGCAGGCCGACCAGGCGCGGCTTGCGCGGCGGCGTGCCCACCACTTCGCCGTCCGCGTTGAACTCCACCGCGTCGAAGCCGTATTCGTCGCCGCCTGCGTACACCGGCTGCAGGTCCACCAGCGGGCGCCGGGCGATCGCCTCGAGGCGTTCCATCACGCGGTAGCCGTTGGCGGTCGACATCCCGGCCCAGTCGTATACCCCTGCGACCTGGTTGGCATCGCCGGCCTGCAGCGCGCTGCCCAGCGCATGCACCAGGTCCTGCACGCTGCGCGAACAGCCGCCGCGCGCAGGCCGCAGGGCGCCGATGCCTTCGGCCGCCGGCAAGGCCGGGCGTTCGCGGGCGCCGATGTCCTCGCACTTGCGGTCGCTGTAGACCAGCACGCCGTCGGCGCCGACGCACTGGCGCACCTGCGCCACTGCCGCGTCCGGCGCCAAGGCGCATGCAAGCAGCAGCAGGAAGGACAAGGCGAGGCGCGGCATGCGCGCAGCCTACGCGGGCGGCGCGGATCGAGGAAGTGCGGAACGGCCGCGATGGCGCGGCATCCGGCAACCGCGATCGCGGCGGCCGGCGAGGCCGTGCTCAATCCAGCCGGGCGAGCACGTTCAGGGTCGGCTTGGCCAGGTTGAGGGTATAGAAGTGCAGCGATGGCGCACCGCCGGCAAGCAGCCGCCGGCACAGCCCGGCCACGCAGTCCGCCGCGAACTCGCGGATGCCGTCGGCATCGTCGCCATAGGCGCGCATGCGCTGGCCGATCCAGCGCGGGATCTCCGCGCCGCAGGCTTCGGAAAAACGCCGGAGCTGGCTGAAATTGGAGATCGGCATGATCCCCGGCACGATCGGGATGTCGATCCCGAGCGCGCGCGCGTCGTCGACGAAGCGGAAATACGCGTCGGTGTTGTAGAAGTACTGGGTGATCGCGCCGTTGGCGCCGGCATCGACCTTGGTCTTGAAGTTGCGCAGGTCAACGTGCGCATCCTCGGCCTGCGGATGGGTTTCCGGATAGGCGGCGACCTCGACCTGGAAATGGTCGCCGTGCTCGGCGCGGATCAGCGCGACCAGTTCGCTGGCATAGCGCAGGTCGCCGCTGCGGGCCATGCCGGACGGGGTATCGCCGCGCAGCGCGACCACGCGGTCGCACCCCAGCGCGCGGTACAGCTTGAGCAGGGAGCGGATCTCCTCGCGGCTGCCGCCCACGCAGGTGATGTGCGGCACCCCGGCGACGCCGTGCTCGCTGCGCAGCCGCTGCACGGTTTCCGGGGTATGGCTGAGGGTCGAGCCGCCGGCGCCGAAGGTGACCGACATGAACTGCGGCGCATGCGCCTTCAGCCGCTGCACGCTGCGGTCGAGCTGCGCGCGTTGTTCGTCGGTCTTGGGCGGGTAGAACTCGAAGGAAACCGGGGCGCGCAGGGCCATGCAGGGGCTCCGTGGTGCGTCGTTGCGGGGCGCGATGCGGGCGGCCCGGGGGCCGCCCGCGCAGGGCGGTCAGTAGCGGTAGTGTTCCGGCTTGAACGGGCCGTCCACGTGCACCCCGAGGTAGTCGGCCTGCTGCTTGGTCAGCGTGGTCAGCTTCACCCCGATCTTCTCCAGGTGCAGGCGCGCCACTTCCTCGTCCAGCTTCTTCGGCAGGATGTAGACCCTGGGGTCGTAGAAGTCCTTGTTGGCCCACAGGTCGATCTGCGCCAGGGTCTGGTTGGAGAACGAGTTCGACATCACGAAGCTGGGATGGCCGGTGGCGCAGCCCAGGTTCACCAGCCGGCCTTCGGCCAGCAGGAAGATCGCATTGCCATTGGCGAAGGTGAACTTGTCCACCTGCGGCTTGATGTTGGTCTTCACCGCGCCGCTGGCATACAGCGCATCGACCTGGATCTCGTTGTCGAAATGGCCGATGTTGCAGACGATGGCCTGGTCCTTCATCGCCTGCATGTGGGCCAGGGTGATGATGTCCTTGTTGCCGGTGGTGGTGACGTAGATGTCGGCGCGGCCGAGGGTGTCCTCGAGGGTCGTCACTTCGTAGCCTTCCATCGCCGCCTGCAGCGCGCAGATCGGGTCGATCTCGGTGACGATCACGCGGGCGCCGTAGGCGCGCAGCGACGCCGCCGAACCCTTGCCGACGTCGCCGTAGCCGCACACCACCGCCACCTTGCCGGCCAGCATCACGTCCAGCGCGCGCTTGAGGCCGTCGGCCAGCGACTCGCGGCAGCCGTACAGGTTGTCGAACTTGGACTTCGTCACCGAATCGTTGACGTTGATCGCCGGCACCAGCAGCTTGCCGGCTTCGGCCAGCTGGTAGAGGCGGTGCACGCCGGTGGTGGTTTCCTCGGAAACGCCCTTCCAGTCCTTGACCACGCGGCTCCAGTAGCCCGGACGCTCGCTGGCGACGCGCTTGAGCAGGTTCTTGATCACCTGCTCCTCGTGGCTGCCCGACGCCGAGTTCACCCAGCTGTCGTCGCCCTGTTCCAGCTCATAGCCCTTGTGGATCAGCAAGGTGACGTCGCCGCCGTCATCGACCACCAGTTCCGGCCCGGTCAGGGTGCCGTCGGCCAGGGTGAAGGTCAGCGCGTCCAGCGTGCAATCCCAGTATTCCTCCAGCGTCTCGCCCTTCCACGCGAACACCGGGGTGCCGGTGGCGGCGATCGCGGCGGCGGCGTGGTCCTGGGTGCTGAAGATGTTGCAGGACGCCCAGCGCACGTCGGCGCCGATGTCCTTCAGCGTCTCGATCAGCACCGCGGTCTGGATGGTCATGTGCAGCGAGCCGGTGACGCGCACGCCCGTGAGCGGGGTGGTGGCGGCGTACTTGCGGCGGATCGACATCAGGCCCGGCATCTCGTGCTCGGCGATGTCCAGTTCCTTGCGGCCCCAGTCGGCCAGGGCGATGTCGGCGACCTTGTAGTCGCCTTCGGTGGAGAATTGCTTGGTAGAAGCGGGCTTCAGTTGTGCGCTCATGTCTGGCTCCGGTTTGTTTTTGCCCCCTCTCCCGCCAGCGCGAGAGGGCTGGGGTGAGGGCAGGGCAACCGGGCGCCGTTCGTCGAAAACCATGCCGAGCCTGATCCCGGGCAGTGCGCCTTGCGGCGGGCCGGACTTGCAGCGCCCCTCGGCAGGGCCCGGCCATTATATCGCAAGATCGCGATGAAGGGATGAATCAAGGCGTTTCGCTTTGCTCCCTCCCTTGCGGAGCAGGGGAGGGCTGGGGAGGGGTGCTCTTTGCCCCGGTCAGCGCCGAAATCAATGCTTCGCGCTGGATAGCGCAAACGGCAGGATCTTTGCCGACGGTCGTAGTCGCGTGCGCAACAGGTCGGCGGCATAGTGGAAATCGCGCCCGAGTTCCTTGCGGCTGAACGGCGTTTCCAGTTCTCGGAGTGCAGCCTCGAACGCGGTGCGCTGGTTGTAGGCGAACTCCGCCCATATCTGAAATTTGCGCTGGTTCATCGACGCCACCAGGCTCCGGTTGCCGTTCCGGGCGAACGCGAACGGCTGCGCCAACGCGTCCAGTTCCGCCTGCGCCAGCGGGCCGTCGATCCCGAGCACCTCCAGCAGGCCCGTCAGCTGCCGCGCGGCCATCACATGCAGTTCCTTCAGGTCCGCCGCACGTGCCGGCAGGACCAGCATGGTGCCGGTGGCCGCGTTCATCAGCAGCGCATAGGGAATGCGGTCGATGAAATCGATATCCGCGCACCATTCGCCGAGCGGGTTGTCGGCCGGCGGCGGCTCCGGCAGGTTGGCCGGTTGGCGCAGGCGTTTCAGGAGTTTTTGCGAGCAGCGGAGGGTGGTCACGGCGCGAAGCCTAGCAATTGTCCGGTTGCCTGGCGCAACTCGGCATCGGTGATGACGCGATACAGGTAGTGCAGGTCTTACGTTCCGGGCTTCCGCCTTGTTCCAGTCCGGCAGGATAGTGGCTGGAGAGTTATCCCACCAGATCAATTTTGGTGGTATAACTCGCCCATGGGCGCCATCCCCCTCTACCGTGAACTCCACGCCGCCGCGCAGACGGCCTACGCCGAGCTGTGCGAGTTGGTGCAGGTCGCGGAAACCGTGCGCTCACCGGCCTTCGTCACCGGCACGGTGGCGTACAAGACCATCAAGGGCGCGCGCTACGCCTACTGGGCGTTCAAGGAACTCGACGGCCGCAAGCGCGAGTACTACCTGGGGCCGGCGGGCCCGGCCATCGAGGCGATCGAGCGCGCGCGTTCGGCTGGTGCGCCGGCGCTGGACGCGGTGGCGCGGCAGGCCGCGGCCGCGCTGGCGCAGGGTTGCACCGCCACGCCGCCCAAGCATTTCCGCATCGTCAAGCGCCTGTCGGAATACCAGTTCTTCCGCGCTGGCGGCATCCTCGTCGGCACCCACGCGTTCCTCGCGCTGGGCAACCAGTTGGGCGTGGCCTGGGGCAGCGGCACGCGCACGCTGGATCTGGATTTCGCCCACGCGGGGCCGGGCGGCAATGTGGCGGTGGCGTTGCCGGCGGATCTGCGCGCGAATGCGCATGATGCGCTGACCTCGCTCGAGCACGGGTTCCTGCCGTCGCTGGGCGGCAGCAAGGGCATGGCCAGCCTGTACGTGAGTGCGCGCGAACCCGACCTGCGCATCGATTTCCTGACCGTGCCCCGACGCGGTGGTCGCAATGAAGTGCATGCGCCCGAACTTGGCGTGGCGCTGAGCCCGCTGAAGTTTCTCGACTATCTGATCGAACGGCCGGGGCAGGCGCTGTTGCTGGATCGCGCCGATGCGGTGCTGGTCAACCTGCCGGATCCGGTGCGCTACGGCTTGCACAAGCTGATCGTCGCGCATGAGCGCGGTGCGCGGCATCCCAAGCACGGCAAGGACATTGCGCAGGCGTTGGCGCTGATCGACTGGCATCTGCAGCACGCACCGCACCTGCTGGGTGATGCGTGGACGGATTTGGCTGCGCGTGGCGCGGGTTGGGTGAAGCGCGCGCGTGCATCGCTCGCGTTGGTGCCGAAGGCGCAGGCCGGGATTGTGCAGGGCTTCGAGAAATTGGTTGGCCTGCGGAAATGAAACG
>Ga0209477_1000410_pt1 | contig 26595 bp, 30 predicted proteins | sample KloWWTupernatant_FD_187180 | JGI IMG/M metagenome (GOLD analysis project Ga0209477, IMG submission 187180) | Active sludge microbial communities from Klosterneuburg, Austria, studying microevolution and ecology of nitrifiers - Klosterneuburg... | ecosystem: Engineered > WWTP > Aerobic digester >...
AATACTTAACGGCAAAATCAAGCCAGTGCAAGTACAATATTCAAAACGAAAGCGAACCAATGCTGATGTGGCAACAGTGCTGTTATAATTACCACCAGTGCAGGATATATTGGTAAAAGCAGTAATGTTATACTGATACGTTACACTATCATGCCCATAAAACTGGAAAAGAGAATCGGAATTAGTAATAGTTGCACAAGTAGTTACAGCATTCAATAATGTGTCTTTTGAAATAGCAACAAAATCCGGTCCGGCACCCAATGGTGCAGTAGACGGTCCTAGTGCATATGATCCATAATGATGATTGATGCTATTTGTTAGCGGAGCAATAAGACCCGGTCCTGTAATCTGGTCGGTACGTATATAATATATATCGGCTGTTTGCGCCGAAGCGGAATTGTTTTCTACACTTACCGAATCTACAACACCAGTAATGGAAATACATATTCGCAAACAGGTAAGCAATCCATCATATGGATCAGCTTGTGGAAACTTTACGAATAATGTATTAATGCCTGGCGGTGTAGCAATTGTTGTGTCGTAAGCCACTTGTCCGGAAGGGTAACCAACAGGGCATTGAGCTTTTAGCGTTTTGTAGCTAATCAGTTGTAATGTTAATAAAATAAGCCCCTGAGAAATGCGTAAGTAAATATTATTCATCGGTTTTGGTTTTGGATTACTCTTAATAGTTAGCGATATAAAAGTAGTGGCGTTATATAAAGTACACAAGTGTAAAAGTGACTGGTTTTTAAACTGGTAATTAATGAATATCCACAGTAATAATGCATGCTTAATTGTCCATTGCTGCGATAGTAAATCGATGCCGTAAAATTTGAAATAGTTTTTTTACAGCTTCTTTTTTGAAAGATGAATTACGCAGTAGTTATTACAAGCAATACCTTTGCTCACATTCATGACTATTGCGATTAATACGAGGTTTATGTTTTCTGGTCAACTGGAAGGCAATGGTAGTTTTATCTATGAAACTTTTACAAGGATAGCCAAACAGCATCCTGAACATGAGTTTATTTTCATCTTCGATCAGCCGTTTGATGAAGCATATATTACCAGCGAAAATATTATTCCTGTTGTTGCAGGTCCCGCAGCAAAATATCCTTTGCTATGGAAATATTGGTACGACATTAAAATACCTGCTCTTTTAAAAAAATATAAAGCGGATATCTTTGTGTCGCCAGATGGATTTTGTTCACTAAAAACAAAAGTTCCGCAATGTATTGTATTGCATGATTTAGCTTTTTTGCAGCAGCCTTTATTTATAAAAAAATCTCATGCAGCCTGGTTAAAGAAATCAACAGCAAAGTTTTTAAGCAAAGCTGCTACAATAGTAGCCACCACTACCTATTTAAAGCAAGAGCTAATTGAAAGGTTTGCAGCAGATGATGCAAAGATTGAGGTTGTGTATGGTGCAGGTAGCAACTTATATAAGCCTCTATTAACAGATAATAAGAATGAAATAAAAAATAAATACACCGACGGGAAGGAATATTTTATTTATGCTGGTTCAATTGCTGCTGATAAAAACCTGATGATGCTGCTAAAAGCTTTTTCAGTGTTTAAGAAGCGGCAACAAACAAATATGAAATTGGTTTTGACGGGGAAGGTGGCAGCAACATACGAATCGTTCAAAAAAGATTTACAATCGTATAAATATCGAAATGATGTGCTGCTATTGGAGAATTTGCCAACAAATGAATTGGTAAATATAATGGGAGCTGCTTATGGGTTTATTCATGCTTCACTGGTTGAAACATTTGTGGTATCGGTTATTGAAGCTATGCAATGCGATGTGCCCGTAATTGCTGCTGCAACAAATTCCCTGCAAGAAATAATAAATGATGCTGCCATTTTTGTAGATGGTGCCAGCCATACTGCTATTGCAGAACAAATGATGTTGCTTTATAAAGATGAAAGATTACGAAACGATCTTATTATAAAAGGAAGAAAAGTAGCCGCCAACTATAACTGGGATACCACTGCTAATCTTTTGTGGAAGAGTATTCAAAAAGCCATCGGCTGATTTCATTTACCTTTGCCCCCTTTAATAAATTAATATATGAACAAATCGACAATTACAATAGATGTGGTAACAGATGAAAACCGTGTGCCGAGTTCCATTTCCTGGAGTGCAACCGATACCGGTGCCGAGAATGCACAAAATGCAAAAGCCATGATGATTTCTTTCTGGGACAGTGCAGATAAAGCGGCTTTACGTATCGACCTTTGGACAAAAGATATGATGGTGGACGAAATGGCTGATTTCTTTTTTCAAACCATGATGACAATGGCAGATACTTATGGCCGTGCCACCAAGTACAATGAACAAGTAGAAGAAATGAAGAAATTTGCGCATGATTTTTACGAGAAGTTCAAAGCAAAGCAACTGAAAGAAAATAAAGCTGATTAATAAAGGAGATTAGAAGTCAGACTAATTATTTTCAATTAATTAATAATGAAATTTCAATACTATGAGTCTCGAACAAAAAATAATGACAGACCTGAAAGCAGCCATGATAGCTAAAGATGAAGCGGCTTTAAGAAGTCTGCGTGCCGTGAAGGCAGCTATCTTATTAGCTAAAACTGCAGAAGGTGCAGGTGGAGAGTTGAAGGAAGATGAAGAAATGAAATTGTTGCAAAAACTGGTAAAACAAAGAAAAGATTCGCTTGAAATATTTCAACAACAGAACAGAGCTGATCTTGCTAAAAAAGAAGAAGAGGAAATTGCAGTAATAGAAAAATTTCTTCCAAAACAACTATCGGCAGAAGAAGTAAAAGCAGCAATAGAAAAAATAATAACCGCAGTTGGAGCCACATCGCCTGCAGATATGGGGAAAGTAATGGGTGCTGCTACCAAAGAATTAGCAGGCAAGGCAGACGGAAAAACAATTTCAGGTTTAGTGAAAGAGTTGTTATCAAAAAGCTGATTAGCCATAAGATAGTAATATCTGTTGCTATCAGCCGTTATCCTTCAAATATATAAATGCTGTTAGACATCATATTTGCTGTGCTTATTGTTTTCGCTGTATTGAAAGGATACCAGCGGGGATTAATAATCGGTCTGTTTTCGTTGATCGCCGTTATTATTGGTTTAGCAGCTGCTATGAAGTTGTCAGTTGTAATAGCAGACTATTTAGGCAAAGCAGTAAATATCTCTGATAAATGGATGCCTGTTGTATCTTTCGCAGTAGTTTTCTTATTAGTTATTTTATTGATACGATTGGGTGCAAAACTCATAGAGAAAACAGTAGAAATGGCAATGATGGGCTGGTTGAATAAAATTGGCGGAATAATATTGTTTGCTGCTATCTATATTACTGTGTTTAGTGTTCTTGTTTTTTATGCAGAACAGCTAAAATTATTACAGCAGGATACTATTGATAAATCAGTTGCTTACTCTTTTATACAACCTTGGGGACCAAAAGCAATCAATGGATTTGGATCAATTGTACCACTTTTCAAAGACATGTTTTCAACACTAGAGCATTTTTTTGATGGTGTTGCTACCAATATATCAGGCAAATAGCTTTTCTATTAAAAAGGGATATTGTATATTACTGATGTAGAATTTTTAGCATTCAAAAAAACAACTTACTAAAACAAGCCTCTGTCGCTTATATTTGTCCTGATTTGCATTGTTTTACGTAGCAATCTGCTGATTTTTTACTTAAAACGATTATTTTGCAACCACGACAACCGGCTTGCCCGGTAAGCGACCAAGAATAACCAAATATGGAGTACGAAATTAAAGAACAAAACAAGTTCAAATTTATTGAAGAGGGTACTGGCGAACCGCTGGTAATGCTGCATGGATTGTTTGGTGCTTTAAGCAATTTTAAATCACTGGTTGAATATTTCAAACAGCATTATAAAATTGTTGTTCCAATATTACCCTTGCTTGACATGGATATTCTGAACACATCTGTTGGCGGATTAGCAAAATATGTCCATAAATTTATTGAAGCAAGAGATTATAATGGAATTCATTTATTGGGCAATTCATTAGGTGGTCATGTAGCCCTTGTGCACACATTGAAGCATCCTGAAAGAATAAGATCATTAACACTTACTGGAAGTTCAGGCCTTTTTGAAAACGGTATGGGAGATAGTTATCCAAAGAGAGGTGACTATGAGTTTATCAAGAAAAAAACAGAGATAACATTTTACGATCCTGCTATGGCAACTAAAGAATTGGTGGATGAAGTGTATAGCATGACTAATAACCGCATCAAAGCCATTAAGATAATTGCATTGGCTAAAAGTGCCATCAGAAATAATTTAGGAGAAGAACTAAATCAAATAAAGCAGCCAACATTACTGGTTTGGGGAAATAATGATACGATTACTCCACCATTTGTAGCAAAGGAGTTTAATAAACTTATTCCCAACAGTGAGTTACATTTTATTGATAAGTGTGGTCATGCTCCAATGATGGAAGTACCGGATGAATTTAATGCCATACTGCATAAATTTTTGAAAAAACTCAACGAGCCTGCATCGATTGCCTGATTGTTGATGTCTTAGTACTGAAAACAAAGCCACTATCCATGTTAATCCGTGAATTAATATCTCAATTACTACCTTCTGTACATCTTACAGACAAGGTGTATCAGGTGTTGCAACACATGAATGATAATCAGGTTGTTCATTTACCTATAATCGAAGGAGAAAAATATATCGGACTAATAAGTGAAGATGATCTGCTGATGGCTGAGAATGATAATGATCCGTTGGAAGTATTACAACAATCTTTTTCTACAGAATCAGTAAAGGAAGACGAACATTTTTTGAAAGCAGTACAATTAGCTGGAGAAAATGGTTTAAGTATTGTTCCTGTTGTATCAGATGAGAATGAATTGACAGGTGTGGTTTCCTATAACGAATTGCTTAAATACGCTTCATCATTCATGAGCTTGAATGAACCCGGTGGTCTGATTGTACTTGAGATAGCCAGCAATAATTATTCTTTCAGTGAAATAAGTAAGCTGGTAGAACAAAATGATGCACAGATTACCCAACTAAATACTTCTAATGACGGAGAAACAGGAATGATGCAGATAACCATTCGCATCAATAAACCCGAAGTATCTGATATCGTTGCAACTTTTCAGCGATATGATTATTCGGTAAAATATTTTATCGGAGAGGAAATGTATGAGAATGAACTGCGGAGCAACTTTGATAATCTCATGAATTACCTGAAAATATAATGCCTGTTTACAATTGTAAACAATTCAATAATCCGGCTAAATTAGTTGCCTTATCTCATCAATAGTTATGCGGCTGGACACAAAATATTTTTGCTTACTTATTATTATACTGTTGTGCAGTTGTATAGTAGTTGCCCAAACAGATCCTGTTACATCAGTTCCGGATAGCATTGCTATGCAGCCAACAGCTACAATAATTGAAGTTGGTGCTATTGAAATTACAGGAAATAAAAAAACAAAAGGATTTATAATACTCAGGGAAATTCCTTTTAAAACAGGGGATACTTATCCATTAGATGTGTTAGTGAAAAAATTTGAAGATGGCAGACAACAATTAATGAACACTTCACTTTTTCATTCTGTAACGATAGCGGCTAAAAATTTTGAAGGGGCTAAGATCAATGTTAGTATTACCGTTATAGAAAGGTGGTACTTGTTTCCTATTCCTTACTTCAAGCCTGTTGACAGAAATATTAATCAATGGATCGTTGAACAAAAAGCAAGCCTGAGTAGAGTAAACTATGGAGCTAAGCTTTTATATAATAATGTTACTGGAAGAAATGATAATCTTCGATTCAATATTATAAATGGTTACACCAAACAACTTTCATTCGGCTATAACAGACCCTACATTGATAAAAAATTAAAATGGGGTGCCAGAGTTTCTTTTGAAGCAGGGAAAAACAAAGAAATAAATTATAACACGGTTCAGAATAAACAGGTTTTTTTAAAAGATGAAGATAAATTCACCAGAAGGTTTATTAAAGCTTACGCAGAAGTATCATTTCGTAAAGCTATTAAAGCCCGCCATAGTTTCGGAATAGGATTTAACCGTGAAATGGTCAGCGACACGATAGCTTTGTTAAATCCCTCTTATTTTAATTCAGGAAGAACCAGTATTTCTTTTCCCGAAATAAATTACACATTCAGTTACTTTGACTTTGATTATATTCCCTATCCTACAAAAGGTTATGCAGTACAGCTATCCGTTGGAAAAAAAGGATTCAATAAACTATTGGATGTTTGGGGGTTTGAAGCAAAAGCATCTGCAAGTTGGCCCCTTTCTAAAAAAACATTTTTTAATTTAACAACTGTAGGCAGCCTTAAACTACCTTTTAAACAGCCTTATTTCAATCAGCGAATTTTAGGTTATGGTGATGCTTATCTTCAGGGTTACGAATACTATGTGGTGGATGGAGTAGCAGGTGGAGTTATAAAGTCAACGTTAGCCAGAGAATTTTTAAATTTTAAAATCAAGATTCCGACAAAAAAGGGAAAAGAACCGGAGCGGATACCTGTACGCATATTTGGAAAACTTTATGGCAATGCAGGCTATGCTCACAATCCACAACCCGGTGAAAATTCCCTATCAAACAAAATGCTTTATTCTGGCGGTTTTGGAATTGACATTCTCACCCTTTATGATGTAACTTTCAGATTGGAATACAGCTTTAATGCAATAGGTCAAAACGGATTATTTTTGCACCGAAAAACTATTTTCTAAACATCTGCCAGAATAAAATAGTATAAAACAATTTGAATGAAAGCAGCGATTTACAGTAGAGTAATGGTGGCGGATCAGCAAAAAGATGTTCAACTTTTTTTTGATGAGTTAACAAAGCAGAAAATTCAACCCGTTGTTTTCCGTGATTTTTTTGAACAAATAAAGGATTCCGTTCATTTGCCGGCAGATACCGCTAAATTTTCCAGGGCTGAAGAACTGAGTGACGAAATAGAATTTATTATCAGCCTTGGTGGCGATGGAACTTTATTGGATACCATTACATTAATACGAAATAAGCCTATCTCCATAATGGGGATCAATTTTGGCCGGTTAGGGTTTTTAGCTAGTATTGGTCGGGAAGAGTTGCAAACGGCAGTAAAAGCAATTGCCAACCGCACTTATTTGAAAGATACCCGATCGTTAATACATGTGGATGCAAGTATTCCAATGTTTGGTAATGTTCCATACGGATTAAATGAATTTTCGATTCATAAAAGAGATATTGATTCGATGATAAAGATTCATACTTATCTGAATGGCGAATTTTTAAATAATTATTGGGCAGATGGATTGATAGTGGCTACACCAACTGGTTCTACCGGATATTCGTTAAGCTGTAACGGGCCAGTTGTTTTCCCTGATTCTGGCAATTTCGTAATAACACCAGTGGCGCCGCATAATTTGAATGTACGCCCCATTATCGTACCAGACAATAACATTATTTCTTTCGAAATCGAATGTCGGTCCGATCAGATTATCTGTTCTCTTGATTCCCGAAGGGAAATAGTGGATAAAAACGTTCAATTGGCTGTAAAAAGAGAGGCGTTTGATGTGAATCTGGTTAGGCTGAGCGAAAACAATTTCCTACAAACACTTCGCAATAAACTTACTTGGGGACTTGACAAAAGAAACTAATTACTACCTCCTGAATAAGAAATTAATTACTTTTAGCGTTCTAATGTACTCCGGACAATTTTTAAAAAGTTATGATGAAGAAGATTATTGGAAATATACTGGCTTTAGCTGTATTGATTTGTAGTTGTAGCCAACTAAAAGCACAAGAATCCGTAGTTCAGGAAGGTGAATTTGGTATAGGCTTGGGTAGCGGCCACTATTTTGGCGACTTGAATACCAGAGCAAGCCTAAACAGGCCCAAAATGGCGGCAAGTGTTTTCTTCCGTAAAAATCTTGGAAATTATATAGCGGTGCGTCTTGGAGCAAGTTATGCTCAGCTTGGTTATTCAGATAAGTACAATGATTTTAATAAGCAGATGTTCACCCGCAATCTGAGCTTTAATAGCAATGTTTGGGAACTTAGTTTACAGGGAGATTTTAACTTCTTCCGCTTCATGCCAGGCGAACCTGATTATAGTTTTACCCCTTATATCACTTTTGGTGCAGGCATATTTACCTACGATCCATATGCATATTTGAGGGATGAAAAAATCTTACTTCGTCCTTTAAATACGGAAGGTCAAGGCAGCACACTTTACCCAGATAGAAAGCCTTATAGCTCAATGGCTATCAGTATTCCTTTCGGCGGCGGCATAAAATATGCTTTCAACGACAGAATTAATATAGGGTTTGAAGTATTATACAGGTTTACCAATACTGATTATTTGGATGATGTAAGTACAACCTATGTAGATCAGGCGGTTTTTCCTCCAAATCCTGATGGCAGCCCCTCTAATGCCTTACTTTTAAGCGACAGATCTTATGAATTGGGTGCACCTATTGGTATACCAAACAGGCAGAGAGGTAACAGCAAGCAAAATGACCATTTTGTAACAGCTATGTTTCATGTTACATTCAACCTGCAGTCATATAAGTGTCCTACTGCTAATTAAAAAAATCTCTTTAAAACTACCCGCAAGGGTTAGCATATAGGTAAGATCATCGGTTAAATTTGTTGTGCATTAAACCAGTACCTTAATGTTCGGGTCTGTATAAAAACATTATCTAACTATAAATTAAACTTTATGCGTCTAAGAAATTTTTTATTTGCCTTGCTGGCTATATCTCTTTTAAGTTTTTCTACTCAAAAACTAGGAAATGAAACACCTGGCGATTGGTTTTTTCTAGGAGATAAGAATGTGAGCTTCGGAGCAGATCATGATGTAATCAATTTTGGAAACTGGAAAGATGATGTTCGCCAGTTAAAATTGAAAATAACAGACGGCCCGTTGAAAATGTATGATATGAAAATACATTTCGACAATGGTACTGTGCAAGATGTGCAGCTAAGAAACAGGTTTGCCCAAGGTAGCGAAAGCCGTGTTATTGAACTTACTGGCGGTTTGAGACATTTATCTAAAATTGAATTCTGGTATGAAACTAAAGGTTTCAAAAGAGGAAGATCTAGAGTAGCTATATGGGGTAAAAATTAAGAAAACTCATTTTTTGCCAACATTAACTTCATTTATATTGAAAATGCCCCAAAAGGGGCATTTCTTTTTTTGTAAAACAAGCCATAATACCTGTAATCATGATTACCTTTGTGCCCCCGTTTTATGCCGCAATTATTAGAAAAAATAGATAAAAATTCACTTCCCCGTCATATTGCCATTATAATGGATGGAAATGGTCGTTGGGCGAAGGAGCAAGGCGAAGACAGGCTTTTTGGTCATTATCATGGTGTAGAGAGTGTTCGTAACATTGTAGAAGGCTGTGCAGAGCTTGGTGTAGAATACTTAACACTCTACGCTTTTTCTACAGAAAACTGGGACAGGCCGGAATATGAGGTGGCTGGACTTATGGAATTGCTGGTAAGCACTATTCGTAAGGAAGTAGAAACATTGAATAAAAATAAGATTCGGCTGCATGTAATTGGCGATATGAGTATGTTGCCAGATTTTGCCAAAAAAGAGTTGAACGAAGCTTTAGAAATTACAAAAGTGAATACAGGCCTAAATCTTGTAATGGCACTCAGCTATAGCGGTAGATGGGAACTGGCAAATGCGGCAAAAGAAATAGCAAAGGAAGTAAAGGAAGGAAAGTTGAGAGTGGAAGATATAAACCAGGAAACATTACAGCAGTTCTTATGCACTGCTCATTATCCTGATCCGGAACTGATGATTAGAACAAGTGGTGAGTTCAGAATCAGCAATTTTTTGCTTTACCAGCTGGCATATGCCGAATTATATTTTACAAATGTCCGCTGGCCCGATTTCAGAAAAGCAAACTTGTACGAAGCAATAATTGATTTTCAAGGAAGAGAGAGGCGGTTTGGAAAGACGGGGGAGCAGATCGCTGAAACAAACAAAGCTCTATAACCCTGAAAGCCTTGTTATCAGTGATTTTCTTTTAACAAACAGTTTCAATATTTACGTTTAATTTGCCGCCTGACCATAACGCAGGCTATTATATAAATCGCAGAAAACAAACAATTTAAGTCCCACAAAGTGGGTATTGAATACCAGAACAAAATTTATGCAAAGACTTCTATCCAGATTTAGCGTTACAATGATTATAGTTGTAGCCTCAGTATTCAACTCATTTGCACAAGACGGAGACACTACAAAACCAACTTCATTAGACCCAAAGCTTATTGAGTGGACAAATGCGAGAGTGCCGAGAGAGTACACAATTGCCGACTTAAAAGTTACAGGTATTAAACACTTGGATACTTCCATTGTTTATTCTATTGCCAATTTAACTCCCGGCGATAAATTCATGCACCCTGGGTCAGATATTTTTGCGAAATCTATAGCAAATCTTTGGAGGCAAAAGCTATTTTCTAATGTAGAAATTTATGTTACAAAAGTTGATGGAGACAGGGTTTGGTTAGAACTAAGTGTAGCAGAAAGGCCTCGTTTGGGTAATTTTAAATTTACCGGAATCAGTAAAGCAGATGCAGAAGAACTGGCAACAAAAGCATCACTTGCCAAACAGACAATCATTACAGAAAACACCCGCCGGAATATTGTGGAGATTGTTACAAAGTTTTATACCGAGAAGGCATATAGAAATGTAAAGGTTACAATTGATGAAAAGCCGGATCCGGCGTTTGCAAATTCTAACCAGATGACCATTGATATAGTTAAAGGAAATAAAATCAAGATTAATGAAGTTGGTTTTTATGGCAATGAAAATGTAGACGGGCTTCGTTTGAAAAAGCAAATGAAGGGGACGAAAGAAATGTCGAAATTCACTCTTAAAAAGGATGAAGCAAAAAGTCCGTATGGTGATACTAAACCTTATACATTTGGCGATTACTCGAAGGATTGGGGGTTTCTTTCTTTAAGTAAAACCAAAAGATTACTTGACCCATGGTTTCGCTTCAAGCTATTTAGTGGAGCAAAATTTGATCAAAAGAAATTTGAAGAAGATAAAGAAAAACTACTTGATTATTACAATTCCCTTGGATACAGAGATGCACAAGTCGTTAAAGACACATCTTACCTAACCAAGAATGGCAATCTGAATATTGATATAAAAGTTGATGAAGGCAAGCAATACTATTTTGGCGATATAGTATGGAAGGGAAATGCAAAATATTCTGATTCAATCCTAAACATAATTTTAGGAATCAACAAAGGCGACATTTATAATGTCGGCATCATGAACAGAAGACTAGGCAAAGAAGCTGCACAAGATGGTGGTGATATCAGCGGCCTATACATGGATGAAGGGTATTTATTTTTTAGAGTAGAGCCTGTAGAAACTGCGGTATATAACGATACGATTGATTACGAAATAAGAGTGACAGAGGGGCCGCAGGCAAGATTGAAAAATGTAACTATTGCCGGAAACGAAAAAACTAAGGATTATGTAATTCGTAGGGAATTAAGAACTACACCGGGAGAACTGTTTAGTCGTTCAGATTTAATTCGTTCACAAAGGGAATTAGGGAATCTGCAATTTTTTAATCAAGAAACTATTGATCCGGGTGTAGTACCTAATGCCGACGATGGCACAGTGGATATCAACTGGAAGTTGGAAGAAAAATCTTCAGATCAACTTGAGCTTTCTGCCGGCTGGGGCGGTGGAATTGGTCTTACCGGTACATTAGGCGTAACGTTTAATAATTTTTCCATCCGGAATATCTGGAAAAAATCTGCTTGGGATCCGTTACCAACAGGTGATGGGCAAAAACTAAGTTTAAGAGTGCAGTCGAATGGCCGAGCCTTTAGGTCGTATAGTTTTTCGTTTACTGAACCTTGGCTGGGTGGTAAGAAAAGAAATTCACTTACAATAGGATTTAATAATAGTAAGTACTCAAATGCATTTGATCCGTTTACCGGGCAGATAGACAGAGCAAGATCTGATACAAACTATTTGAAAGTAAATGGTATTTCAGTTTCGCTAGGCAAGCAATTAAAATGGCCGGATGATTATTTCAGTCTTGTCTATGCAATAAATCTTACGCAATACAAGTTGGCTAATTATCCAATTTTCGATCAGGATTTTAAAAATGGAACTTCTACCAACATAAGTTTTAAAATTGGATTACAACGTTCATCAGTATTCGATCCTGTGTTCCCAAGAAGTGGTTCTAACTTTTTGGCCAGTGTTCAGCTTACACCACCATACTCATTGATAAATAAAAATGGATCAAAGGGAAACGATAAGTTTAAAAACCCTGAATATCATAAATGGAGATTTAATGCAGAATGGTATGTGCCAATTGGTAAGCCTATGGGCGCAGATAAGAACCGTCAGTTTGTATTAAAGATGGCTGCCAAGTACGGATTTATGGGCAGATATAATAAGGATATTGAATATTCGCCATTTGAAAGGTTCCAGGTGGGTGATGCGGGATTGACAAACAATTTTGGATTGTTAGGGTATGATATTGTTGCACATCGTGGCTATCCGGTTTATCAATCATCTGATCCAACAATTAATCCTGATCAGCAAAATGCTACTCAATTCTTTACCATATTTAATAAGTATACATTGGAAATGCGTTTCCCACTGGTAACAAATCCAAGCAGTACAATTTATGCACTGGGCTTCTTTGAAGCGGCCAATGGATGGTATAACTATAAAGAATACAATCCGTTTAAGTTGCGTAGAAGTGTTGGCGTTGGTATGCGATTCTTCTTGCCGATGTTTGGTTTATTAGGATTTGATTATGGTATAGGGCTTGATCGCATTACACCGGGCACAGGGTTGAAAGGCGCATCAAGGTTTACCTTTATGCTTGGTGTAGAACCAGAATAAATTTGATATTATATTTTCATTCTGAAAACATAACATGTGACAAATTCAGAAAAATAAAAAATTACACATGAAAAAACTATTTATCGCTTTCTTTAGCATTTTGGTATTGAGTAGTACTACTGTTCAGGCACAGAAATATGCCATAATTGATACCCGGTACATTTTAGATAAAATGCCGGATTATAAAGAGGCGCAAAAGCAATTAGACAATGTGGCGGAAGGCTGGCAGAAAGATATTGATAGCAGACAAGCTGACTTAGATAAAATGTATCAGAATTTTGAAGCAGAACAGGTTATGCTTACAGAAGAATTGAGGAAAAAGAGGGAAGATCAATTGTATAACAAAGAGAAAGAACTCCGTGATTTGCAGCGTAAACGCTTTGGTTTTGAGGGAGATCTGTTTAAAAAAAGACAAGAACTAATTAAGCCAATTCAAGATAAAGTGTACAATGCTGTTCAGAAAATGGCGGTACTTCGTGGATATGATTTTGTATTGGATAAAAGTGAAGGAATTACCATTATATTTGCCGACCCAAAACTCGACAAGAGCGAAGATGTGCTCAAAGACCTTGGGATAAGATAACTGTTAACAAAAAATAAATATGGCCCGAAGAGAAGTTGAAAAGCAACGAATACAGGGCAGAATAACTCTTTAAAGCAATCTTAAAATAAACTAAATGAAAAAATTTCTTTCTGTTGTTGTGTTGGTATCGGGAATGTTCTTTGCAAACGATGCAGCTGCTCAAACTAAAATTGGTTATATCCGTATTGATGATGTAATAGGCTTGATGCCAGAAGCGGGTAAACTTGATTCATTATTGGACAGATATCAGGCTGATTCTATCAATCCTCAGTATGCACAAATCATCTCTTTGTATCAATATAAGGATAGTGTGTATAAAGACAGCGTAAAGCCAGCCCCTGCCGCTGTTAAAAAACAAATTGAGCAAGAATTACCTCAGTTACTTTACCAGATACAAAACTGGCAGCAAATAGTAAACCAGGCATTGCAGGCAAAGCAGGATGAATTACTTGCCCCACTTTATAAAAAAGCATATGATGCAGTAAAAGCGGTAGCCAAGGAAAAAGCATATACTCATGTAATGAGTAAAGAAACATTCCTTGTAGCACCCGATGGAGATGATATAACATTATTGGTAGCCACAAAGCTGAAGCTAAATATTCCTAAACCGGCAGGAAGGTAATAGATAGCCGTATAAATATTTCAACCCTGTTGTACTTCTTGTGCAACAGGGTTTTTTACTGTATTACATTCCTATTTTTGTACTATGACGACAAAAGGTCCAATAGGCGTGTTTGATTCTGGCTATGGCGGCCTAACTGTACTGAAAGAAATTGTAAACAAGCTGCCAGAATACGATTACATCTATCTTGGCGATAATGCCAGAGCTCCTTATGGCAACAGATCATTTGACACGGTTTATCATTACACATTGGATTGTGTAAAGTGGTTTTTCAAACAGGGTTGTTCATTAGTTATTCTTGCTTGTAATACTGCATCTGCAAAAGCACTGCGAACTATTCAGCAAAATGATCTGCCAATAATTGCTCCGGATAAACGAGTGTTAGGTGTAATAAGGCCAACAGCTGAAGTGATTGGCAATTTTTCCGAAACAAAAAATGTAGGTGTACTAGCGACCGAAGGCACTGTAGCTTCTGAATCCTATCCAATGGAAATTGCAAAGTTTTTTCCTGGCTTGATAGTGCATCAGGAGGCATGCCCAATGTGGGTGCCATTAGTGGAGAACGGAGAATTTGATACCCATGGAGCAGATTATTTTGTAAAGAAGAATTTGCATAACATATTTGAAAAGGGAAAATCAATAGATGTGATACTGCTTGGCTGTACGCATTATCCCTTACTAAAGGAAAAGATTAAAGAGTATTTGCCAGTAGCAGTAAAACTGATTTCACAGGGCGAAATAGTTGCTGAAAGCCTTGCTAATTATTTACAACGGCATCCTGAAATAGAGTCACAGTGTAGTAAAAATGGCATACAACAATTTTACACCACAGATTCGGCAGAAGATTTTGACAATAGGGCCAGTATGTTTTACGGTCAGCCAGTAAAGTCTGTTCATACTGGTTTATAATAAAATAAGAAAAAGGAGAATGGAGCCATTTTTAAACAATCCCTTCATTATAAACGCTTTATTATAGCAATTGAACCTAAGATTGTATTTTTAAAAACAACTTAATTTCCCTTTAAAATTTACATATCAAACCCTTACCTTTGCCGTCCTTTCACAAACAGCAGATGTGGTGATTTGCTGGGGAAGTTTGAAACCTGGTCCGTTCTCCCGGCCGCATTTCATAAAAGTGAAAAAAAGTAATAAACAATGAAACGTACATTCCAACCTCATCGTAAGCGTCGTAAAACTGTTCATGGTTTTCGTAAACGTATGTCTACTGCAAATGGTCGTAAAGTATTAGCAAGCCGCCGTGCAAAAGGCCGTAAGAAGCTGACAGTTTCCGATGAGAGTAAATTAAAATAAAAGCTGGCTTTTCTCCGCAAAGGAGTAAAAGTTTAAAGCTCAGTATATTTATAGCTCCGTCCCGTTTGAAACGAGACGGAGTTTTTTTATTTGCATGAATTTTGCCAAAGCAATTTACATTAGGAAAAAGTGAACGGTTAAAAAGCAGAAAAGCTATTGATGAACTGTTCAAAAACGGAAAGCGGTTTACAGTTTCGCCTTTCAGGGTATTTTTTGTTATAACTAAGCAAACGGAATTACAGTTTGGAGCAGGTGTAAGTTCAAAGAATTTTAAAAAAGCGGTTGACAGAAACAAAATAAAACGACTAACAAGAGAAGCTTATCGTTTACAAAAAAACTCTCTCCAAAAGTTATTGAAAGAAAAGGAAAAAGGATTAAACCTTTTTTTTATTTATACAGAGAAGGAGATAAAAGAGTATCAGCATATTTATCTGCAGACTGAAAAAGCAATAAAAAAATTATCAGCATTTATTAATGAAGACATTTCTTAAAATATTAAGTCTTCCATTTATATTCCTGATAAAAATTTATCAATGGATAATATCCCCATGGCTTGGCCCAAAATGTCGTTATACTCCAACCTGCTCGCATTATGCAGTCGAAGCTTTAAAAAAGCATGGAATATTTAAAGGGATGTGGCTTGCAATCAAAAGGATTTCCCGCTGTCATCCTTGGGGTGGAAGTGGGTATGACCCTGTTCCTTAGTTCTGAACTATTACAATGCGATTTTTGTTTCTTCAAAAGAGTATGCCGCAATTTAAATTAGCTGTATATTGAAACCTAATTAAGGACTTTGATTACAGTTTCTATTATTGAGGATGATAAAAATTACCGTGAAGGATTAGAGTTGTTAATCAACAACGCCGACGGTTTTCAATTGGAGCATAGTTATTCTTCTGCTGAAAAAGCAATGGAGCATATTGTTATTCATCCACCGCATATTGCAATAGTCGATATTAAATTACCTGGGAAGAGCGGTATTGAACTTATTGCTGATATAAAGCGAACAGTGCCTGACATCCTTTGTATGGTATGTTCTTTTTATGACGATGATGAATTTATTTTTAGAGCATTAAAGAATGGGGCTTGTGGTTATATTCTGAAAGATTCTATGCCGCAGGAGATAATAGCTTCATTGAAAGAATTATATGATGGTGGCGCACCAATGAGTCATTATATCGCAAGAAAAGTAATTTCTACTTTTCAGCAAAAAGACGAGAAGAACAGATTAACAGAATTATCAGAAAGAGAAAATGAAATCTTGGAATTAATTTCCACTGGATTAATTGTAAAAGAAGTTTCGGCAAGACTTTACCTAAGTGCTCACACTGTTTCTACGCATCTAAAAAAAATTTACAATAAGCTTCATGTTAATAACAGGATTGAAGCAATCAACAGGTTTAATCAACAATAAAAAAAGCTGCCATTTACGGCAGCTTGAAAATATATTCCATCGTTTGTTTTAGAATCTTTCAGCTACTTGATCCCAATTCACTACATTCCAAAAAGCAGCAAGATAGTCGGCTCTCTTGTTCTGGTATTTCAGATAATATGCATGTTCCCAAACATCGCATCCAAGTAAAGGAACTCCTTTTGTTTCTGCCACATCCATCATTGGATTATCCTGGTTGGGCGTTGAGCTTACTTCAAGTTTTCCATCTTTTTGTATTATCAACCAAGCCCAGCCACTTCCAAATCTTGTCATGCCAGCCGCTGCAAATTTTTCTTTGAAAGCATCGAAAGAACCAAACGCTTCATTAATAGCATCTGCTAATTTTCCCGATGGAGAACCGCCAGCATTAGGTGCAAGACTATTCCAGAAGAAAGTATGATTCCAGTGACCTCCTCCGTTATTGCGAACGGCAGGAGAAATAGAACCAGCTGCTTCTACTAATTCATCCAGCGATTTATTTTCATGTTCAGTTCCGGCTATTGCTTTGTTTAAATTGTCAACATAAGCCTGATGATGTTTTCCATGGTGAATTTGCATCGTTTGTGTATCAAAATGTGGCTCTAATGCGTCGTGTGCATATGGTAAAGCTGGTAATGTGAATGCCATAATAATTTAATTTAAAGATTAAAAATTTATCACTGTCTATAAGGATAACAAATTTATCCTCTTTCAGTTGTTCTTGGATAATATAACACAAATTGTTCCATATTTCGAAACTAATTGGCCTATCGGAGTAGCTGTTATCTTTTCCCTTTAAAAAAATCTTTCATCAATCTGGCACAATCCTCTTTCATTACACCTCTTATCAATTCTGTTTTAGGGTGGAAAGGCCAGTTGGTTCCCGCTGTTTTTTTGTAACCATTCTTTTCATCGTCTGCGCCATAAACGATTTTGCCAATCTTACTCCAAAAGATTGCTCCTGCACACATAAAGCAAGGCTCCACAGTTACATACAATGTTGCGTCAGGAAGATACTTGGCTCCTAAAGAATTAAAAGCTGAAGTTAAAGCAATCATTTCGGCATGAGCAGTAGGATCTTTTAGTCGCTCGGTCATGTTATGCCCCCGGGCAATGATTTTTTCATTTACTACCACTACAGCACCAATTGGAATTTCTTCATCTTCAAAAGCCTTTTTGGCTTCCTTCAATGCCTGCATCATAAAGTATTCATCTGTCATGAAGAATGTAGATTTGATTACCTTGGTATAAAATTAGAATTAATGTCAGACATATCAAGCCTTGAAAATTTACGGACCTTCTTTAATAGCGGGAATACGCAATCATATGCTTTTCGAAAAGAACAGCTTAACAGATTGAAATCATCCATTTTAAAACATGAGCAAGACTTATATGATGCATTATATACTGATTTAAAAAAAAGTCCTGAAGAAGTGTGGGTAACAGAAACGGGGATGGTGATTTCAGAATTAAATTCAGCCATTAAGAAGCTTAGTAAATGGATGAAACCAAAACGGGTTTCCACTAATTTATTAAACCTGCCATCGAGAAGCCGCATTCTATCCGAACCCTTAGGTGTTGTTTTGATTATTGCTCCGTGGAATTACCCTTTTCAATTATTGATAAATCCATTAATCGGTGCCATTGCTGCTGGCAATTGTGTTGTACTAAAGCCAAGTGAATTTGCACCTGCCACTGATGCCGTGATGAAAAAAATTATTGAAGAGACTTTTCCAAAGGAATATATTTTGTATGTACAAGGAGATGGAGCAGCCGTAATTCCTGAAATGATGAACAACTTTACTTTCGACCATGTATTTTACACGGGTAGTACAGCCGTAGGAAAAATTATTTATAAAATGGCGGCTGATAAATTAACGCCAGTTACGTTAGAACTTGGCGGCAAAAGCCCTTGTGTAGTGGAAAGCGATGCTAATATTAAAGTGGCTGCTCGCCGTATTGCCATGACGAAGTTCTCCAATGCCGGACAAATGTGTGTGGCGCCAGATTATGTACTAGTACATGAATCGGTAAAAGAAAAATTTATTGGTTCGATGAAAGAATCAATCGAAAACTTTTTTAGTTCAACACCAGAAGAAAGTTATAATTATGGGAAGATTATTAATGCAAAACAATTTGACCGCTTAAATAATTACTTGCAGCAAGGGAAAGTAGCTCATGGCGGACGAACTGATAAAGAAAAATTATTTATTGAGCCAACTTTGCTGACTGATGTTTCTATGAATGCGGATGTAATGAAAGATGAAATATTTGGGCCGATACTGCCCATATTTTCTTTTAATGAAAAGGAAGAAGCTTTGAAAATTATACAACAGCATCCAAATCCGCTTTCCTTTTATGTTTATACATCAAACAGTACAAAAGAAAGTGATTGGCTAAAAGCAGTTCCTGCAGGTGGATCCTGTGTAAACAATTCAAGCTGGCATTTAACTAATCATAATTTACCGTTTGGTGGAAGAGGATTTAGTGGAATAGGAAATTATCATGGGCATTTTTCATTTGACACATTCAGCCATAAAAAAGCAGTGATGAAAACACCAACATGGTTTGACCCGAATATAAAATATCCGCCATTCAAAGGGAAGTTGAATTTGTTTAAAAAGGTGATAAGGTGATCCCACAAAGGCACAAAGAAACACAAAGAATAATAGTATGACGGAAAACGAATTAGCGACTATAGCAGTGGATATAAGTTTTAAAATTCATAAAACTTTAGGGCCAGGGCTTCTGGAAAGTGTATATGAAGCGGCTTTTGCTTATGAACTTACAAAAAGAGGAATTGCATTTACAAGACAGCAAGGTATTGTGGCTTATTATGAAGAAGAAATTCTTGATGTTGGATTTAGGGCAGATATAATAATGGAAAATAAATTAATTGTAGAATTAAAATCCGTTGAACGACTAGAGAAGGTTCACCATAAAACTGTTTTAACTTACTTGAGGTTAGCAAAAATGAAGCTTGGATTATTAATAAATTTTAATGTTGAATTAATAAAAGAAGGCATTCACAGAAAAATACTTGGACAATTGACCTAGTCTCTGTGTCCTCTGTGCCTTAGTGGGAAAAACATGAAAAAACTAAAACGATTTATAATTGTTCTACTAGTACTAATTGCAACATTCGTAGTTTATATAGAAATTGTAAACCGTAATTCTATAAATATGACGTACAGACAAAAATTTTTAAAAGCAGTTTACCCGGCATTAATGTGGTTCACAAAACTTACCGGAAAGAACACAAAAGAACTTGCGGGAAATATACAACCTCCTGTTTCTTTTTATTCCCTGAAAGGACAATTGAATAATGGCGACACATTGGACTTTGCAGAGCTAAAGGGTAAGAAGGTGATGCTAGTGAATACCGCCAGCGATTGCGGTTATACTAACCAGTACACAGATCTGCAGAAACTGGCAGATGAGTACAAAGACAAACTAATTATTCTTGGTTTTCCGGCCAACGATTTTAAAGACCAAGAGAAAGGAACGGATGAAGAAATTGCTACTTTTTGTAAGAAAAATTACGGCGTTACATTTCCACTGATGCAAAAGAGTACTGTAATACAATCAGCGGAACAGAATTTGATTTATCAGTGGTTGACGGACTCAACTAAAAATGGATGGAACAAAAAACTTCCATCCTGGAACTTTACAAAATACATTGTGAATGAATATGGCGTACTAACCAATTATTTCGGGCCATCTATTTCTCCAATGGATAATGATGTGATAAAAGCAATTAATGAATAATCTATAAAATTTACGTTTATGGTGTACAATGATATTATCGGATCAATTGGTGTAGGCCTTATCTTAATTGCTTATTTTTTAGGAACAGAAAAATTAATAAAGAATGATGGCAAGCTTTATTTTGTTTTGAATATTATTGGTGCAGGACTTGCCTGTTATGCATCTTTATTGATTAATTACTGGCCTTTTGTTATTCTGGAAGGGACTTGGATGTTAGTTTCTATTTATGGGCTGATGAGAGCAATGAGAATTAAGATGACCTAAGTGGGGTCGGGACGCTTAAAGCGGTCTGAACTTAGATCGGGCATTTTTCATGATAGTTAATCAACTCAATCGGAGTTTTTTCTACTTCAAAGCCGGCATATGTAACAGCTACTTCATTCAATACTTCATTTACTTCTTCTTCAGTTGGTAAAGTAACAAGCCTGTTGCGGTACTCTTTAATGTTGGGCAATCCTTTTAGATAATTAGCATAATGACGGCGCATCTCATTGATGCCAACAACAGGTCCTTTCCACTGAATAGAAAGATTCAGGTGTTTTCTGCAAACAGCAATACGATCTGCAATAGTAGGAGAAGGTAAATGCTCACCTGTTTTAATAAAATGTTTTATTTCATCAAATATCCACGGATATCCGATAGCAGCACGGCCAATCATAATGCCATCTACCCCATATCTATTTTTATATTCCACTGCTTTTTCTGGAGAATCAATATCGCCATTACCAAAAATTGGGATATTAATCCTCGGATTGTTTTTCACTTTGCCAATTAAAGTCCAATCGGCTTCACCTTTATACATCTGCGTTCTAGTACGTCCATGAATTGCCAAAGCTTTTATGCCAACATCTTGTAATCGTTCTGCTACTTCCTCTATATTTCTGGTTTTATCATCCCAGCCCAATCTCGTTTTTACAGTAACGGGTAAAGAGGTTGATTTTACAACGGCAGAAGTTAATCTCACCATCAAATCAATATCTTTCAATACTCCTGCACCTGCGCCTTTCAATGCTACTTTTTTTACAGGACAACCAAAATTGATGTCTAATAAATCAGGGTTTGTTACTTCAACAATCTTTGCGGCCATAGAAAGGCTGTCTTCATCACCTCCAAAAATTTGTATGCCAACGGGTCTTTCGTAATCAAAGATGTCGAGTTTTTTACGGCTTTTAATGGCATCCCGGATCAAACCTTCGCTGGAAATAAATTCCGTGTACATCAAATCGGCTCCTTTATCCTTACACACAGCCCGGAAAGGCGGATCACTAACATCCTCCATTGGAGCCAGAAGGAGCGGAAAGTCAGGAAGTTGTATGTTATCGATACGTACCATTCAATCTGTAATTACCTATTTTTGCTTGGCCGACTACCTTAATTTTCAAAACTTTAAGGAGAGGCGGGTATTCCCATCTATGATGGGAAATTGTTTATTATAATTAGGCCTGCAAATTTACATTTTAATCGCCAAAGTTTATGTACGATAGTAATTCAAAAGGCATTTCTTATTTAGCCGGTTTTTTTATGCTTATTGCTTTTGTAGTGGCAAGCACCATTTTGGCAGGTCTGCTCAGCATTCCTATCTGGACAGCCATGACAGGGGAAAGTGCATTGAAAATTGAAGAAGGTATGTTGAACCCCGCTAACAGCAATGCTGTAAAAGTGATACAGATAATTACTGCTGTTGTTGGGTTTCTGTTACCAGCATTATTGACCGCACAGATAATGAATAGACGACCGATGAAATTATTAGGATTTAAAGGAACAATTAACTGGCAGGAAATAAGCCTTGTGTTTGGAATTGTGTTAATGGCATTATTTGTTTCTGCAGGACTTGCATATTTTAATCAGAATATTCCGGTTGATGCTTCGTGGAAAGTAAAGTTTGATAAAATGGAGGCGGATTATATAAAACAGGCTTCCGCCATTTTAAGTCTGAATAATTTTGGAGAATACCTGCTGGCCATTTTTATTATGGCTTTTTTACCTGCATTATGCGAAGAGGCTTTATTTCGCGGAGGTTTGCAGAATTTTTTATCCCGTTCCACAAAAAATCCTTGGCTGGCAATTGTTGTTGTCAGCATCATTTTCAGTGTGGCGCATTTTTCTTTTTACGGTTTTTTATCAAGAGTTTTTCTGGGAATGATGCTTGGCGCCATATATCATTATTCGGGAAAACTATGGTTAAGTATACTGGCTCACTTTATCAATAATGCCATTGCTATTTCAGTGGTGTATGCTACTAAAATGAATGGTAAGTCGGTGGCAGAAGCAATGAATGATTCAAGCGATGCCAGTTGGTATGGAATTTTTGCATTGCCGTTCTTAATTGCCTTATTTTATTTTTTCAGAAAGTTAACAGTGAGGCCGGCAGAAGAAATTGCACCTGCGGGCAAAGATGAAAGTTTGCGCAACACACCATTCTATTAATGATTTAATTAATTCATGGCATTTAATATTCAAACCTTTCGCACCAGAGCATTAACGGCAATTGTATTTGTGGCTATTATGCTGGTGGGTTTGCTTTGGAATCAATGGAGCTTTCTTGTTTTATTTTCCATCATTCATTTTGGTTGCTGGTGGGAATACCTAAAGCTAACGGAGAAAATACATTCTACTTCGTTTCATCCGTATACAAAATTAGGATTGATGGCGATGGGCTATGGCATTATGCTTTGGTTTTGCAGTCCGGCATATCATATTAGTGGTTATGGATTGAAGGAAAATATTTCATTGCCAATTTCCGCAGCAGGTTTTGCTTTATTACTCACTGGTATTTTTCAAAAGAACCCAATCAATGTAAAAGCATTTGGCTATGCTGTGTTAGGGTTGCTATATATTTCTTTGTGTTGGGGGTTGATGATAGATTTATATGGGGTAGAAACTAATAATCCAATCTTATTAAAAAACTCAAATCTCTATTTAATATATTTTCCCCTTTTAGTTATTGGATGTATGTGGATTAATGATACAATGGCCTATATCGTTGGTTCTTTAATTGGGAAAACACCGCTTTCAAAAATTTCTCCTAAAAAAACATGGGAAGGGTCAATTGGCGGAATTATTTTATGTGCAATAGTAATGGGTTATGCTGGGTTTATTTATGATGACTGGTTTGTCTTTGGGCAATCAATATCATTCTGGATAATCCTTTGTTTTATAGCTGCTATTACCGGAACGATTGGCGATTTATTAGAATCAAAACTTAAACGATCTGCAGGAGTAAAAGACAGCGGCACATTAATGCCCGGCCACGGTGGATATTTAGATAGGTTTGATTCATTGTTGCTCGCCACACCATTTGTTTGGGTGTATGTTGAATTTCTTATAAAATAGTTCACCTAAACTCCCACTAACTACTTCCCAAACCCTACTCCCCATTTCATACTATATTTGCTTATAACTGATTAGTAATGACAATTCATAAAGAAGGATATAAATCAATCGCCATCGGAGTAATATTATTCGGTATCATCAATGTTGTCTCATTTTATTTTATGAGTTCATCATTGCCAATAGTAAGCCTGCTGCTATTTATTGTTACACTCGGCTTTCTTCTATTAATTATTTCATTTTTCAGAATTCCCAACCGTAAGCTAACAATTGAAGAGAATGGCATTATTGCTCCGGCAGATGGTAAAGTAGTGGTGATAGAGGAAGTGCAGGCAGATGAATATTTTACAGACCGCCGAATACAAGTTTCTATATTTATGAGTCCGCTGAATGTGCATGTAAACCGTAATCCCGTAAGTGGCGAAGTGGTGTACAACCAATATCATAAAGGGAAATATTTGGTAGCATGGCATCCAAAATCTTCTACAGAAAATGAAAGGCATTCTGTGGTATATAAGAAGAACGGCAAAGAAATACTCGTAAAACAAATTGCTGGTGCAGTGGCAAAGCGTATTTGTAATTACTTACAGGTAGGACAAGAAGTAAAGCAGACCGAAGAAATGGGATTCATAAAATTTGGCTCCAGAGTTGATCTATTACTTCCTTTGAATGCAAAAATTCATGTAAAGATTGGTGATAAACCACAAGGCGGCGTTACTACAATTGCAACTTGGTAGGGTTTAAAATATTCTCTCTAATTCTTTCAGCGAATAAATAGTATGTGTTGGCAGCTTGCCATTGATGCTTAAAGGTTCATTGGTTAGATGATTCACATGAATCTGATCTATACCTGCATTGATGGCACCCAAAATATCAACCTCCATTGTATCGCCAATCATAATACTTTCATCCGGAGTTGCTCCTGTTTTTTGAAAAGCGAAATCAAAAATTTCTTTTTTTGGTTTAAGGCTATTACTTCCTTCGGATGTAATTACTTGTTTGAAGTAAGAACTAAGCCCTGAATGTTTCAACTTGCTATGTTGTGTATGTTCAAAACCATTGGTTATAAGATGTAGTTCATAGCTCTTGTCAGTCAAGTAATCGAGTATTTCGATAGTATATGGGAATAAGATGGTTCTGGTTGGAAGCATTTCCAAGAAACGGTCGCCCATTTTTTTCGCCAGCGGCTCATCGGCAATTTTAAAATCAAGCAAGGAAAGCCACATTCTTTTTACTCTCAGTTCTTCCTGTTTTACAAAGCCTTTTCTGTAGCGTTCCCAAAGCCTTTCATTATGTGCCAGATAGTTTTTATGAAAGAGGTCAAAATCATCGACTCCTCTTTCCTTGAGCTTCATTTCTTCATACAATTCAACTAAAGTGGTGCGGCTGTTTGCTTCAAAATCCCAGATGGTATGGTCCAGATCAAAGAAAAGATGTTTGTACTTCATAGCTTTGCAAAGAAAACCGGAAATATTCAATAATCAATATTCAAATTTCAATGAACGTTATTATAACTGGCGCATCCAAAGGAATAGGGAAAGCTATCGCTGAAATATTTGCATCAAATGGGTATAATCTTTTTTTATGCTCTAGAGGCGAAGTGAGTTTATATAAGGTAATGGAAGAATTACAGACAAGGTTTCCTGCGATTACCATAAAAGCAAAACCGGCCGATATGAGTAAGAAGGAAGAAGTAATTGCATTTGCCAATTGGTGTTTATCATTTGCTGTTCCGGACGTAGTGGTTAATAATGCAGGAATATTTCATCCGGGAAATGTTTTGGATGAACCGGAAGGAAGTTTGGAAAATCATATTGAAACAAATCTCTACAGTGCTTATCATTTAACAAGATTGCTTTCTCCTAAAATGATTGAAAGGAAATTGGGCCATTTATTTAATATTTGCTCCATCGCAGCATTGAAGGCTTATAAAAACGGCGGAGCATACAGTATCAGTAAGTTTGCAATGAATGGATTTAGCATGAACCTGAGGGAAGAGATGAAATCCCATGGTATAAAAGTAACCACTGTTCATCCCGGAGCTGTACTTACCGATTCGTGGGATGGTTTTGATAATACTTCCAAAAGAATTATGGAGGCAACTGATATTGCTAAAATGGTATATGCGGCAACATTGCTTTCGCCACAGGCTTGTGTGGAAGAAATTGTTATACGGCCTCAGTTAGGAGATCTTTAACACCACTGACAACTGAATTAGTCCATTAATATAGATAAGTATGAATGCTTCATGTTTGCTAATCTAAATTAGGGGCATTAATAATGAAGAAAATTGTTGTAATAACAGGGTTACTGTTGCTTCCCTTTTTTGTGAAGGCACAAATTACATTCAGCACTATTGTGCCACTACAGCCGGTTGTAACAGGTACATCTTTCCAGGTACAATACGTAATTGAAGGTGCAGAGACCTTTGACGATTTTAAACCATCGGTCTTTGAAAATTTTCGGATTGTAACCGGACCTAACATTTATAACGGCACCACAGCTTCTATAACCGGGCTGAAGCGGATCAGAAATATTGTTTATACATTAGAAGCAACCAGACCTGGCAAGTTTCTTATTCGAGGCGCAGCTGTAACGATTAATAACAGGAATTATGAAAGTAATAATGTTTTTTTGATTGTGATTTCTGAAAAGGAAGCTATTAGAATTGCCAGA